>Ga0224555_1000326_pt1 | contig 72627 bp, 62 predicted proteins | sample 714S23034metaG_FD_180687 | JGI IMG/M metagenome (GOLD analysis project Ga0224555, IMG submission 180687) | Peat soil microbial communities from Stordalen Mire, Sweden - 717 S2 30-34 | ecosystem: Environmental > Terrestrial > Soil > Wetlands > Peat | place: Sweden: Norrbotten County, Stordalen... | reverse complement strand
GCCCACTTTCCTCTCTTCCTGAGAGAATGCGAGTGGAGATTCAACACACCCCACCCAAAGGAACAGCAAACACAACTGCTCCAATGGGTTACACTTCACCTAAAATAATTATCTAGGACAGCCCCAAAGCGAATCCCCTGAACCTCCATAACGACAACCCGATCCGCAACCGCGAAGACCGTACCACTCCCCGCTGCCCGCACTTCGGTCCTTGCGGCGGCTGCCAACTCCAGCACCTCTCCTACGCGGCGCAGCTCCGCGACAAAGCCACTCAGCTCCGCACGCACCTCGAAGCCACCGGCCTCGCGCTGCCCACGCTTCAGCTCCACCCATCCCCGCCCCTCGCCTACCGCAACCGCATCCGCCTCACACTCGCCGAGGTCGACGGCCAGCTCCACGCGGGCTACCTGCGCGGCTCTGACTCGCAGAACGACACAACACCCGCCTTCCTTCCCATCACCGAATGCCCCATCGCCGCACCCATCCTCTGGCGCGCAGCTGAAGCTCTCCTAACACAGATCAACGTACAGCCCACACTCTGGCTTCGCAATCCTCAGCTCGCCCTCGATCAGCTAGAGATATTCACTACCGCCGACGAATCCGGCCTGCAGTTCACCCTCTTCCTCCGTACGGGCCTGAATGCGCTGCCAAAAAAACTTACCACCGGCTTCACCACACTTTGCGAATCCCTCCGTACTGCTCTGCCCGAGTCGACCGGCGCAGGCATCGCAACACTTCCCACACTCAGCAAAGATCGCAGCCGCCGCAACGAACAGCCGCGTCCCGGCTCAACCTGGGGCAAACCAGGACTCACTTACCGCGTCGCCGAGATCGACTACTGGGTTCCACGCACCGCCTTCTTTCAAGTCAATCGCTTTCTCCTCCCCGAACTCCTCGCGCTTGTCTGTTCTTATCCAGCCACCAACAACCGCACCGGCCAGTTAGCTTTTGACCTCTACGCCGGAGTCGGCCTCTTCTCCCGCGCCCTCGCCGCGCGTTTCGCCCAGGTCACCGCCGTAGAGATCGCCGAACCCGCCTTTACCGCGCTCGCCTCCACCAAGCTTCCAAACCTCCACGCCGTCAAAGCCCCTACGCTCGACTTCCTCCGCGTCGCCGTCCTCCAGCGCGACCGCCCCGATCTCATCGTCCTCGATCCACCCCGCTCCGGAGCCGGCCCAGAGGTCTGCGCCCTTCTTGCCCGCATTGCCGCGCCCACGCTGGTCTACGTCTCCTGCTCGCCCGAAGCCCTCTCAGCCGACCTCATCACCCTGGCCGCCTCCGGTTACACCCTCGCCGAACTCCATCTCTTCGACTTCTTCCCCCAGACCACCCACATCGAAACCGTAGCCATCCTCACCCGCTAAAAATAATTGCGCCACTGCTCGCCCCAATATGACAAAGTTGTGAGGAAAGACAGGTGGCCTGTTGCGGCAAATCTCTGGCATTCCCAGACCTGAATCCATACGCGAATCGCAAGACCAGCGCGAACATCGCCTCTGGCCCCGGTTCCCGCGCGTCGAACCCCTCCGTTTGCGCCGGGCCCCGCTGCTCGCCGCCGCGCTCTGCTTCGCCCTCGGCGAGTCCTTCACCAAAATCCAGCCTCCAACCTCACGTCCCACCATCCTTCTCCTCTTCGCCGTTCTCGCCTTCACAGCGCTCAGCCTCCTCGCTCTGCGCCGGACCCTCCGCCTCGCCATCCTTCCTGTAGCTGCCCTCTGGATCGCCGCTGGTCTATGGTCCGCGCAGATCCAGCCCGCGCCCGCGCCGCAGACCGCCCTGCTCACCTACGCCGACGGACTCAGCCGCACCGTCCAGGGCCGCATCGTCCGCATCCGAACTCTCCCCGCCCGCGCCAAAGGCACCCCAACCACCGACAGCTTCGACAACCCTGACGCCGACGTCGATCCCGACCAGTGGGACGAGACCGCCGGTGCGGCGGAGAACGCCACGCCCACCACCTCCCTCGACCTCTCGCTTACCGCCATCGAAGACGTCACGCCAGACACCTCCCGCATGGTTCCCATCGCCGGCGGCATCCGCGCCACACTCCTCGCCGACAACTCCCCAAAGCCCCAAATCCAGTCTCGGTCCCAATCCCAATCCCAACCCCAACTCCATTGCGGCGACCTCGTCGAAGCCACTCTCCGCCTGCGCGCGCCCGAGCGTTACCGCGATCCCGGAGCATGGCAGTACGCCGACTACCTCCTCGACCAGGGAATCGCCGCCACCGCCAACGTCCCCTCGGCAAAGCTCCATCCCCTGGCAAATGCCCTGTCCGGTGCCCCATCCCTGCACCCACTCACAGACCTGTCTGCGAGCGCTGAATGCCGCATCTTCGCCGCGCAGAGCTGGGCCGCCACGCGCCTCATCGCCTACACCCATTCCACCGCAAACCGACACCTTCCGTCGCGCCTCCGTCTCACTCCCAACGACGCCGGAATGCTCAACGCAATGCTCTTCGGCGACCGCTCCAGCCTCACTCAGCAACTGCGCGTCGGCTTCCAGCGCACCGGCTCCTTCCACCTCTTCGTCGTCTCTGGAATGCACGTCGCCCTGCTCGCGGGCCTCGTCTTCTGGATCGCCCGCCGCCTCCGCCTGCGCAACTGGCTCGCAACCCTCCTCACGCTCGCCCTCACCTACGCCTACGCGCTGCTCACCGGCTTCGGAGTCCCCGTGCAGCGTGCCCTCCTGATGACCGCCGTCTTCCTCCTCGCCCGCCTGCTCTCCCGCCAGCACAACGTGCTCAACGCCCTCGGTGCCGCCGCGCTCGCCGTCCTCATCTGGTCTCCGCGCGCGCTGTTTGAGGCCAGCTTCCAGATGACATTTCTCGCCATCGTCGCCATCGCGGGAATCGCCATGCCGCTGGGCGAGCGCAGCTTCCTCCCCTACGCCCGCGCCGCTCGCAACCTCCCCAACCTCTGGCTCGACACAGTGATTCCGCTGCGCTTCGCTCAATTGCGAGTTACGCTCCGCATGTTTGGCGAACCACTCGCCGGCATCCTCGGCAAGTGGGCCTATCTACTACCTGCAAGAGTCGTCATCACAGTCCTCTGGGCCGCTCAACTTGCGCTGATCGGCCTCATCGCCGAAGCCGTCATGGTGCTTCCCATGGCCTTGTACTTCCATCGCGCCACCATCTTCGCGCTACCCGCCAACATGATCTGTATTCCCCTGATTGCGGTCCTCGCCTCATTCGGACTCGTCACCTTCCTGGCGTCGCTCATCAGCCCGTGGCTCGCGGCTCTGCCCAGCTCCGTGCTGGCGCTTCTGCTGCACGGAGTCACCGGCGCAATCAGCCGCATCAGCCATGCGCCGGCCGCCGACCTCCGCGTCCCCGGCCCCACACTCACGCACGCTCTGCTCGCTGTCGCCTGCTTCGCCTTCTGCTGCTGGGCCGTCCGCCGCTCCCGCGTGTATATGTGGGCCGCCGTCGCCGTTCTCGCTCTTTCCGCCGCAATCGTCCTCTGGCCAACTCCGCCCGCCGTCCATCCCAACCAGCTCGAAGTCACCGCCATCGACGTAGGCCAGGGCGACTCGCTGCTCGTCGTCGGCCCCTCCGGCCGCGCCATGCTCATCGACGCGGGAGGCCCCACCGGGGCCGCCGCCAACGCCGAAAACGCCAAAGGCCTCGGCTCTGAAGATGCCACATTCGACATCGGCGAAGAGGTCGTCTCCCCATACCTCTGGTCGCGCCAGATCCGCCGCCTCGATGTCGTCGCGCTAACTCACGCCCACTCCGACCACATGGGAGGAATGCCTGCCATCCTCCGCAACTTCCGTCCCCGCGAACTCTGGGTTGCCGTCGATCCCAACTCCGCACCCTACCGCGCCCTGCTCGCCGAGGCCGCCACCCTCGGCATCCGCGTGCGCCATCTCCGCGCCGGCGACACGCTCGCCTTCGATTCCGTCGCCATCCACGTCCTCGCGCCTACTCCCGCCTACGCCAATCCTGGCCCACCCATCAACAACGACTCGCTCGTCCTGCGCATGACCTTCGGCCAATCCTCCGCTCTCCTCGAAGGCGACGCCGAATCCCCCAGCGAGCAGCAGATGGTCGCCGCATCCCTCACTAACACCGCCGCGCAGCTCGGCCCAGACACTCTGCTCAAGGTCGGCCACCACGGCAGCCGCACCTCCACCACCCCCGACTTCGTCGCCCTCGTCGCCCCGCAGGACGCCGTCATCTCCGTCGGCCGCAACAACACCTTCGGCCATCCCCGCCCGGAGATCATCCAGCGCCTCCACGACGCCCATGCCCGCGTCTTTCGCACAGACCAGTTCGGCCTCACAACCTTCCTCCTCTCCCGCGACGGCCAAATCTCCGCCCTCCCCGCCGCCTCCATCCCTTAGACCACTTTCACCGTTACTGTAATGCAGAAAAGTATTGTCATTCTGAGCGCAGCGAAGAATCCCCGCATTTTGTTCGTGGAGCGACACATTACACTATCGCTGAAAATTCTCTAGATACAGCCCGATCAAATTCGGGCAAGTGTTACTGGATCGAAACTCCCGTCACAAAATTTATTGATCGCCTCGATGAAAATTGAGTTTTCGGGTGCCGCATGGGCAAACAGGGTCATCGACGATTTAAACTTCATATCGTCCGGACTGCCGAAGATCTCCCTTAAACTCTGTCCCTCGATCAACGTCACAATCCGGCTGCATTCGATCAGCCGCTCACCCAGCAGCGGATCTTCCAGATATGCTCTGGCCTCGGCGAGCGATGTTATTCCGTAATACTCCGCCATCGAACTGGACCCCAATCCCCTGAGCTGCGGAAAGATGAACCACATCCAGTGGCCGGTCTTCCTTCCCCGCCGCAGTTCCGCGCATGCGCCCTCAAACACGCCCTCCTGCGCATCCACAAACCGTTGCAGATTGTAGTCATCCTTCATCGCTCGTTCCCACTCTCTTCTTGTTTTCGCTGGTTCTACCCAGCAAATCGTAACCGCCGATCGAAGCAAAGCCGCGCTCGCAATCTTCCCTAGCAAAGAGCGCGCCTACGACCTCATCTGGCATCCCCCGCTTCCAGCCCCTCATGCGCGAACGCTCTGTATTATGTAACCGCGCTCAAGCCAAATACCTGTCACTCCCCGCTCACTGGCACAGGAAACGGTACAAATCTTCCGTCACAGCTCATGGCGGTTCCCTGGGATGGCTTGCCGGTGACTGTGACGTCCTCCCCCCTGAATGTGAAATTCGTCTCGTCCAGCGCAATCTTCGCGTGTCGCGCCGATGTCCTTGTGGTCTCGGGATGCTCCATCACCACGTTGTGGAACGCGATGCCCAGGCGGTGCGCCGCATCCAGTCCATCGATTCCAATCCCACCCCCACCCTGTATCGAAATGTCGCTCAAGCGGATGTCCATATACTGAGGCGGCTTGTTGCTCTCCGTAGCATCAACCTCGTGGTGCCCCGTGGAACCGGAGTGCGTTCCAATGGAGATGGGACTCCCGCTGCCGCGAATGCAGAGGTCGTTGAACTCCACGTCCTGCACCAGCCCGCCCAGCTTGTCGTTCGACTTCATGTTGATGCCAGTGCTTGTGCCGTCCAGCGTCAGATCGGAGATGCGAACGTTGCTGATGCCGCCGGATGTAGAACTCCCGGTTCCAATTCCGTGTCCCGCATAGAAGTGGTTGTGGGTCACAGTGACGTGAGAAGTGGCAGATCCGGTGCGCGATTTGATCGCCAGATTATCGTCGCCCGCGTAGATGTAGGAGTGAGTAATCGTGACGTTGGTAGTCGGCGTCGTAACCTCCGGCCACGGCTGTCCCAGGTTGATGCCATCACCGTTCAGCGCATCCTTCGCCTGGTTGATGATCACGCCCCACACCGTGAAGCCGTTGCCGCCCGCATAAGACACGGCGAAGTTTGGTGAGTTGCGCAATTGAATGCGATACAGCCTGAAGTTGTCACAATCCACCAGTGTCAACATGCGCGGATTGTTCTGCAGGCCGACCACCTTGGGGGGTGTCGTGATCTCTACCGGGACCTTGCCCACGCCTCGCGCCCATCGCGTGTACTCCGTCGGCCAGCCCATGATGGATTGTTCGGCCAGGTCCTCCCATGTGATCTGTTGCCCAAGTATTTTGGCTCCGCGCCGTCCGTCGATAGTGCCATCGCCCATCACCGCTGCACCGGCGACATCGTGCCCGACGATCAGCGGCTTGCATCCATGCCCCGAAATCCCCTGCGTGTACGGATACTTCTTCTCCGTAATCGTTCCGCACAGACCCGGTTGCACATCGTAGTCCCGCGGATTGCGCGAACCAAACAGAATCGCGCCTTTATCGACCAGCAAGGTAACTCCTCGACGCAATTCCAACGGTCCCGAGAGAAATGCATCCTCTCCCCCGCTTGCCTTCAGTTCGACGGCTTGCCCCGCCTTGCAATGGTCCATGGCCTGTTGGATACGGTTCGTATCGGGCTTGTTCTCATCCAGCTCAGGCAGCTCCAACCCATGTGAGGCTTGCCTCGCTGTCAGCACCGTGCAACTCGGCGGTATCTTAGGCTCTGTTACAGTCCGGGTATCCTGACCATACGCAGGGAAGAAGACGGCGAAGACGAGAAGGGCGGAATACACTGTGCGCATCGTTAGTTCAGATTCCTCTCTCGTACCCATTCGACTGAATCGCTCTCAAGCGCATTCAGCATACAGCGCCCGTGGATGATCTGGCTGGACCGAGCGCCTTCGGATTACACTGGCCGTATCTGTAGATGGCCCTCCACGCACCCGGCCATTCATTGGTCGCGCTGGTCCTTATCGATCCGTAGTCGATTCTGTCTCATTTTGGTGTACGTTAGCCACATGGCCAAGAGCACTCACCTCACCTCCCGCGAACGCATCGCCCTCGGCCAGGCCCAGCGCAAACACATGCGCCGCGCCGATCAAGCAGGCTGGCAGCCCAAACTCCGTCGCGCCGACCCGCTCCACCTCCTCGCCGAATCCATGCGCGGCCGCGTCCCCGCGCTCGTCCCCATCAAATACGACCGCATGGCCGCCTCGCCCTTCGGTTTCTTCCGCGGGGCCGTCCCCGTCATGGCCTGCGATCTATCGCTTGGCCCCAACACCGGCATCCACACCCAGCTCTGCGGCGACGCGCACGTCCGAAACCTCGGGGCCTTCGCCGCGCCCGACGGACGCCTCGTCTTCGACATCAACGACTTCGACGAGACCATTCGCGGCCCATTCGAGTGGGACGTCAAGCGCCTCGCCGTAAGCCTCATCCTCGCCGGACGCGAGGCGGCCGCCAAGCCCGGCCTCTGCCGCGACGCCACGCGTGCCTTCCTCAAGAGCTATCGCACCGCCATGCACGCCTTCGCGCAGATGCCCGTGCTGGAGATGGCGCACTATCAGGTCCACCGCCTGCACACCGTCGAACCTGTCTCGCAGATACTGGGCCTCGCCGAGCGCGCCACCCCGCTGCACAACCTCGAAGTCCTCACCATCGAAGCGCCCGCCGGAAGCAAGAGAGGCGTACCCTCGGAGCTAAAGCCGCGCAACGCAGAACACCCACGCATCTTCAAAACCATCGACCCCATCCTCACCCGCATCCATGGCGACCTCGCTCACGCGATCCTCGACTCGCTCACCTCCTACGCCGAAACCCTCCAGCCCGAGCGACGCCACTTCCTCGCGCAGTACACCCCGCTCGACGTCGCCTTCAAGATCGTCGGCACTGGCTCGGTCGGCCTGCGCGACTACTGCATCTACCTACAGGGCAACGGCGAAAATGACCCGCTCTTCCTCCAGATAAAGGAGGAGACACTCTCTGCCTACGCCCCGTATCTAGGCGATGTGCCCGCCGAGTCGCATCAGGGCCGCCGCGTTGTTGAAGGCCAGCGAGCCATGCAGTTCCAGTCCGACCCCTTCCTCGGCTACACCACCGTCCAGGGCCGAGACTTCCTCGTCCGCCAGCTCAACGACCACAAGGCAGCCGTCGAGATGGGCGAGCTGAAGTCCGCCGGTCTGCTGGAATACGCCACCGTCTGCGGCGAGACGCTCGCCCGCGGCCACGCCCGCTCCTCCGACCCCGGCAGCATCGCCGGATACATCGGCACCTCCGCCCGCTTCGACTCCGCCATCGCCCGCTTCGCCGCCGCCTACGCCACCCAGACCGAGTGCGACTGGCAGACCCTGCTCCACTCCCGCCGCCCCAACAAACCCGCCATACGCACCCCGCGCAAATCAAAGTAGTCTGCCCGCCCTATTGACTCCCGTGCGCGTCCAGCCACTGCCGCAGTTCCGGCTCCTGCGCCGCCCGCAGAGCGACGCAGTCATTGATGCTGTCGATCGACTTCGCCAGCGTCCGCTCCGCCGACGCCACCGGATGCGCCGCGAAGAAGCTCGCCACCTCATCCCGCCTCTCCACCGTGCAGAACGCGCCCGCCGCCACCACAATCCGCGCGCCCGAGTTCTCCGTCGCCTTCCGTTCAATCTCCGCCCAGTGCTGCTCCACGAACACCCATGCCTGGCCCTGCGTCTCGCGCCGCGATAGTAGCCGCGCAATCAGCGTCCCTCTGTCCTGGCTGCGCACTGCATCCGACACCGCGTACTCCAGCGTCCGCGCCACCAACTCTGGAGCCTGAAACCGAGTCAGCGTGTGCAGCGCGTCCTCCTTCAAATCGGGGTCGGTCGCCGTCTGCGCCACGCGCAGCATCTTTTCGTACATCGCCGCATCGCCCTTCGCTGCAACCAGCGCTACCGCCGTATCCACGACCGCGGCATCCGCGGGCTTCTGTCCGGCAAGCAGCGCGTTCGTCACGCTCACCGCCTCCGCCATAACCTCCGGATCGTCCGCCCGCCCCAGAGCCTCAAACAGCGTCTCGCGCAGGTCCGCGTGCTCGTCCGATTCATGCCTTCCGCCCTTGCCCTGCCCCACATACACTCCGCCGAACTCCCGCCGAACCACCTCATCCAGCCGCTTGCGGTCGCCGTCGGTCGCAATCCGCGCCTCGATCGCGCCAATCTTTCCCAACGCGCTCTCCAGAACCGTCGCGTTTGGGTCCGCCTTCACCCCCAGCGCCAGATCCAGAAACTCGCCCACTGACCCCTCGCCCGCCTGCATCAGCGCCCACCGGTCGCCCAGCAGTCCAATCCGCTCCTCCACCGTCAGCCCCGTCTCCGCGTTCGCAACGATAGCTTTAAGTTGTCCCACCGAATAATCCGTCCGGTAGTACCCCTTGTCCCCCGCATTCGCATAGAAGAACGCCGCGCCTGTTGTCCCCGCCCACATCGTCTCTTCCGGCCTAAGCAGCTTGCACCCTCCATCTTTCAGGCAGATCGGAATCGTCCAAGCCGCATTCCCCACAGGCCTCGTGGTTGGCGCGGCTAGAAAAAATCTCCCCTGCCTCACCGGAATCGCCTCTCCCACGCCGCTCCCAAACCGCACTAGCGGAACTCCCGGCTGTTCCACAAAGCTCCGCATCACCTGGTCCACCGGCAGCCCACTCACCCGCGCCTGTGCGTTCCAGAAGTCCTCCGCCGTCGCATTGCCATACGAATGTTCCGTCAAGTACTCATGCACCCCGCGTCGAAACACCTCGTCTCCCACCCAGTTCTCCACCATCCCGATCACCGCGCCCGCCTTGCCGTATGCAATCCCGTCAAAGCTCTCGTTGATCTCGTCCGGCGTCTCCGCCCGCGCCCGGATCGCACGCGTCGTCCGCCCCGCGTCCTCGTCCATCGTGCGCTCCATCTCCACCGCCGCGTCCTGCTCGTACTTCCACTTCGGATGGGCCTTCGCCGCCTCCTTCGTCTCCATCCATGTCGCGAATCCCTCGTTCAGCCACAGGTTGTCCCACCACTCCATTGTCACCAGGTCTCCGAACCATTGATGCGACATCTCGTGCGCCACCACCTCCGCAACCTCCTTCTTTGCAGAGAGTGCCCCGTCCTTCTTACCCACCAGCAGGTCCGTCTCGCGGAACGTAATGCACCCGAAGTTCTCCATCGCGCCCGCTTCGAAGTCGGGAACCGCCACCAGGTCCAGCTTCGCCATTGGATATTTAATTCCGAAGTACCGGTCGTAATCGTGCAGTGTCTCCTTGGCCGAATCCAGCGCAAACCGCGTCAGCTTTACCTTGTCCGGTGTCGCGCACACCCGGATCGCCACCCCATCCGTCTTGCCTTCGCTGCACTTGAAGTCCCCCACCAGCCACGCCACCAGGTAGGTCGACATCCGCGGCGTCTGGGCAAACGCCACCGTATGCTTGCCCGCCACCGGCCCCGCCGTGTCCGAGACGATCTGCGTATTCGAGATCGCCGTATCGTTCGCATCCACCACCAGCGTCACGTCGAAGGTCGCCTTCAGCGCCGGCTCGTCGAAGCTGGGAAACGCCCTCCGCGCGTCCGTCGCCTCGAACTGCGTCACCCCATACCGCCGCGCCTTCGTCTTCGATAGATAAAACCCCCGCAGCTTATCGTTCAGAATCCCACGGTACTCAATCGCCAGCCGCACTCGCCCCGCCGGCAGTTCATGCGCAAACGTAAACGTCGCCTGCTCCTTCGCCGCATCCAGCGTCACCACCGCCGTCTGCGCAGCACCGTAGCCGCCGCTTTCCACAGCGCCGTCATCCCTCCCACCTCTGCCGTCATCCCTCCCACCTCTGCCGTCATCCCTCCCACCTCTGCCGTCATCCCGAGCGAGCGCAGCGAGTCGAGGGACCCCCGTATTTGTCTCTTGCTGCTTGTCATTCCCCAGCGCCCCTTGCTTGTCATTCCGCAGCGCAGCGGAGGAATCTGCTTTTGCCTCTGGGATCGCCCGCACCGCCCCAAACTCAATCTCCGCCGCATTCAGCGGTATCGTCTTCGCCGGCGCATCCAGCACCACATCGATCGTCTCGCTCCCAACAAACGTCGCCGCCTTCAGGTCCGGCGTAATCGTCAGCGAATAGTGCTCCGGCCGCACCCCGCCCGGCAGCCGCTGCGCCTCCACGCGCCCCGCAGCCATCCCACCGATCCCCACCACCAGTCCCGCAGCCATCAGTCCACGCCAAATCCCCATCTCGCCCCAACTCCCCCAATCAACTCCCACCAGACTATATCCCTCGCGCAATCGGAAGAGCATCGTGGCTGACGAACAAGCCGAACTGCGACGCAATGTGTATCCCCCCGAACTGCTCGGCGTGCGTTCTTCAGCAGACAGTGCTGGAGCGCTCAGTCTGTTGGTCGAGAACGTCTGAAAATCATGAGTTATTGTTGCGGAACGACAATTGCTCCCTCGGCCCTCGCCACGCTGGCGGTGCCTATCAAATAGAGAACCAGCCAGAGCAGGCTGGCTGTTGCCATCCATGCCTTGGAGAGAAATCCAGCCTCATTGGAGATGAAGTACTGCACCACAAGATAAAGGCCCGATGCAACCAGCCAGTCGGTGCGCGTTCGTGAGATGGCAACGGTGAGAGCGACGAAGGATGGCAGCGCCAGGATGTAGTCGTGGGCCCAGGAATATGGGGCCGTGCCCAGGGAAACCAGCAGAACCAGCGGGAGATGCTCCTCCCAGGTCCATCCGCGACGGTTCCTGATCCAGTAGCGCGCGAACCATGCGGTCCCGATCGCCGTGGGTAGAAACTGAAGCCATCTGTGCTGCATCCCAAAGATGGACCGCAGCACCCCGCCCACGCCACAGGGGAAATCCATGGCGGCGCTGACTGTTCCATGAAAACAATCCAGAACATTATGGTTGAAGGCGATGGCGCCCAACGTAGAACCCGCATAGACGAAGATCGCACTGATGGCAAGCGACCATCTCCTGGTCTGCACGGTCCAGAGCAGAATCGCGAGCAAAACCAGATAGAGCAGATGAGGCTTCAGGCCGAGCGTGAGCAGGCAGGCTCCGGCAAGCAAGTACCTCTGGCGGCGCAACAGAAAAAGAAATGCCGTCAACCCGGCCAGGATCAGCGGGGTGATCTGTCCCATATGCTCCGCCGAGCCGAGAGGCAAAAACGTGACGAAGAGAGCAAGCCCGATCCACTGTTTGCTCTTCTCGCCGCCGAAGTACCGCCATAAGGCGACTGCGGAGACCGCCTCCAGGACCAGGGAGACTGCCAGCCACGCATATTGCGCGGTATGGAACGGCAGCACACCAAACAAGGCAACAAAGGGAAAAGCCCAGGGTGGGTACAGCAAGCTCATCTGTTGCGCATAGGACCAACCGGCGGAGCGCTCCAGCGCATTGATCGCAGTTGCGGAATAAGGATTGGAACCGGAAAGAAACAGGTGGCCGGAGGCCCAATAGATCACAGAGTCGTTCACCGGCAGCGCAGAGAAGAGCAGCATCAACCGCAGACGGAGCAAGTCCAGGCAGATCAGGATCGCAGGCAACAGCCGCCACAAACTCATTGCAACCGGCTGCGGCGCGGCAGACGGTGCGGTAGTCGTAGATTCGTCTTGCGGCTGGGCCACCTCAACTTGCAGGCTGCTCATCGGGCTTTCCCTCGGATGCGCGGTCAGTGGCCGCAACGTATTTTGGCAATCCTATGCTCCCGCCATCTGCCGATAAATACCGCTTCTGGGGTATCCCGCGGCACATAGGAAGGAGCCGGATGGGCCACAAGGTACATTCCTCGACTCAACAACCCCAACCCCTCGCACGTCTCCCGCCACCATCCCCACTACTTCTTTTGTGTCATGGTCTTCCGCCAGATCTCCTGCTACCGTCCCCAAAGGAGAATCCAGTGAGACTCAACCCGTTTCTCGAAAAGCAACTCATCGCCGTCATCCAGTGGAATGAGCCCGAGCAGGGCATCCTCGCCTACCGTTTCCCCATGCAGGACATGGAGATCGAGAACGGCGGCAGGCTCACCGTGCGCGAGTCCGAGATGGCCCTCTTCGTCAACGAGGGCAAGATCGCCGACGTCTTTGGCCCCGGCCTCTACACCCTCAACACCGAAAATCTCCCCCTGCTCAGCGACCTCATGAACTGGGGCAAGGGATTCGAGTCGCCCTTCAAATCCGATGTCTACTTCTTCTCCACCCGCCTCGAGATCGACCAGAAGTGGGGAACCGCCACGCCCATCACCATCCGCGATAGTGAGTTCGGCGCAGTCAGCGTGCGCTCCTACGGCATCTACTCCTATCGCATCGTTGACCCGCGAGCCTTCTTCACCCAAATCAGCGGCACGCGCCAGTGCTACGGCGTCGCCGACCTCGAAGACCAGTTGCGCAACACCATCATCGCCCGCATGTCCGAGGTCTTCGCCACCAGCGACCTCGCCTTCCTCGACCTCGCCGCCAACGAATCCGCCCTCGCCGACAAGATCCAGCAACAGGTCAAGCCCGCCTTCACCGCCCTCGGCCTCGATCTCACCCAGTTCGTCGTCGAAAACGTCTCCCTCCCAGACGCGCTGCAGAAGTCCCTCGACCAGCGCATCGGCATGAAGATCGTCGGCGACCTCGACCGCTACTCCCAGTTCGCCGCCGCCCAGGCCATGACCATCGCCGCCGCCAACCCCAGTGGCGGCGCGGCCATCGGCATGGGCCTGGGAGCCGGCGCCGCCATCGGGCAGGTCATGGCAGCCTCGCTCAAATTTGCACCCGCCGCATCCGCCGCACCAGTCGCTGCGCCAACCACCGCCCCGGCGGCTTCCACCCAGGACACAAAGTTCTGCATCGCCTGCGGCCACTCCATCCCCGTGCAAGCCGCCTTCTGCCCAGCCTGCGGAAAACCACAATGAGCGGACCAGGCGCATTAGAGCATTTCTCCTCGCTGGACATTGCCATCACGGCTGCCATCTATACGTGGTTCGCGTTCATGGGTGGCTACTCCAGACCCGCCATGGTCTTTCGCAAAAGGAATGCGGTGCCAACATCGACAATTCTTAGCGAGCACCTCAAATTCCTAACGATCCTGCTTGTGCTTATGTTGACCGTGACGTGGCTTTACCCCAATCTGCCCGAATGGTCGAAGGAGATATGGTATACGGGTCGGTCGGGTCGGTGGGGACTCTCGGGCGTCGATCTCGGGTTCCTCCTCGCGATGGCAACCATGCTCCAGGTGGAACGCCGGCGGATCTATGTGGAAGCTGAGACAGAGAGTGAGGACACCCAATGAACTGTCCCTCCTGCGGCGCTCCTATGCACCCCCACGGCGACACGCTCGTCTGCGACTTCTGCCACAACGTCGTCGTCCCCGACACCAACGACGACGGCGTCATTGTCCTCGATGAGGCCCCCGGCCAGTCCTGCCCCATCTGCAGCAACCTTCCGCTCATGCAGGCAACCCTCGCCAAACTCCCTCTCCTCTACTGCTCCAAGTGCCGCGGCATGTTGGTCTCCATGGAGGAGTTTGAGACTCTCATCGACGCGTTGCGCGCCACGCAACGTGGCAGCGTCATTCAGCCACCCATGGACCCCGGCGATCTCGACCGCCGCATCGATTGCCCCAAATGCCATCGCCCCATGGAGGCCCACTCCTACGCCGGCCCCGGCAACGTCGTCATCGACAGTTGCGAGCCATGCTCACTCAACTGGCTCGACCACGGCGAACTCGCCCGCATCGCCCAGGCCCCCGACGACCGCGGCCCCGACCCGGACTACCGCGACCCCTACGCAGACGACCGCGACCCCGCATCGGACTACGACTCACGCCCTCTCAATAGATATGCCGCCCTGGGCCTTGCCGCTGATGTTGTGGATGCAGCACTCGACCTCGCCGTACTCTCCAACAAGCTGACATTCTGAGCCGGGTGCCCCATTCATCGCGGTCTCATCGCGATGAATGGGCCTCCGCGTACGCCGCCGCGCCCAGCAGCGCGCAGCTCTCGTCCAGTATCACGCGCACCGGAATCGACTCCAGCAGCGGAGACAGCCGCCCTTTGTCCAGAAACGCCTGCATGAATCCGCCACTCGCCAGCGTCTTCAGAATCTTCGGCGCGATCCCTCCGCCCAGATACATTCCGCCCGTCGCCAGCACCTTCAGCGCGATGTTGCCCGCCTCCGCGCCGTACGCCGCCGCGAAGGTCTGCATCGTCTCGCGGCAAAGCTCACTCGACCCATCCTCCGCGCACGCGCCGATCACCGCGTTCGGGTCCTCCTCCGCCATCCGCTCGCGCAACCACGCCGGCTCGTCCATCTTCTCCACGTCGCGCAGAAACCCATAGATGTTCTGAATCCCCAGCCCGGAAACAACCCGCTCCCAGCTCACCCGCCCGCCCAACTTGCTCCGTAAGTATTCCAGCAGCGCGATCTCGCGATCCGTCCGCGCCGCAAAGTCGCAGTGCCCGCCCTCCGACGCAATCGGCCGATGTCGCGTGCCGTCCCAGATCAGCAACGCCTCGCCCAACCCCGTCCCCGCCGCTATCAGCCCCCTATGGCCGACCGGTGGCCCCACCGCCACCGCATCCGCACCTTCGTGCAGCGTGAAGACGCTCTCCGGCCGAAGCTCAGGAATACCATACCCGTTCGCTTCGAGATCGTTAATCAAAAAGACATGCTCAATCGCTAGCTCCCGCGCAAGCTCGCGTGCGTCCAGCGTCCACGGCAGGTTGGTCAGCTTCAGCCGTCCATCGCGCACCGGCCCCGGGCAGCCAAAGCAAGCCGCGGCAATCTCCTCTCGCTGGCCACCGTTGGCCTCTTCCGCAGAGAGAAAGGTGTTGACCGCCGCGTCCAGCGAGGCAAACTCCTGCGCCGGAAACCTCCGCTCACGAACCACCTTCAGTCGCCCGGCCTCGTAGCTGTAAAGCGCAAGATGAACCTTCGTCCCACCCACATCGCCCGCAAGAATCATCTATATCTCCAAACTCCCGGCAGCTTCCGAACCCGCCGGCCGAGGCAGCTTCTCCGCCGCCGCCGCATCCAGCAACAGCGTTAGTCTACCGCTGGCAGGACGGACCAGTTGCGCTGGCTTTGCCTCCGGATCGTACGCGCCCAGGAACACGTCCCGCACCACCTGCGCCTTGGCCGCGCCCTCGATCAGAAACGCAACCTCGCGCCCGCGATTAATCACCGGCCAGGTCAGCGTGATCCGCCACGTCTCCTTCTGCGGCACATGGTTGGCAACCGCAATCCGTCCCAGCTCATTCAGCGCCTCGGTATGCGGAAACAGCGAAGCCGTATGCCCATCCTCGCCCAACCCCAGCAGCACCAGGTCGAACGCCGGAATCTGTGCGCCCTCCAGCCGGAACGCCGCACGGATCGCCGCCTCATACCGCGCCGCCGCAACCTCGGGATCGAGTTCACCTTCGATGCGATGAATCTGCGCCGCCGCTACAGGAACATGCGATAGCAGCGCCTCCTCCGTCATGCGATAGTTCGACTCCGCGTCCGTCGGCGGCACGCAACGTTCATCCACCCAGAAGATCTGCAACCGCTCCCACGGCACCTGCGCAAAGTACGGCGCGCTCCGGTCCGCCAGCAGCGCAAACATTCTCTTCGGAGTCGTCCCGCCCGACAGCGCAACCCGCGCCACTCCCCGCGCCGCAACCGCCGCCGACACCACCACCGCAAAGAACTCCGCAGCAGCAGCAGCCAAATCCTCAGCCGTAGGCGAAACTCGATATGTAACCAAAACAGGTCGCGGCACTCTCGCGCTCCTCGTCTTCAACCAACAAGCAGCAACTCACAACGAATCGCTACGGACGGATCTCGCTCACGCCGTTCTCGCCCGCCACCAGTGCCAGCGTCGCCATGCCGAGAAACAGTCCATGCTCCACCACTCCGACGATTGCGCGAATCGCCGCCGCCGTTTTCTGCGGATCGTCGATCCGCCCGCAAGCGCAGTCCAGAATATAGTTCCCTTCGTCGGTGATGTACGGCCCGTCTCCGCTCTTCGCCTGCCGCAGCGTCGGATTCAACCCCAGCGCCGCCAGCCTCGGCTGCACCACCGGCAACGCCATCTTGATGCCCTCTACCGGCAGCGGAAACTTCCCCAGCACTTCCACCATCTTGGTCGAATCAACCACAACGATGAAGCTCTTCGCGGCGCTGGCCACAATCTTCTCCCGTAGCAGCGCGCCGCCTCCACCCTTGATGAGCCCGAATCCCAACCCTGGAACGCGCGCAATTTCGTCGGCCCCATCAATGTACACATCCAGCTCTGGCAGCTCCGTCAGAGTCGCCACGCTCATCCCCAGCGACTCCGCCAGCTCGTGGCTCGCGTCCGACGAAGCCACGCAGCGAATCTTCAACCCCCCTGACTGAACACGCCCCGCCAGCTCGCGAATGAACAGCGTCGCAGTCGTCCCCGTGCCCAATCCGACCACCATCCCGTCCTTCACGAACTCAACCGCTCGCTTCGCAACCAGCCGCTTCGCCTCATCCTGCGTCATCGTGGTACCTCAACCAACAATTCGCGCCGTCATTCGGCGTATCTCGCGTCGTCATTCTGGCGCAGCCAGAATCTCCGTATTTGTCTTGTCCGCGAAACTTGCCTGTAGCAGATGTCGTCGCGCCGCCCTACTCCGAATCCTCGCACTCCCAATCGCTCTCCGTCGCCACGCTGTCTTCATATGTCGCCTGCCGCGAAGACTCAAAAGGCGTCCGCTCGCCGAGCTTCGCCTCCTCATTCTTCTCCCGCAAAATCTCGCGCTCTGTCTCTACCATCTCCCCGCCCTAGCATTTTGGTCTTTCACGCGCGCAAGCGCGTCGAGAACCGCACGAAGTGCCACGCGCGCAAGCGCGTCGAGAACCGCACGAAGTGCCACGCGCGCAAGCGCGTCGAGAACCGCACGAAGTGCCTACTTCTTCACCAGCTTCTTCGCGTGCTCCACAACATTCGCCACGCTGATGCCCAGCTTCTCCATCGCAATCGGTCCCGGAGCCGACGCGCCGAACCGGTCGATCCCGATCACCGCGCCATTGTGTCCGACGTACTTCCACCATCCCATCGTCGCGCCCGCCTCAAGCGACACCTTCGGCACGCCCTCGGGCAGCAGCTCAGCCTTGTACGCAGCACTCTGCTCGTCGTAGATGCGGAAGCTCGGCATCGACACCACCCGCGCCGTGATTCCCGCCGCCTTCAGCTCCGCAGCCGCCGTCAGGCAGGTCGTCACCTCGGATCCAGCAGCCAGCAGAATCACATCCGGCTTCGTCACCTCCGGCGTCCGCGAATACGCGCCCTTCGGCACGCCCGCAAACGCCAGCGCAGCATCCAGCACTGGCAGGTCCTGCCGGCTCAGGGCCATGAAGCACGGCCCCTTGCGTTCCAGCGCCAGCCGCCAGCACGCCGCCGTCTCGTTGGCGTCCGCCGGACGAAAGTCCGTCAGCACCGGCATCGCGCGCATGCTCATCAGTTGCTCGATCGGCTGGTGTGTCGGCCCGTCCTCGCCCAGTCCCACCGAGTCGTGCGTGAACACATACAGCGCATGAACCCCCATCAGCGAGCCCAGCCGGATCGCCGGCCTGCAGTAGTCCGAGAAGACGTAGAACGTCGACCCGAACGGAATCAGCCCGCCATGCGCTGCGATTCCGTTCACCATCGCCATCATGCCGAACTCGCGCACCCCGAAGTAAATGTTCCGCCCCGCCGCATCCACATGGAAGCTGGGCGAGCCATTGATGTTCGTCTTGGTCGAAGCCGAAATGTCGGCCGCGCCGCCAAACAGCTCCGGCACCGCCTTCGCGATTGCGTTGATCACCACATTTCCAGCGATGCGCGTCGCCACCTTCTTGGCATCCGGCCCCGACGGGAAGCTCGGTATCGCCTTCTCCCAGCCATCGGCCAGTTTGCCCGCAACCACGCGCTCGAACTCCGCCGCCGGCTCCGGATACGCCTTCTTGTACTCCGCAAAATTCGCGTCCCACTCCGCGTGCAGCTTCTTGCCCTTCGGCTTCGCGGTCTCCCAGTTCGCCCGCGCCTCCTCGGGAACATAAAAATTCTTGTCCTCGGGCCAGCCCAGGTTCTTCTTGGTCTCCCGCGCTGCCTCCGTTCCCAACGCCTCGCCGTGGGCCTTGTTCGTCCCTGCCTTCGGGCTTCCATACCCAATCACCGTCCGCACACGGATCAGTGTCGGCCGCGTCGTGTCCGCCTTCGCAGCCTTGATCGCGTCTTCGATCGCCACCAGGTCGTTGCCATCGGCCACGCTCAGCACCTGCCAGTGGTACGCCTCGAAGCGCAGCGTCACGTCTTCCGTATAGCTCAGCGAAGTCGGCCCATCCAGCGAGATCAGGTTGTCGTCATACAGCACGATCAGCTTGCCCAGTCCCAGCGTCCCTGCCAGCGACGCCGTCTCATGCGAGACGCCTTCCATCAGGTCGCCGTCGCCGCACAGCACATAGGTGTGGTGATCGATCACCGCGTGCTCATCGCGGTTGTACACCGCCGCCAGATGCCTCTCCGCCGCAGCCATTCCCACCGCCATGCCGAACCCCTGTCCCAGCGGCCCGGTCGTCACCTCCACGCCCGGTGTCTCGCCGTACTCCGGATGTCCCGGCGTCTCCGATCCCCACTGCCGAAACTGCTCCAACTGAGCCATCGGCAGGTCGTAGCCCGACAGATGCAGCGACCCATACAGCAGCATCGACGCATGCCCATTCGACAGCACAAATCGATCGCGGTCGATCCACTTCGGTGCCGCCGGATCGTGCTTCATCAGCTTGTGATACAGCAGATACGCAATCGGTGCGCAGCCCAGCGGCGCTCCCGGATGGCCGCACCCGGCCTTTTCAACTCCGTCCACAGCCAGAAAACGCAATGCATTGATGGAAAGCTGGTCCAGTTCGTTCTGCCGATCGCTCATTCTTGTCCCTTGTCCCTTGTCTTGATCTATTGACGCGCCTCCTTACAGTGTACAAGCCAACCCCTATCCCGGTCGCGCATCGGCCAGAATTCGAAACTCTCATGCACCGCCGCCCGCTCCCTTGCATCCAATAGCACGAAGAGCAGTTCCACTATTTGCACCATCATCGACAGGAGAAACCACCGTGGCCTACGAACTTGCACCCTTGCCTTACGCCTACAACGCCCTTGAGCCCCACATCGACGAAGCCACCATGAAGCTGCATCACGACAAGCACCACCAGACCTACGTCACCAACCTCAACGCCGCCATCGACAAGCACCAGGAGCTTGCCTCAAAGACTCCCGAAGAGCTTCTCAAGCACCTCTCCGCCATCCCCGAAGACATCCGTACAGCCGTCAAGAATCATGGCGGAGGCCACGTCAACCACACCATCTTCTGGCAGCTCATGAAGCCCGCCGGCGGAGGCGAGCCAAACGGCGCCATCGCAGCCCAGATCAAGGCCGACTTCGGCGACTTCGAATCCTTCAAAAAGCTCTTCAACGAGACCACAGCCAAGCAGTTCGGCTCCGGCTGGGGTTGGCTCATCTTCCAGGGCGGCAAACTGAAGATTGTCACCACCGCCAACCAGGACTCGCCCCTCTCCGAGGGCATCTACCCCGTCCTCGGCAACGACGTCTGGGAGCACGCCTACTATCTCAAGTACAACAACCGCCGCGCAGACTACCTCGCCGCCTGGTGGAACGTCGTCAACTGGGACGAGATCAACAAACGCTTCGCCACCGCCCACGGCAAGTAACCGCTTCTTCGAATTGTCATTCAGCCGGGTACCCCATCTTCGCGACAGCTTCATCGTCGCTAAGGTGGGCATTCGCGTCTGCGCGAACCGTCTTCTTTGTCCGACCAACAACTCACCGTCATCCCGTACCGTCACCCCACCCCGTCATCCCGACCGAAGCCGCTCACAGTTTCACCGTGAGCGGCGCAGTGGAGGGACCACCCGCATTTCGCATAACACGCCGTCATCCCGACCGGAGCGAAGCGCAGTGGAGGGACCCCCGCATTTCGCATAACACGCCGTCATCCCGACCGGAGCGAAGCGCAGTGGAGGGACCCCCGCATTTCGTCGTTGCCTGTTCTTGTTCTTCGCCGTTGTTTGTTCTTCGTCGTTGTTTGTTTTACGCTGTCATCCTGAGCGCGTCGTTCGAGCGCGAAGGATCCCGATACCGCTCGCACCCCCTCAACCCTCCACCCCTTTCTCCCTCCAAACTCCGCCTTTGCCCCTTGCCTTTGCCCTCGTTCTTGGGGAGGGAGCATGGAGCTTTACAGGCTGCGGAAAAACTGACGTTTTTGTCTTGTCGGAGGGAGCAGGGGGATTCATCCCCCTGAATACGGCCAATCGAATCAAGGGGCTTCAGCCCCGGGCCTTTCCTCAACCCTCCAATTAACGAAGTCATCGTTAGCGCAGTTCGGGACTCCTGCATTTCGCTCCAGACTCCCCGCGTGTACCATTCTCACCGGAGGAGAAACATATGATCCGGAGAGTCTTCCTCGCCGCCCTGCTGACCTGCGCCACCGCCCTCGGACAAGCTCCCACCCCCGCCAAACCTCTCGCCTTCGACGTCGTCTCCATCCGCCCCGCCAAATCCAACGGGGGGTTCTTCTGGATGACCACACCCGACGGCTACAGCGTACCCGGCCAGTCGCTGTTTTACACCATCATGATCGCCTACTTTCCCCAGGGCTGGTTCTACTGGTCCAAAGACCGCCTCTCCGGCGCGCCGCCATGGCTCGGCGATCCCTACGCAATCGACGCCAAGGTCTCAGAAGCCGACCTCGCCGACTGGCAGAAGCAGGGCCTCACACTAGACAAGAAGCCGATGCTCCGGCAGATGTTGCAGACCATGCTCGCCGACCGCTGTCATCTCGTCGCCCACATGGTTCCCGGGCCGCCCATCTCCGGCTGGTCCCTCGAACTCGGCAAGCGCACTCCGCGTCTCACCGAATCCAAACCCGGCGAAACCCTCCCGGCAGGCGTCCCGCTCGCCAGCGGTGGCGTCATGGTTTACTTCCACCAAGGCGATGAGCTGCACTGGAGCTTCTACAACGCAACCATGGAAGACTTCGCGCAGTATCTCTCCACAATGTCCGCAGGTCATCCTGTCCAGAACCACACCGGCCTCACCGGCCGCTACAACATCGTGCTCAACTGGGTCCAAGACCCCGACTCCAAGCTGCCCGTGGGTGTAACATCCACTGACGATCTCGACCCCCTCTCTCACTGGGACATCAACGCCCTCGGCCTCCGTGCCACCCCCATCAAGCTCCCCGTCGACACCCTCGTCATCGACCACATCGAAAAACCCTCCGAAAACTAGCAGATACGCTGCCGGGCATACACGTTACGGGGCCGGGGCCGTCTCCACAACCTCATCGCTCCGCGCAGACTCGTTGCCTGTTGCATCCACCGCCGTCACGCGATAGGCGTACCTTCGACCCGCCACTACACTCAGGTCGCGATAAGCCGCCATCGTCACAGGCTCCGAGTTGAGGCGTCGCCAAATCGCAGTAGCCTCGCCGTCCAGATCGCGCCGATAGACCCTGTATCCAGCCACGCGTGGCTCCAGGTTCGGCTCCCAGGAGAGATCGATCGCAGCCCGCTGCGCCTGTTCGCCGACCTGCACCTCAGCCGCACCCGCAAACCCTGGAACAGCAACCAGCCCCAACGGAGCCTCTGGTGGAAACACGTCCTTCATCTCCACCGGAATCTCGGCCGACGCCACGCTGCGCACCTCCAGCCTCAGCCCGCCCAGCTCCACGCTGCGAACCCGCTCGGCCGTATAGCGATACGAGTGATCGATCTGCGCCGTGCGATCAACCGTACCGCCAGCATCCACCGCGCTGGGACCAGCTGTGCCAGCCCGGAAGCGCGACTCCAACGGCTCCTTCGCCGCACCTGGCAATCCGCCCTTGTGTGCCGCGCCCGAATCCGCTTTAGTTGTCGTTGCCGATGAAGTTGCCGCTGTTGTTGCCGTTGGAGGCTGCAAAATGATGCGATCCAGTTCGACCGCCTCTGTGCCGCCAGCCTCTGGTCTCCACTCCAGAACGACGCCAGCCTTCGTCGCTCTGCCGCGCAGCTCCTCAACCGCATGAGGAGCAGGTCCGGAAGATGCGAACACAGCAGGCGTTGCTCCCGCCGTTCGCCCCGCCGCGTTGCGCAGTTGCACACGATAGGCAAGCAGTTGCGCAGGCTGCGCCGTCAACTCCGCCGGCAATGTATCCAAGGCCTCCGACACTCCCGGAGTCACTCGTTCGCGCAGCACAACCGGAGAACACGGAGCCGTCACCGCGCTCTTCCGCGCGCTCGGAGCAGAGCCCAGCGACGCGTTCTGTCCAGCCTTTGCCGCAGTGGTTGGAGCCACAGCAGCAAGAGTCTCCCGGCAGATCTCCGCTTCAATCGGCCCCGCGATCAGCAGCTTGTCGGTGGTTCGCGATGGGGTTGTCCAGCGCAACCTTACCTCGTCGCCCACGCGGCTCGCGGTCAACCCGGAGACCACCTCGGGCAGCTTCAGCGACGGCGGTTGCGGCGGTCCAGGGCTCGCGCACCCATTGAGCAGAGCCAGCCCAAGCGCAGCTCCGGCAGCAACCGCCGCGCCACATCGCGCTCCGCGCCCACTCATTCGATCTGCTCCACGTCCTCTACTCTCGCAAATAATCATCCAACCAGAGGCTATCGCATTTCTCGATCGGACGGAGACGAGATCGAACTGGTGAAGCAGGAAAGCTGCTCCTTCACCCCCCCCCATGCACTCAGTCGCGTCTCGCGGTATCTTGGATGCAACCAATTTCCACCAACGCGACGCGCGTGAACGAACGTGAGGGCAGCAATGAAACTCTCCTGGGCAGGTCTTCTCTTAATCTCGGTACTGGCCGCACAACCGGCACGCGCGCAGACGCCGTCGCCCATCGCGCAGACGCATCCTGCGGCGCCACTCGCCGCCACGCCTCCGATGGGCTGGAACAGCTACGACGCATACGGCTTCACCATCACCGAGAATCAGTTCCGCGCCAACGTCAAGGTCGAAGCCAATGAACTGAAGTCCTTCGGCTGGGAGTACGCCGTCATTGACGAGGGATGGTTCCTCAAGGACCCGGAAGACCGCTCCAAGCCCGCGTTGTGGCAGTACGAGATTGACGCCAACGGTCGCTTTATCCCCGTCCCCGCGCGCTATCCTTCGTCCGGAACAGAGCCCCCAGCCGCAGAAACTCCAGCCACTGCCTCGCCCGCCGCCGCCGCAGGTTCCGCCGACTCCGCTCCGAGTTACAAGCAGAACGCCACCATCGGCAACAGCAGCTTCAAGGCTCTTGCCGATACCGTCCACTCCCAGGGCCTCAAGTTCGGCATCCACATCGTGCGCGGCATTCCGCGCGCCTCGGTTGAGCGCAACCTCCCCATCGCCAATAGCGCCTTTCACGCAACCGACGCAGCCGACACCAGCGACGCCTGTTCCTGGGACCGCACCAACTGGGGCATCAAGGACAATGCCGCCGGTCAGGCCTGGTACGACTCGCTGCTCAGCCAGTTTGCCGGCTGGGGCGTCGATCTTCTCAAGGTGGATTGCATCTCCTCGCACCCGTACAAGGCTGACGAGATCCGCATGATCCGCAAGGCCATCGACAAGACGGGACGGCCGATCGTGCTCAGCCTCTCGCCTGGGCCGACCAGCCTGGACAACGCCGCCGAGGTGGGCCAGCTCGCTCAGATGTGGCGGATATCCAACGACATCTGGGACTACTGGGCCAACCCCAATAACAGGGGCTACCCCTGTAGTCTCTCCAGCCAGTTCGCCGTCGCCGCCTCGTGGGCGCAGTTCGCCAAACCAGGCAACTGGCCCGACGCCGACATGCTACCCATCGGCGAGCTTCGCCCCGTCGCCGGCGACGGCAATGCCCGCACCACGCGGCTCACCCCCACCGAGCAGCAGACCATGCTCACGCTGTGGGCGATGGCGCGTTCGCCGCTAATCCTGGGTGCCAACCTCACCCTGCTCGACGACGCAACCCTCAAGCTGCTTACCAACCCAGATCTTATCCGCATCGACCAGACCGCGACCCGCAGCGGGCAGGTGATGCACGACGGAGACATCATCGTCTGGACCGCCGACCTGCCAGCGGATTCGCCCGACGGCTCCATCGCCCTCGCCTTCTTCAACACCGGCGAGAGCCAGGTTGTGCTCGATAGCAGCTTCGAGGCCTACAATCTCGAAGCCGCCACCTACCATATCAAAGACGTCTGGACCGGCAAGACCCTCAACAAGGTCAAATCGGTTGAAAACCTAAGCCTCGAGCCCCACGCCTCGATCCTCTGGCTCCTGAAGAAGTAAACCATCCCTCAGCATCTTCCTTTATATGTTCTGGCTATTGTTTGTTACTCCGCAGCCCTTTGTTTGTCCTTCCGTACCCTGAGCGAAGTCGAAGGACCTGTGGATGTCAGTTCTTGCTGTCATCCTGAGCGCGTCTTTCGAGCGCGAAGGATCCCGACAAATCCCGCCCCTCCCCAACCGCCCGACCCTTTCTCCCACATAACTCCCGCACTTCGTCCTTGTTCTCTTCTATCCAACCCACAACGCTTGTCATTCTGGCGTAGCCAGAATCTCCGTATTTCGTCTTTGCCTGTTCTTGCTTGTCATTCTGAGCGCAGCGAAGAATCCCCGCATTTCGCCGTTGCCTGTTCATCGCCCAACCACCCAAAAGCTGTCATCCAGAGCGGAGTGGCTCACGGCCTCATCGTGAGACACGCAGTCGAAGGATCCCGACAAATCCCGCCCCTCCCCAACCGCCCGACCCTTTCTCCCACATAACTCCCGCACTTCGTCCTTGTTCTCTTCTATCCAACCCACAACGCTTGTCATTCCGCAGCGTAGCGGAGGAATCTGCTTTTCCACAACCCCACCGTCGTAGCATGAGAAATACCAATCGGGAACCATAGGAACGGGAAGAGGAGAAACTTTGAAGATCACTTACGGACTTGCAGAGTTTGATCAATTCACCATGACAATTGACTCGAACATCAACCTTCCGATGGACGGAGTCGTTTCGGGAGGACTGTACGAGTTCCTCAAAAGCGCGGGAGAAAACGGATGGGAGCTCTGTGCGGCGTTTCCAGCAGGAATTAGGGGTATGTCGCGAGCAATACCCGGCCGGCAAGAATTGAGGAAGTGTGAGGACCCGACCGAGGAAATTGCGTTCATCTTCAAGCAAGTCTGAGGGCAATCGTCTCGTCCAGAATCTCCCGCACCGTCAGCGCCACAATCGAGATGTGCTCCCGCTGGAAGAACCGTCCAATCTCCAGCATCGCGTCGCTGCTGAAGTCGAACCCCACAAAAAATCCCTTCTTCCGCTTCGCCCGCATCATCGCCGCCTCGAACATATCGATGTCGGGCCGCCCCACCTTGTCCATCTGCTTCACCTGCACCGGGTACCAGTCGTCCATAAAGTCGAGTTGCTCGTCCTTCTTCGCGCTCGGCTCCGAACCCACCGGGAAGATGCGCCCATCGATCCCCATATCGCCCACCTGCGTCTTGTTCGGCACGCCTCCCAGCGCAATCACCGCCCAGTTCTCGAACTCGAACGGAGGAATCGTCCGCAACTGCTTCTCCGTCCACGGCAGGTCGCGCACCACAAACCCCTTGCCGCGCAGCCACAGGTTCTCATCCTCGCGTATCCGGCAAACGTCGCGCAGCCGCTTCGCCATCACACGGCAAGCCGTCGGAGAAACGTCGATCCCAATCCACTGCCGGTTCAGATTCTGCGCCGCCACCAGCGCCGTCCCACACCCGCAAAACGCATCCAGCACAATGTCGTTCTCATTCGACGAGGCTTTGATGATGCGTTCAAGAAGAGCAAGAGGTTTTTGTGTTGGGTAGCCGAGTCTCTCTTTAGCTTGCGAATTGATTGGAGGAATATCCATCCATACAGTGTCGATGGGCCTCCCTTCTTGTTCGTCGAGATACCGTTTCATTCGAGGTATAGAGCCTGGACTTGGCTTGACTACGATTCCCGCCTCGTAGGCTTCCTGCATCCGCTGTTTCGTCCATCGCCATACTTTTCTATGGCCTAAGAATTCGTAGGTCAGATTGGGGCGGTCTGGGTTTGGGTTGGTCAGATCGCTCAGTTGATAGAGCCGTCCATCAGGATCACGATGTGAATATTTTCCAGCGGTTTTTTCGTCAAGATTATCCGGGTCGTACGGATTGTAAGGACGATTGAATACCGTCCTTTCACCGCCTCCATAAAGAAGGATCGTGTCGTGATTGTTGGGGAATCCGTTGAACGCTAAGCCTTTTGAAAGTGCCCTGTGCCAAATGATCTCGCTCTGGAAGTTGTTCTCTCCAAGAATCTGATCCAGCAGCACCTTCACATAGTGGCTCGCGTGCCAGTCGCAGTGGTAGTAGAAGCTGCCTGTCTTCTTCAGCACCCGCGACATCTCAACGCACCGCGGCCGCATGAACTCGATATAGGCCCTCGTCGACTCGTGCCGGTCGTCGAACGACCGCTTCTCCTTCGTCTCGCCCCAGAACACCTCATAGTTCCGGTTCGAGTTGAACGGCGGATCGATATAAATCAGGTCGACGCACGCATCCGGCAGCTTCTTCAACTGCTCCAGATTGTCGCCACAATAGATGACCCGCGTGTCCAGCAACGAGGAAGGCTTAGCCATGGTTATGCACCAGCTTACAACCAACCCCCTCCGACCCGCCATTTCCCGCGAATTCCCCCTGTTTCCCGCCTACGTACATTTCAGAATGGGAGATTTGGATGGTAATGATCCCACATTTCAGAAGCGAGACGTGGGGCACCCGACTATTCTAGCGGTTTGAATTTTTCCAACAGATCAGCGATTCTGGCAAGTTCTTTGGGGATTTCCTGCAATTCGCTCAAAGTTTTGGGAAGTTCGTTGTCGTGAAGGAGCTGCTTTTGATTGGCATCGACGCTGCAAACAAAGTTCTGGCGATACTTCTTACCGGTTGAGTCTTTATACCAACACTCGCCCTCGAACCGAGCTTGAGAAAGTTCCTTTACGATATGAGTAGAAACTCCAACCAGTGTGGATGCGCTTTCCTGTGGCAGGAGAACGCATATCTTGTCCAAGCTCGTGACTTTATTTCCCTCGTGATCCACCGGATGAGCTTTCCAATGGAGCTCAACATCGTAGGCCACCCCGCCACCAAGGTTCTTCACCCTGAGTTGAAGCAAACTGTAACGGCTTGTTAGATCAAAATATGGAGTAGGTCGCGGACGTAATGCGTCTTCCTGAATCTCCAGGACTCTGAGCGCCGGCAGCACGGAAATCACTGCTGCTATCACTGCCATAAGTCCAGTTAATGTAGCCCATGTCTCTTTCTCCTTCGTCTCATGCAGAAGGAAACCAGCTAATGTAATGCTGGCGATAAAGACAAGTACGAGAGAGATGCGGGCTAGGGTTCTCACCTGAACATTATGCAATGAGTTGCCCTGAAACGCGAGAAGGAGGGTCCGCCGGGTGCCCGGGTGCCTGATCCATCGCGGTCTCTTCGCGATGGGTGGGATTCGACCCCGCAAAAACCCCAGCAAATCCACATGTCAAGGGTCTCGACCCTCGAAAATCTCCCTAACCAGCACCAAACAAACCACTTAATAGTTAAAAATAGTTGGCATACTAGTTATGCTCCATCCCGTATCATTAAAGTATGGGGGAAAGGTTCGTGGATGACGTGGGGGTGGGATACGCAATTGCGAACCAGGCGCGCCGTAGCCAGTAGCCAGTAGCTCAGACACCGCAACTGATTGATTCCGGATATCTTAGCTGTAACTATAATAGAATGACCACTTTGGCGGCGCATCACACCCATAATCGCCTGTGTCCAATACACTTACGCCCAAAATACCCCGGGGAGGGGGGGAGGGGGCGAACGCAAGACGAATTAAATGCGAAATATCGCGCTCACTTCACCGCGCTCAGGTTGACAGCCAGAGCAGGCACCCGGCGATATGATAGAGAAAGGTGCTGGTATCGGAGCGTAGAAGATGCGACAACTTTATACCATCGGGCACTCGTCCCACACGCCGGAGCACTTCATCGATCTGCTTCAGCGGCATGGCATCGAGGTGCTGGTCGATGTGCGCTCCGCACCCTACTCTCGTTACACCCCGCACTTCGACCGCGAATCCTTGCGCGACCTGGTGACCGCAGCCGCGATCAAGTATCTCTACCTCGGGGATGCAATTGGCGGACGCCCCAAAGACGAGAGCCATTACGACCTCGACGGTCACGCGCGCTACGCCAAGGTTGCCGAAAGCCCCGACTTTCTCGATGGCATCCGTCGCCTCGAACGCGGAGCCGACGGCTTCCGCGTCGCCATTATGTGCAGCGAAGAGGACCCCGCCCACTGCCATCGCCGTCTGCTCATCGGCCGCGTCCTGATTGCGCGCGGAGCCGAGTTGCGGCACATCCGCGGCGACGGGGAGTTGCAGACCGAGGCGCAGGTCGCAGCCGCCTCGGGTAAACTTCTCGCCGACCCACAACCCGCTCTATTCGCCGACCTGGACGAGGACAAATGGAGATCTACAGCATCGGTTTTACCCAAAAATCGGCAGCCCAATTCTTCAATTCGTTGAAAGACGCAGGCATCCGCCGCCTGCTGGACGTGCGCCTCAACAACACCTCGCAGTTGGCTGCCTTCGCCAAGCGCGACGACCTCGCCTTCTTCCTGCGCGAGATTTGCGGGGCCGCGTACGAGCACGAGCCACTGCTGGCGCCCACGCAGGAGATGCTGGACGCATACAAGAAACGCAAAGGCGACTGGGCTGTCTACGAACAGGAGTTCCTCACGCTAATGCGCGAGCGCCAGATCGAGTCGGCGCTCTCGCCCGAACCGTTTCGCGCCGCGCGGACAGCTCTTCTGTGCAGCGAAAATACGGCAGAGCACTGCCACCGCCGCCTCGTCCTCGAATACCTGCAACAAGCCTGGGGAGACATTATCATTACGCACCTCTGAGGCGTCCTGTGCGCAAGACCATCCTCTGTCTGGCCAACTCGTACAAGCACGGCGGACGTTGCGTGGCCGGTGTCTGCCTCGACGATGGCACTTGGATTCGCCTGCGCGGCGCGGCTACCGACGGTTCGCTGCAACCACTTGAGTATTCCCTCGACGACTGTAGCGAACCCCGCCTTCTCGATGTAATCGAGGTCGAACTGCACTATGCACTCCCGTCCGACGCCCATCCGGAGGACTGGCAGATCGCTCCCGTTCGCTGGCGCCTCCTCCAGCGTCCAGCAACCGCCTCGCAGCTTCAGAAGATCGCCGCCGCCGCCGACATAGCTCCAACGATCCTACGAGACTATTGCGACCGAATGCCGGTGGAGGAGATCCAGACCAAACCGCTGCAATCGTCTCTCGTTCTGGTTTGCCCGTCAGAGATCCACTGGTGGATTCGCGAAGAACGCGGCAAGCGAAAGTTCCGCGCTCTCTTCCGCCGCCACAACGTCACCTACGACCTCGCCGTCACGGACCCGCGCTGGCTGGAGCGATTGAACCTGATGCCGGCGGGGATCTACCCTCACGCAACGTTCGCCGAACCAGACTGCGATACATGGCTCACGGTCAGCCTCAGCGAGGCATTCCACGGCTGGCACTACAAGCTGGTTGCCGGAGTTATCGTGCGAACGCACTGAAATCGCGAACTGCCATCAATCGAAGAGTTCACTGTGAGAACCGAGTCGGGTCAACTCCAGAATGTCGCCATCGAGCTTTCGGTAGATCAAGAGCAGATCGGGTTTGAGATGGCACTCGCGACAATCCCAATATTCTCCCATTAGGCCATGATCACGATACCGCAGCGGCAGAACCTGATCGGTAAGAAGCAGGGCGAGAACATCCGTAAACATCCGGTCAAGGTCTTTACCATATTGCCCTGCGCGAACACGCTTGAAGTCTCGCTTGAAACGGGAAGTCCTGCTAGTCGTCCGCATTGAGATCGGCCATAAGCGCTTCGACTGTCTTGTAAGTCTTCAATCCGCCCCGGCGCCCTTCCTCGATCGCTGCTATGGTCTCCGCATTTGGCACATGCGCCTCAAACGGCATCTTCCGCTCCTTCGCGATGCGTGTCATCATCAGGCGAAAGGCAGCCGAGGGCGTGAAGCCAATCGACTTAAGCACAGCGGTGGCCTTCTTCTTTGTCTTCTCGTCAATTCGCGCTCGCACAACAGCATTGGCAGGCATCGCAACACCTCTGAGCTACATTGTAGCCCACGTCTTGTATCCCACGTCGAGGGCTAGCGGGGATTGAGGTGGTGGGCGACGAGGGCAGAGGCTTGCTGGATGGTCTGCGGGTCCGTGCCGAAGCCGGGGAGCCAGTGGAGTGCGGGGTCTTTGCGGAACCAGGTGAGCTGGCGTTTGGCGTAGTTGCGATGACCCTGCTGGGCGGCCGCGATGGCCTGGTCGCGGGTAACTTCGCCGCGCAGGAGGGCGGCGGCCTGGGCGTAGCCGAGCGAGGCGAGCGGACGGCAGTCCGGGCCGTATTGAGCGAGGAGCTGGGCGGTCTCTTCGACCAGGCCACCTCCTTGGTCTGGCGGGTTGAACATCTGGGCGGCGCGGCGGCTAATGCGGGCGTAGAGCTCGGCGCGGGGCGGATTGAGGGCGAGCCGCAGGATACGGAAGCCGGTGAGCGGGTCGCGGCCCTTTTGCCACTGGTCGGTCATGGGGATGTAGCCTGCGGCGGGCGCATCGTCGCTAGCCGACTGTCGGGCGGCCAGCGTGACCTCGATGGCGCGGATGATCTTGGGCGCGTCGTTGGCGTGGATGAGGCGGGCGGCGGCGGGATCGAGGCGGGCGAGGATGCGGTGCAGGTGGGCCGGACCACGGAGTTCAGCGCGCTGGCGGAGCTTTTGACGCAGGGGTTCACGGCGGGGCGGCGCGGGGAAGAGGCCGTCGACGAGGGCGCGCAGGTAGAGGCCTGTTCCTCCAGCAACGATGGGGAGTCTGTCTCGCTGACTGATCTCGCGGATGGCTTCACGGGCGAGGCGGCTAAAGTCGCCGGCGGTGCAGGGTTGGTCGGGCGAGGCGATGCCGATCATGTGATGTGGGACGCGGGCGCGCTCGGCCGGCGTGGGCTTGGCGGTGCCGATCTCCATGCCACAATAGACGGCGACCGAATCGCAACTGACGATCTCGCCGGAGAACTGCTGGGCGAGGGCGAGGGCAATGGCTGTCTTGCCGCTGGCGGTGGGGCCGGCGACGATGAGGAGCGGCGCGAGTGGCTCTGCGCTGTCTACCAAAGGCGCCACCAGCCAACGGTGAAGACGCGATGGATGCCTGCACGGAGGATGGCGAAGAGGATGGCGGCGAGGGCGAGGGTGAGCAGGCCGCGGATCTGGCGGCGGCGTACGAGGTGTTCGGCTGCGCCGGGCGGCTTTGCTTCGCGCGGGTTGGAGGTGTGGGATGGGCGCATGTGCTCCTCAAGTATCCCATTCATCCTAGAATGGCTACTCCGGGAGCGGGATGTTGTAGAAGAAGCCTACGCGCAACTCGAGTTGCGGGCCGTGGAACTGCCTGGGAAGCGGCGGAAACTGGCCTTCGCTGGTGATGGCGTTCCAAGCGGAGTGGTCGAGCGCGACATCGCCGGAGCGGGTTTCCAGGGTCATTGCGCCGATCTTGCCGTCAGACAGGATGGTGAAGCGGATGCCGACGGTTCCCTTCTTCATCAGCGGAGGCTGGACCTCTTCGGGGATGAGAGGGTCCCAGTTGCGCTGGATGTCGTGGTGGAGTTGACGCATGTAGGCGGAGAAGTCTACGCCCATGGTGTCTGAGAGGATGGTCGCGCCGGCCTGCAAGGGGCCTCGAGTGCTTGAGGGTGAGCCATAGCTGGCGCCTCCGCGGCCGCTGAGCGCTCCTCGCATGGCGTCCTGGATTGCTCCGCGTGCGCTCTGGTTTTGCGCGAAGTTGGGATTCGGCGCGGCGGGCAGCGGAGATTCGACCGATGGCTGGGCGGCCTTTGGCGCGCTGGGCAAAGGAGCGGCGGGTTGCGGGACTGGCGGCGCGGTGGTGCGGGCTTCCTCCTGCGGCTGAACGGGAGGCTGCGGCGTGGGCGCGGCCAGGCGGGCCTGCTGCTGAAGCTGCTGCATGGTCTTGCGGTCGATCTGCGGATGCGGCGGGGGCTTCAGAACGGGCGCGCTGTGCTGCTGGAGAAAGGTCAGCTCCTGGTCGTGCTGCTTCATCAGGGCGATGGGGTCGATGTAGCGCGGCTGATGCCAGAGGACGCGCGGGCCGTAGAAGAGAAACCACGCGAGGGCGAGGTAGACGATGATGGAGATGTAGATGGATTCGCGGAAGCGGGCGCGGGAACGCTCGTCGTCGAGCGAATCGAGCAGATGGATGATCTCATGCTCCTCCAGTTCGCCGTAGCGGCTGGTACGCAGCTTGAGAGGCTGGCTTGCTGGAGAGCTGTTCTGGTTGGTGGCTGCGTCTCCCGTCGTCTCCGGGGTCTGGTCTGGGGCGCGGGACGGTTTGGGGAACAGCTCTTGGATGGGCATTGGCCAGGATTGGTGGGACGGTTAGCGGCTCTAGGTTAGACGGCGCAAACAAGATTTGGCGACGGCTATGGGTATAGACCCCGCAAAACGGCGGGAGCTTCGCTTATTCCCTATTTTCTCACCTTTGAGGAGATGCCGGGCTTGCCGCTGAAGATGGACCGAGAGGCGTTGAGCGTGAATTGCAGGGTAGCGCGGGGGCTGAGGGGCAGATTTCCGCTGATGGCCAGCTTGCTGATGCCATGCACCAGCGACCAGGCCGTCCATGCCAGCGGCAACAGATCGCCGGGGGGAAGATCGCCGGAGGCCTGCGCGGCGCTGACGCAGTCGAGCAGGACATTGAAGGCGTTGCTGCCAACGATGGGCCCGCCTGCGCCGGCCACGCCGCCGGTGCCGTTGTGCGGGCAGCGCGGCAGGTCGAACATGACGACAAAGTGCTGCGGCCAGCGCAGGGCGAAGTCGACGTAACCGCAGCCGCTGCGATGCAGCCGCTCCAGGGGCGACTTGCAGCGCGCGATCCTCTTCTGCATGACGGCGGTGAGGCGGTAGAACCCCTCCGCGGCGACGGCGGTCAGCAGCTCATCCTTGCTACTGAAGTGGCGATAGGGCGCGTTGTGCGAGACTGCGGCGCGGCGCGCGACCTCTCGCAGCGTGAAGGCGCGCGGGCCGACCTCGCCGACCAGGGCGACGGCGGCATCGAGCAGGGTCTTGCGCAGGTTTGCGTGGTGGTAAGGCTCGGCGCGGGTCACACTTGAATTTCTAGCAAATAATGTTGACAGAAGCAACTTGATCGCCTAGCCTGATGTTGCCATCGTCAACATTGGTCCCAGGTTCAGGCCGGGAAGGCAACCGAAAGACGCAGTCGGGAGAGCGGAATGGCAAACGGAGTCTCTTACAAACAGGCAAAGCTGGCCGAGCAATGGGACGCAATCGTCATCGGCTCCGGCATGGGCGGTCTGACGGCGGCGGTGCTGCTGGGCGCGCACGGGGGCAAGCGCGTGCTGGTGCTGGAGCGGCACTATGAAGCTGGCGGCTTCACCCACACCTTTCATCGTCCAGGATACGAGTGGGACGTGGGGTTGCACTACATCGGCCAGATGCAGGACGCGGCCTCGCCGGTGCGGCGCGCCTTCGACCACGTCACAGCGGGCAAGGTGAAGTGGCAGGCGATGCCGGAGCAGTACGATCAGCTGAACTTCGCGGGCCAGAGATTCGATCTGTACGCTGGGCTGGAGCACTTTCGCGAAGGCCTGAAGTGGGTGTTTCCCGGCGAGGCGCGCGCCATCGACGGATACATTGCAGCGGTGATGGCGTGCAATCGCGCGAGCAGCCTGTACTACGCAGAGAAGGCGATGCCGGCCTCTCTGGCGGCGCTTGCGGGCAGGCTGATGCGCGCGCCGTACATGCGCTGGGCGCGGAGAACTACGCGCGAGGTGCTGGAGAGCCTGACCGCGAACCAGGAGCTGATCGGCGTGCTGACCGCGCAGTGGGGCGACTACGGATTGCCGCCCGCAAAGAGCAGTTTCGCCATTCACGCAACCGTGGCCGAGCACTACTTCGACGGCGGCAGCTACCCCGTCGGCGGGTCTGGCGTCATCGCCGAGGCGATGGCGCCGCAGATTGAATCGAACGGAGGCTGCGTGGCCGTCAGCGCCGAGGTTGCCGGGATTCTGCTCGATGGCAATCGAGCCGCCGGCGTGCGCATGAGCGATGGCCGCGAGTTCCGCGCGCCGATGGTGCTGAGCGATGCGGGCGCGTCGAACACCTTTGAACGGCTTCTGCCGGCGCAGCTTCCCGCGCTGGATTCGCTGCGCACGCAACTGCGATCTCTCGCGCCCTCCACGGCCCACCTCAACCTCTACGTTGGTCTCACGCAAAGCGATGCTGCGCTGGGCTTGCAGGGTACCAACCTTTGGCTCTATCCCTCCTTCGACCACGATGCCAACGTCGAACGATTCTCGCGCGATTTTGCGCAGAATCCAGACGCACCCTTCCCTGGCATTTACCTTGCCTTCCCCTCGGCGAAGGACCCTGATTTTCAGTGCCGCCATCCGGGCAAGAGCACCGTCGAGGTGATCGCGATGGTTCCTTACGCGGCATTCTCCGGTTGGGGAGAGACACGCTGGCGGCGGCGCGGCGACGACTACGACGCGCTGAAGCAGCGCCTCACCGATCGGATGCTGGCCGAGCTGGAGCGGCAGGCGCCGTCGGTAGCGGGCAACATCGCCTGCGCGGAGCTGTCTACGCCGGTCACGACGCGACACTTCATGAACTACGGCCATGGAGAGATCTACGGCATCGCCGCAACGCCGGAGCGATTCGAGATGCGCAGGCTGGGAGCCAGAACGCCGATCCGGGGGCTCTATCTGACGGGACAGGATGTGGCCAGCCTGGGCGTCGTCGGCGCGTTGTTCGGCGGAGTCATCAGCGCCTCCGCGGCACTGGGCAAGAACCTGTTGTCAACCGTGACAAAGCCGCGCACTGCGCGCAGTTCCTGACTCGCGGTTCGACCGCCGGGAGTGGGCTGGACGTAAACTAACAGAGGATGAAAGATTCTCAGGGATTGCCGAAGATGGAGCTGGACGCGCCGGCACGCGCCTCGGTTGCGAGCGCGCTGTTGCCGCCCGTGGTGTTGGCGAAGAAAGCGCGGGTGGTGGTGCTGAGCATCAGCGATCGCTGCTACCAGGGCTTGCAGGTGGATCGCTCGGGGCCGGTCGTGGTGGAGCTGCTGGAATCGGCGGGCGCGGATGCAGTGGTGCGGGAGACGCTGCCCGATGAGCTGGAGCAGATTGCGGCGGCGCTGCGGCACCATGCGGCGGCGGGGGCGAGCCTGATCGTCACCACGGGCGGGACGGGGCTGGCGGCGCGGGATGTGACTCCGGAGGCGACGCGGATGGTGTGCGAGCGGCTGGTGGAGGGGCTGGCGGAGCGGATGCGCGCCGAAGGGATGAGGCAGACGCCGATGGCGGCACTGAGCCGGGGCGTCTGCGGAACGATTACGACTTCGGCGGGCTGCACGCTGATTGTGAACCTGCCGGGCTCAGTGGCTGGCGCCGTGACATCGCTGGGGGCGATCCTGCCGCTGCTTGGCCACGCGCTCGATCTGCTGGCGGGACGGACGGCGCATGAGTAGACCGATAGAATCGAGTTGCTTGTGAAGATAGGACCGATCGCACTCCTGCATAAAGCCGGCACCATTATCAGTGCGGCGTTGCTGCCGTTTGGCGTCTGGGGTCTGGGCGGGCTGGCATTCATCGACGCGGGGATCTTTCCCATTCCGATCACAATGGATGGGGCGGTGATCGGCTATGTGGCCAGCGACCACAGGAAGTTCCTGCTGTACTGCCTAATGGCGGCTGCCGCCTCGGCCTTGGGCAGCCTGATTCCGTACTATGTGGGGCGCGCGGGCGGCGAACTGTTCCTGCTGAAGCGCATCAACCGGGCGCGCTACGAGCGGATGCGGGACCGCTTCGAGGAGCAGGAATTCCTGGCCATCATGATTCCGGCGATGATGCCGCCTCCGATGCCGGTCAAGTTGTTCGAGTTTGGCGCGGGCGTCTTCGAGATGAAGCCACTGTTGTTCGTCACGGCGATCTTCAGCGGCAAGTTCATCCAGTTTCTGGTGTGCGCGCTGATTACGGTCTTTTACGGGCCGGAGATCGCGCACACGTTCAGGAGAGCGGTTCACGAGCATTCCGATGTTGTGCTGGCGATCTCGCTGGCGATTGGGCTGACGATTGCTGTCTATCTGCTGCGCAAGTTGTTCGACCGGCGGCGTGGCACGCAGTTTCCGATTGAAGAGGCAGCAGAGACGGACGAAGCGGCAAGCGACGACGACTCTACACTAATCACCTAAGTACAAGGGAACAGGCATGAGCAGGGCCAAGGCTGAAACTATAGCGATGCCCTTCCAATCAAGCTGCAGGGGGAGTTGTGTGGCTTCAAGCTGACCCGCACCCGATGTGCGGGTCAGGTGCGGTTGGCGCGGGGTTGGGCGATGACCAGGCCGCGGGGGGTGGGTAGCAGGACGACCGAGAGGAGGCTCTCGGACTCCATCTTGAGGGCGGCGTCGCGGACGGTCTTGAGGTGGGAGCTGGCATCGTGCATGAGGATGATGCCGTGGGGGTTGATCTGGGGGAGGAAGCGCTTGACCTCGGATTCGCGGATGGCCAGGTCGGAGTCAGAGAAGAAGAGGTCGATGGTGCCGTCGATGTGCATCTCCAGACTGGATTCGTTGCGGAGTTCGATCCAGGGGGCGAGAGGCGAGGAGGCGAGGCGGGACTTGGCCTTGGCGAAGACGACGGGGTCGAACTCGCAAGTGATGACGCGGGCGCGGGAGCCGTCGGGGAGTGGGCCGTTGCGCTCGAGCCCGCGGGCGATCCACTCGGTGGAGACGCCGAGGAAGGAGCCGGTCTCGACGACGAGGCGTGGCTTGATGGTGGTAACGAGGGTGGCGATGAACTCGAGGACTTCGACCTCGGCGGTCATTGAATCGATCATGCTCCAACGCTGGGGTTGGGGACACTCGGGAGTGGCGCGGTGGTACTCCGGCTGCACGGCCCCGGCGGAGCGCTCGTGCTGGAGCATGACTTTGTGCTCCTGCTTCATCTTCCTGGTGAAAAGGCCCATGTGGTCTACTTTAGAGCAGAACCACAGTATCGTATCCGTTTATGGCTTTGTTTGGGATGGATTTTTCTTGAGGAAAAATCCACTCAGCGAGTGTGGCTTCGGGGATTATTTACTGCGGTTCTGCTCAATCGTGAACGGATGGGCGTGGGCGATGCGATTGGGGGGGGAAGAGAATGAGCGGAGACGGAGAGGGTAAGGCCATCGGCGACGGATGGACGGCGGCGGAGATTCCAAGTCAGGTGGGCCGGCGGGCGCTGATTACCGGGGCGAACAGCGGGATTGGCTACCATGCGGCGCTGGAGCTGGCACGCAAGGGGGCGCATGTTTTGCTGGCGTGCCGGGACAAAGCCAGGGGCGATACGGCGCTTATTCGGCTGCGCGCGGAGGTTCCGGCGGCGAGCGCGGAGGTGGTGCTGCTGGACCTGGCGTCGCTGGAGTCGGTGTGCGCGTTTGGCGCGGCGGAGCTTGCGCTGGGTGAGCCGCTCGACCTGCTGATCAATAACGCGGGCGTGATGGCCCCGAAGAAGCGGCTGGAGACGAAGGATGGCTTCGAGATTCAGTTTGGGACGAATGTGCTGGGCCACTTTGTGCTGACAGCGGTGCTGCTGCCAGCACTGGTGCGCGCGGCTGTGGGCCACCCGCTGAGGCCTCGCGTGGTGACGCTGGCCTCGATTGCGCACAAGCAGGGGCGGCTGAACTTCGACGATCTGCAATCGGCGAAGAACTATGGGCCGATGGTGGCGTACCGGCAGTCGAAGCTGGCCGACCTGATGCTGGCATTCGAGCTGGGGCGGCGGCTGCGCGCTGCCGTGCCGCCGATCTCAGTGGTGATGAGCGTGGCGGCGCATCCGGGCGTGGCCAACACGAATTTGTTTCAGGTGGGGGAGTTCTCGGCGGCGGAGCGCGTGGTGCGGCGCGGATTTGGCGTGGCGATTGGCGTGCTGCTGAACAGCGAGGCGGAGGGCGCGGTGCCGACGCTGTTTGCGGCGACATCGCCGGACGTGGTGGATGGCGGATACTACGGGCCGCAGGGCCTGCTGGAGATGCGCGGAGGCGATGTGGGCCCGGCCAAGGTTGCGCCCCAGGCGCTCGACCAGGCAGCGGCGCGGCTGTGGAGCGAGTGCGAACGGCTGACGGGCATCTCGCTGCTGTAAACAACCGCGGAGGAGGAGAAGCAGATTCCTCCCCTTCGACAAGCTCAGGGTGCGGAATGACAAACTAAAAAGTGGAACGACAAGCCACAGCTTTATGACTTGGTGGCGAGCTGGCGAAGGACGTAGGGGAGGATGCCGCCGTGCTGGTAGTAGAGGATTTCCTGTGGGGTATCGATGCGCAGGGTGGCGGAAAACTCAATGGTCTTGCCGTGGGTGTTCTCGGCGAGGATGGGGAGGATGCGGCCGTCGGCGAACTTGGAGTCGAGCATGGACTGGAGCTGGCCGGGAGCGTCGCCGATGGCGAAGATCTCCTTGCCGGTGAGGCCGAGGGATGCGGCGGACTGGCCGGGCAGGAACTGGAAGGGAAGGATTCCCATGCCGACCAGGTTGGAGCGATGGATGCGTTCGTAGCTCTCGGCGATGACGAACCGGATGCCGAGAAGGCGCGGGCCTTTGGCGGCCCAATCGCGCGAGCTGCCGGAGCCGTACTCCTTGCCGGCGAGGATGCAGAGGGGGATTCCGCGCTCGGCGTAGATGACGGAGGCGTCGTAGATGGTGACGGTGGTGTCTTCGGGGAGGAGGCGGGTGATGCCGCCTTCGGTTCCTGGGGCGAGTTTATTGCGCAGGCGGACGTTGGCAAAGGTTCCGCGGACCATGACTTCGTGGTTGCCGCGGCGGCTGCCGTAGCTGTTGAAGTTGGTGGGGGAGACGCCATGGGCGGCGAGATATTGTCCGGCGGGGCCGTTCTTCTTGATGGAGCCGGCGGGAGAGATGTGGTCAGTGGTGACCGAGTCGCCGAGGACGGCGAGGCAGCGGGTAGCGCGGATGTCTTCGATGGGCGCGGGCGTGGCCATCATGCCGTCGAAGTACGGGGCACGGCGGATGTAGGTTGAGTCGGGCTCCCAGTGGTAGGTGTCTCCGGAGGGGAAAGTGAGGCGCTGCCAGTTCCGGTCGCCTTGGGATACCGTTGAGTATTGTTTGCGGAACATCTGGGAGTCGATGGAGGCGGCGACGGCGGCGGAGACCTCGGCCTGGGTGGGCCAGATGTCTTTGAGGTAGACGGGAGCGCCGGATTGATCCTTGCCCAGCGGCTCGGTGGCGAAGTTGTGACTGATGTGACCGGCGAGGGCGTAGGCGACGACCAGCGGGGGCGACATGAGGTAGTTGGCACGGACCTCGGGGGAGATGCGGCCCTCGAAGTTGCGGTTGCCGGAGAGGACGGAGACGGCGACGAGCGAGTGGGCTTCAATGGCGGAGCTGACGTCGGTGGGCAGCGGGCCGGAGTTGCCGATGCAGGTGGTACATCCATACCCAACGGTATTGAAGCGGAGAGCGTCGAGGTAGGGGGTGAGGCCGGACTTGTTGTAGTAGTCGGTGACGACGCGGGAGCCGGGGGCAAGCGAGGTCTTGACCCATGGGGGCGTTCGCAGGCCGCGCTCGACGGCTTTTTTGGCGAGGAGCCCGGCGGCGATCATGACGTAGGGGTTGGAGGTGTTGGTGCAGGAGGTGATGGCAGCAATAACGACGGAGCCGTGGGTGAGGTAGGGGTCAGGATCGACACCGAAGCGGGCTTTGACGCTGCTGGGTGCGGCGGCGTTGGGGTCTGGCGCTCCGAGACTGCTTGCGGGGTTGTTATTGGCGGAGGCGTGGCCGCCTTCGGCCTCCCAGCGGAGGACCTGTCGGGCGGCGGACTGGTTGGCGTTGGGGCCGAGGAGGGCGGGGAGTTGCTGGGCAAAGCTGGCGGCGGCCTGCGAGAGGAGGACGCGATCCTGCGGGCGCTTGGGGCCGGCGACGCTTGGCTCGACGGTGGCGAGGTCGAGCGAGAGCGTGGAGGAGTACTCGGCTTCGGGCGAGGCGGCGGTGTGGAAGAGGCCCTGCTCGCGGAAGTAGGCCTCGACGAGGGCGATGTGGGCTTCGGTGCGGCCAGTGAGGCGGAGGTACTTCAGGGTCTCTTGGTCTACCGGGAAAATCCCACAAGTGGCGCCGTACTCGGGTGCCATGTTGGCGATGGTGGCTCGGTCGGCGAGGGGCAGCTCGGTGATTCCAGGGCCGAAGAACTCGACGAACTTGCCTACTACGCCGTGCTTTCGGAGAGCTTCGGTGACGGTGAGGACGAGGTCGGTGGCGGTGGTTCCCTCGCGCAGACGGCCTGTGAGGCGGAAGCCGACGACCTGCGGGATGAGCATGGAGACGGACTGACCGAGCATTGCGGCCTCGGCCTCGATGCCGCCGACGCCCCAGCCGAGGATGCCGAGACCGTTGACCATGGTGGTGTGGGAGTCGGTGCCGACGAGGGTGTCCGGGCAGGCGGTGATGGAGCCGTCAGCATCGGGTTCAGTGGTGAAGACTACTCGGGCGAGGTACTCAAGGTTGACTTGGTGGCAGATTCCCATACCCGGCGGTACGGCAGAGAAGTTGTTGAAGGCGGATTGGCCCCACTTGAGGAAGGCGTAGCGCTCGCGGTTGCGGGAGAACTCGAGGGCTGCGTTGAGGTCGTAGGCGTTGGGCGAGCCGTACTCGTCGACCTGGACGGAGTGGTCGATGACCAGCTCGGCGGGCTGGAGGGGATTGATCCGTTCGGGGTTGCCGCCGAGTGAGCGCATGGCGTCACGCATGGCGGCCAGATCGACGATGGCGGGGACGCCGGTGAAGTCCTGCATGAGGACGCGTGCGGGCATGTAGGCGATCTCGCGGGAGGGCTCGGCTGTGGGGCTCCAGTGGGCGAGGAAGCGGATGTCGTCTGCGGTGACGGTGCGCCCATCCTCATGGCGGAGGAGATTTTCGAGGAGGATTCGCAGGCAGAAGGGCAGGCGAGCCAGATTGATGGTGGGGTCGGACGTGGTGAGGGCCTGAAGGCGGAAGAGGCGGACGGTGGCGGAGCCGGAGGTGAGGGTGGCGGCGGAGTGGAAGCTGTCGGGGTGATTGGCGGGAGTCGTCATCGTTTTCTCCATTTTCTGAATGGGAGTACGGGGCCGTGTGGGAGCACTGGGCGCGAATTGAGGGACGGAGCGCGTCTGGAAGCTGAGAGGGACGCAAATCGGCGGGACGAGGAGAGCGTATCAAAAAATGGGGTGCGGTGGGGCGGAGCGGGCGGCGGGGCACTCAGGCGTCCGCACGCTGGGCTACGAGCGACCTCGGTCTCGGTGGCCGAGACGGAAGCGCTTCGTCCTGGGAGAGCGGGTCATCGATGTGATTTTACGCCAAGTGCGGCGAAGCGATAAGAGTTTTTGGCGGGTCAACTGTGGTCCGCGAGATCCCTGAACGCCTGGTAGATGAACGATCCAAGATACCATCCGTCGAGGTACTTGTATGGGAACTCGCCGGTGGTGTAGTGGCCGCAGGGAAGGACTTTGGAGACGAAGTCGATGTTGAGTTGCTGAAATTCATTCAGAATCTCGAGCGAGAGATGCAGGGGAAAGGTGAGGTCGTATGTGGCGTGGACGACGAGGACCCGCTTGGGAGTGGAGGCGAAGCGCTGCATATAGGACATGGGGCTGACGCCGAGGAATATCTGGCGGACGTGGTCCTGAGTGAGGCCAGCGTCTTGCAGCGCGACGCGGACGTGGCGTGTGCTCTGGCCCTCCCATACGACATCGCCGAACCAGGTGGAGGCGTGATTGAAGGCGCAGACGCGCAGACGGGGGTCGTGTGCGGCGGCGATGAAGGCATAGCAGGAGCCGAGGCTGGTTCCGAGAACGCCGAACTGGGTGTAGCCCTGAGTTTCAAGCCAGTCCATGCAGCTGCGGATGTCGATGACGGCCTGGCGGCAGGAGATGGTGGTACGACCGATATTGGCGCTTACGGCGTAGTCGGAGCGCTCAAGCTCTGCCGGACGGCGGATGTCGTGATAAGGCTGGGAGAGGCGCAGGGCCGAGATTCCGAAGCGGTTGAAGAGGCTGCAGAGCACGTTGTGACTGATTGCGTCGGAGTTCCATTGCGGCAGGACGATGATGGCCTGCTTCGGTCTTGTGGGGCGTCCGGCAGATTGCTTGCGCTCGGGTGCCGGGTACCATCTCGCGTTCATCTGGTCGTTTTCTGGATAGGAAGTGCGTACGGCGGAGGTAAACCGGAGGAACTGGGCCTTGGCCATCTCGCCGTTGGCGGCCTGACGCTTCATCTCGGCTTCATGTACGAGGGTCTCCGGTCTCACGTTGGTCGGGAAGAGCTCTGGATGTCTAAGCTCGAGGCGAAAGTCCCGCGGCACCTGGTAGCCGAAGAAATCATCCGAGCGGCGGACGATCTCTTGGTTCAGGGCAATCATGCGGTTGAGATCCTGGGAGGCGGGAGAGGCCGGAGATTCTGCTGAGATGCATTCCGCCGGCTGGGGCGTCTCTGGGGCGTTGAAGTACACTGAAGATGGGGCATCGCTGAAGTCTTTAAGCCAGTCGAAACCCCATTCGAGGGGCCTGACAACTCGATTTGTATCGCGCGTTGTGAGTTTTGTCTCCCACGCCGTCATCCACTTCCCATAAAGACCCGAATGCATCTACACAGTTTATCAATCGCCTGGGCGAGATGAGAAGGGCACTCCATCCGAATCGTGGTGATACCGGGGCGGCTCAGAGTTCAGAGACGACGAGACAGACACGCCCGACGATGTAGTCCGCCGGTGTTTCGTGTGATCCGAGCGCAAGAAGCTGAACCGGGAAGGCAAGAGAGAGCGGGCGGAGAATGAGCCTTCCATCATCGAATTCGACGAAACGAAGAACGAGGCCGGCACCGCAACGGACGGCATAGAGGGTGCGCTGGTTGGCGTGGTAGGGCGCGAGCGAGTTGTAGTGGCGATCCAGGACGACGATGGCCCCGGCAGCGATCATGGGATCCATTGCGACAATCTGTTGGGCGTCGGCGCGGACGGCGAGGAATCGCTGCCAGTGTGCGCACTTCAAGGATGGGCGGGCGCGATTTTCCTGCAGGCGGGACGCGGAGACGTGAATGGTCTCAATGATCGCTCCGGGGCGGATCTGGGCTTCATCCATCGCGGTGGAAGGCGAGACAACAGGGACTTCTTCAATGGGATCGGCCGGCGGAGGAGAGGAGGCTGCACAGAGTTCAAGGGGCATGATCTGATCCACCGTGAGGTTCTGAGCGGCGAGGACGCGGTCGAGCCCGGCGAGAGAGAGGGCGCGCTTGCGATTGAGGAAGTTAGAGATGTGTGCCTGACGGAAACCCGCCTGCCGAGCGAGGCCGGTGCCGGTGAGGCTGCCGAGTTCGATACGGCGGAGGAGTTCGCGACGGAGAAGCTCGTGGAGATCTTGGAAATTCATAGGGAGGAATTTTCCTGTTGCCGAACCATATCATTTTGCATGACGAACATTAAGCAAATTATTTACTTTGCGCAATGTATTCTTGACAATCTGGTCGTGATCTGACTGATTCTTATGGATTTTAGTGGAGATAATATTATAGTTGACACAAAGGTTGTCTAAAGCTATAACTTTTAGACTTTCTATTCCTATATTGGGAAGGAGCTGGGAGACGCGGCAGGATTTGCGTGTTCCGGTGCTATTGGATGAGTGGAATGGAATGCAAGGGTGAAGGCGAAATATTTTCCTGGGTAGGTTAGACGGCGGAAAGAACGACGACAAATAGGAGTCGACACTGCACCGATGGGGCCGGGAGAGCTTCGCGGAGGGAGTATCGGCACCTCATAGCAACCTGAGCGAACCCCTCCGACCGCTGAAAAATATTGAGGCTCGCCAGGGGATGGTTGCGCCCTGGAGTATACAAAATGAATTACTTGCGCTTGGAACTGAAGGTATGTGAAGGATGTGGAGCGTTATGGTTTCGGAGGGGGATACGGGATGGCGTGTATTGTTCAAGATGCTTTTGCCATCTGTCGAACTTTCCAGCAGCGAAAGGAAGGCACCCGGGAGGACGGCCTCGCCGTTTAGCTCGGGTTTCATCCTGCTTCGCCAGATGTGGGAAGACAGGAGGTGCTCGATGAGCGCCGCTGCCGTAATCCTGCCGTTTGTCTGGGCCATTGGGAACGAACAAGCCGTTCAAGGGAGTCTGGAAGAAGAGCCCAGGAAGCCTGTTGAACCCCAGATGGCGTTTTACCGGAAGTACACGGAAGCGCTGCTGCAACGGTATGTGCGTATGTCGATGGAGGCAGGCAAAGTGCCGTCGTTACTGGGTCAGGAGATGTTTCACGGACGGGTAACAAGCTATCGGGTTGAGAGCTTCGAGGACGTTGTGATCTATCTACATGACGTTGAGAAGTGTCTGGAGAAACTTGAGGTGGAACAACAACATTTAATTTCGCGGATCGCCCTGCAACAGTACAGCTTGGGCGAGACGGCGGAGTTGATGGGGCTGAAGCCGAGAACTGTGGTCCGGCGGTACGGCCAGGCGGTCGACTGCCTGACGAAAGTCTTTCTCAGCGTGAAAATGCTGGAGCCCTTGAAATGTTGTCAAGGGGGTGGAGAGGGAGATTTTGACGTAAATTGATGAATCAAATAGAGAAAATAATTTCAAAAAGTTGGCATAGTAGTTTTGGTCAACCTGCTATTCTGTATATGTGAGTTAAAGGAAACGGGAGGGCGCCGCGAGGCTGCCGCTCCCGTTTCGCTTTTTGGGTGCCGCGGTTGGGAGAGCCGAACGGTGGATGGCCGGCTACAGATGAACCCGGAAGAAGTGTGGTGCGAAAGACCAAGACGCAGGATCTGGGGCTTTGAGCAACATCTGCTTGAGGACCTGCGGAAGCGCGCCGGCGAGGTAAGAAGAAACGGGTGAGTTGGACCGGCATGAACTTGCAGGCAGGCGACGAACAAGGGCAATCGAGGAGGTGGCATGGAGTATGCGGCGGAACTTCATCGGCGGTGTGCCGGTGTAGCGAGGGCTGGGGCAGCGGGAAGCAATGTCAGGTCGTGGAATCCGAACGAGATGGCAATGCATGCCATGGCGGTTGAGTTTCCTTTGGTGCATGGGCATCCGAACCGTCTTCCGTTTGAAGGGGTCTTGACGCTTGTGGACGTGGCAAGCGACAAAGCACCAAGCGGGGCCAGGGGCCACCGCGTGGTGCTGACGCGAGCTGCCGCCGAGGCGGCGCTGCCGAGTCTGATGGGTATGGCGGTGGACTACAAGGCGGGGTGGGATGGGCATGATGCGCGGCAGAAGTGTGGCATCATCACGTCTGCCGAACTGGACGGAGGGCAACTGACGGTGGCGGGATTTGTCTTCGGAAGAGACTTTCCCGAGATTGAGCAGCGGCTGGGGATTGAAGGCTCGATGGGAATGAGCTACGAGCTTGCGGAGGCACATGTAGCGGATATGCGAGCGCCGGTATGGACCCTGACGCGGGCGACGTTTACGGGGGCTGCGATCCTGCTGCGGGAGAAGGCGGCGTACCGGGGAACGAGCTTCCGGCTGGGACGCGTTGCTGTGGGGGGGCGGAACACAGCGTCCCGCCTGGCGGGTTCGCGACGGTAGCAGAGCGGTGGTTGTGGGGAAGCCAAACAGGTTGACAAGCGAAAGGGAAACGTGACATTTACAGGCGTATTGGAAGCAATTGGAAAGGGATTTGAAAAGGGGCTGCAATGGGCTGTCACCTATGCGGTTCCGGTAGAGAAGCTGGTTGGATTGCTGTTCCCAGCAGCAGCTCCGGAACTAACTGTGCTGGCTGATGCGACCGGCTTGATTCAGAATGCAGTGATCGAAGTCGAGCAGAAGTATTCTGCGGCAGGTGTCCAGAGCGGCACGGGGACGCAGAAGCTGGCAACCGTGATGACTCTGGTTGGGCCTGTTGTCACATCTCTGCTTGCGAAGGCAGGAATCACGGGGGCAAGCACATCGTACATAGAGAGTCTGGTCTCCGCTGTGGTGGCCATCCTCAATGTTCAGACGATACCTGCAACGGCCGCAACATCGGGCGCGACGGCTTGAACGGAGTTCAGTGGGGCCAGGGGCCGGTGTGTGTGGCGAGCTTGTCGAGGCGTTGGGTAAGCCACGGACAAGGCCTGGGGTGTCGATTGGGAAGACGCCGACAGGAAAGCGTTGGCGGGAAAAACAAGGAGAGAGCATGGAGATGGAGATGAAGGACGAGTTGGGTATTACGGTGGATCGGCTGGCCGCGGCCGCCAGCCTGCTTGAGCAGGCGGTGGAGCGGCTGGCCGAGAGGCAGAGCGCGTTTGCCGAGGATGCCGAGGCGAGCATCGGTCGCATTGTGGCTACGGTTGAGGCACGGCGCGAGGCGGAACTCGAGGAGAAGCTGGCTGCGGCTGAGTTGAAGATTGCGGAGTTGCAGGCACGAGGGGTGACTGAGGCTCCCGCGGCCGGCCGCAAGACTTTGCCCACGGCGATGACGAATCTGTTGGCAAAACAGGGTGTGACGGTGGATTCCCTGGAGGCCGGATCGCTTGACGCTGCGCTGGTGAGCCTGAGCCTGGAGCAGAGGATCGCCGTGAAGTCGCAACTGATGCGGGCCGGACTGCTGGGCTAAGAGGGCTGGGCGAATCGATTGCTTCGCTGAATGCAACCGGATTGGCGTTGCGCCTGGTTGTGAGACGGATCATTACATAACAATGGAAGAGAAGACGTGGCTGAGGCTACGTCTCTTGAATTTAAAGGGGATAAGGATGGACGCGAAGTTTACTCAGATTCACGCGGCAGCAGATTACATTGGGCCGGGAGCAATTGAAGTTCCGTTGTACCAGACGGAGATTCTGGACATTGTTCGGCGGCGCGGCATTTTTGGACAGAGGATCAAGCAGGTTCCGGCAACCGGCCACCCTTCACGGTACTTTGAGGAGCGGGCGATTCCGTCTCCCTCTGCGTCTTCGGGTTTTGTGGACCCGCGCAATATTGTTGCGCCAATCGTCAGTCCGACACGGGTGGAGAACAGCGTTCCGCTGAAGGCGCTGGTGGCGCAGATCAACTACAACCTGTTCGATATGGAGTTGGGCCAGCAGCAGTCGCAGTTTGCATATCTGCAGGCGAAGGACCTCGCCGATACGGTGGACGGCGTTCTGCGGACGCATGATGTTGCCCTGTGGAACGGCACGGACACGAGCTTGAGCTCTCCGACGACCGCGGAGTACTTTGGCGCGGCGGCCCAGATTGTGGGTGGCGGCAACACGGTGTCGATCGGGACGACGCAGAGCATTGTGGACGGCTTCAAATCGACGATTGCACAGATGGTGTCGAACAGCTCCTTCGGAGTTCGTCCGACGGCCATCTATGCCAACCCGGTGCTTCTCGACCTGATCGATCGCGAGATGAAGACCGAGTTCAATGTCGTGCTCAACACCAAGGACATCGGTGCGGGCTTCACGGTGAAGACGCTGTCGACGCAGGCGGGCGAACTTCCTCTGATTCCGGAGTGGACGTTGAGCTATACCGGGACCCCGGGTAGTGGCTCGGCGGTGTTGCCGGCGTACATCGTGACCGAGGACCTGATCGAGTACCACTGGCTGAGCGACCCGAATCCGCGGATCTTCCAGCTTGGGGTTCCGGGTTCGCTGGCCTCGCAGTATGTGGTGGTGAAGTTCGGTGCCATGGTGGTGAAGGGCGCGAACTATGCACACTACCAGGTGCTGGTCGACCGCTAGGCGGCATGAACCTGCTGGCTATGCAGTATGAGCTTGCGGTTGGACGAAGGGTGTCGCCCAGCCGCAACGACGCGCGACAAGGTTCGACGTGCCCGTGAATGGCTGCTTGCGTCGCTGAGTTACCGCGAGGGAGCGGTGTTGGTCAGGGGGCTGACCAACACCGGGCCGCGTCGGAGAACCTTTGTTGCGCCCTTGAGAGCGGGGCCGGTCGTGGTGGCCGGCCCCCTCTTTTTTCTGAAGAGATTGTCTTGAAAGGTTTGGAGGCGGAGTGCGATGGGTTACTTGGATCCAACGGAGTATGTCGAGTATGGATTGACGGCGGAGACGACCGACGACTGGGTGACGATGGCATCCGCGCTGATCGAAGCGCATTGCCGGAGGCCGAGTCTGCTGGTGACTCAGTATGTGGAGCGAATGCGGTTGACGGCTGACTCACAGGCGGTGCGGTTGAGCTATCTTCCACTGACTCCGCTCGGCACTGCGACGACGCCGCTGGTTGGGGTGCGGGTTCGGTATGGCCGACCGCGACGCGGCGAACTACAGGACCCCATGCTGGCGCAGGTGGCGTGGGCGTTCAGTATTCCGGGGAGTTGGAGCGCGCTGGATCTGACCAATGTGGACTTGAATGCGGTGACGGGCGATCTGACGTTCCCAATGAACGTGCTTGGGATGAGCTACAACGAGGTCGAGGTGACGTATACGGCGGGCGTTGCAGTGGTGCCCGCATCGGTGAAGGTGGCATGCGCGCAGATTGTGAAGAACGCGCAGGCGACTCCAGCCATGAATGTGAAGGGCAGCAAGATGGACACCTTGCAGATGCAGTACTTCGCCGGGTCGCTGATCGACGCGAATGTGCAGATGATATTGGCTCCCTATGTGGCGCAAAGGATCGGGTGATGCGATGAGCGATCTGGTGAGTGCAACGGGCGCGGCGGTGAGGGCGGCAGACGTTTTGCTGCGTGCGATGGGTGGACGGACGGTGCTGCTGCGGATTCCAGCTCCAGCGGTTGCGGCGGACGTAACCGAGCAGTTGGGGATTGCGACGCCGGCGTTTCAGGACCTTCCTCTTAGGCCGGTGGTGTATCGCAAGGCGCGTGCGACTGTGGCTGAGGGCAAGGCAGCGAAGTGGGAGATGCTGGTGTCGGCGAGCGTGATTGAGAACCTGGTGGGGTCGCTGACGTATGCATCGGCGAGCGTACTGTTTGCGGCAGCTTACGGCGTTCTATCCGATGACGAGCTACTGGAGATCGAATCGGCGACACAAGAGCAGGTTTTTGGACAGCCTTATGTGTACCGGCTGGTGCTGCGCGCACCGCTGGAGCAGATGATCTAGCGGACACGCGGGATTGTCGATTCTGCGAGTGGTTGGTATGAGAGCGAGGAAGAATGCAGAACGAGAAAGATACGTTTTACATGACGCTGCAGAGCCGGCTGGCGGCGTTGAATCCGGCACGGACGATTGTGGTGCGCGGCGTGGTGCGACCGGGAACACTGGTGGACGAGAATGAACTGCCATCAGAGTGGGTTCCCGTGGATGTGTTTCGCCTGCAATGGACGGGACTACAGGTGAATAACACGGGACCGCTGCCTTTGGTGGCGATGGAATGTTCCATCCAGTACGCAACGGATGGGAGCTCGGGCAATTGCGGCATGGATCGCGGACGCCTGCTGGCAGCGATGGATGCGGAGTTGGCGGCGGCGCTGGGTGCCGAGCCGCACACGGTCGGGAAGATGAATTATTCAGCGGCGGGAGCTGGTGTCGCAGCCACGCCGATGGGAACCAACGTGTTCTGGGCAGACCCGGTATTCGGCGCAGCCAAAGCTGTGGAAGAGCGTCTGGAACGGACAACAACGGTGCAGGTTTTTGCGTACCAGGAGGCGGGTGAGCTGTGAGTACAACGACGACAGGCGCTGGAGTTGAGGCGTCCGTGGCTCCGGTAACGAGACGGGTGCGCGCTTACTTCGCTCCGGTGAACCGGTCTTCTGGAGTGCCAACGCTGTTCGATGCGGCGCAGCTTGGGAGGTTCGATCTGCATGCGCCACCGCCCCCTTGGGTGGATCTGGGGTGGGTCTCCGGATTTACGAGGAAGTGCGGGACGAAGGTGGATACACTTCGGGCTGGCGCCCCTGCGATGACAGTGGGGCAGGTTCGTACGGAGGTTGAGGCGACGGTTTCGCTTGCATTCGAGACCTGGGGAAAACTACAGGTGACGCTGGCATCGGGATCGCAACAGACCAATCTGTTGACGACGGCTGCGGGCGCAGCGCCCAACGGAAGCGGTGGTGTGGCTGCGGCGCCGGTCCCCTTGCTAACCGGTACGGGACCGGCGTCAACCGCGACCAGCTTGAACGTGGGAACTGCGGCGGCCGGGTTCAGTGTTGGCAGTCTGGTTGCCGTGGATGTCGATTACACCGGCCAGCTTGGATATGTCGGAACGGGTGTGAGTTCGGCTTATGTGCAATCCGCGAGTGCGGTGGGCGGAGACGTGAACTATGTGCGGCGAGTGACGCTGAATGTCGGCGTAGTGGTTGCAATTAAGGCTGGCGTGCTGGAGCTAGCAAGCGCGCTGCCGGCGGGGGTTCCGACGGCGGGAATGCAGGTGAGCCAGCTTGTCGGCTTTTGCGATCGCGAGGGCGCGAGCTTCTTTCAGGAATGGTCCGGGCTCTTTGTCATGCCGGGCGCTCAGGGGGACCGGGTTCTGGCTCACTATCCGCGTCTGCAGGCGATGCAGGGTTCAACGGAGACGGAAGAAGCGTTGGCAGCCCCACTGGAGAGGATCCGGCTGGCAGGTGCATTTCGCGCGCTGCCGGTGAAGGACGCCAACGATGGTGAGACAGTTTTGTGCTTCCGGAGCTATCTGCCGGCGGTATTGCGGGGGGTTTAGGTGCGTGATTGCGGATATGAGGAGAGAGTGATGCATTGGAAGCCTAGAAGTTGGATGTTAATTGGAATACTGCTGACGGTGATGACGGTAGCCGGAGTGGCGCAGGTGGCAACCACCCAGGTGGCAGATACGATCTATCACGCGGATGGGACTGTGGCCACGGGAACCGTGCTGATCAGTTGGCCTGCGTTTACCACGAGCAACGGCAATTCAATCCCAAGTGGAAGTACGTCCGCGGCCATTGGGGCAGGAGGAGCGCTCAGCGTACAGCTGATTCCGAATGCTGGTTCAACGCCGATCGGGAGTTATTATACGGCGGTCTTTCATCTGGACGATGGCAGTGTGAGCCGCGAGTACTGGGTGGTACCTGTCAGCCAGGCGGCAGTGAAGGTGAGTGCGATCGAAAGCACCGTGCTTCCGACCTCCGTGGCGATGCAGACGGTCAGCAAGAGCTATGTGGATACTGCGATTGCGGCGGCTGTATCGGGGCATTCTCTGGACTCCTCGCCTTATGTGCTCAAGGCCGGAGATACGATGACTGGACCGCTTGTGTTGCCAGCCGATCCGGTGTCCGCGACGCAGGCGGCGGACAAGAATTATGTGGATGAGAGTGTCGCAGCATTGAATGGCGGATTGGGGCAGGTGGTCTCCACACTACCGTCGGCAACGCAAGTCGTAGCGCAACCGACAGGGACTCAGTTGGAAGTCAATAACCTGAACGGAGTGGAGTATGCCAGCCAGTATGTGAACGGGCGGGGAAACAATGGGATCGCCAATGCTGTAGCCAGCCCGGATTGCACAAATGGATGTGAAGTAAAGGCGGAACAGGACTACACCAATGAATCGTATTCCACCGCTGCATTCAACAGCCAGACCCATGTGAAGGACGCGCGCGGTGGAAGGCAGGTTGACAGTTATCTGAACCCGATCGACGTTGTGAACCACGGTCTTTCCACCGCTCAGGCGATCGACGATGTGTCCACGCAGAGTGAGGCTAGCCTGTTCCAGCAGACTGGAAATCAGGAACCTGGCGCGTTTGGTCTGGCGATCACACAGGAAGGACTTGCCGGCGGCTCCAACCTCTTTCCCGAACAGATCGAAAGTCCCGGTCCATATTTCAAGATGGGATATAGCGCTCTGTCGGTGCAAGGAACTTACAACACCCAGGGACAGCATGGCCTGGTTCCCGAGACGATCAATTGCTTTGGCGTAGGAGACTGCCTGATCGGCTCTCACTTTATCAACGCGTCCGGCGGCATCCGCGACTCCTCGGACGAAGGGGCGCATCCCTTCGATCTGCAGACACACGAGGATTCCAGGGTTTTTGTGGGAACATGTGTCTCTGGCTGCACGACCGGCTCAACGACTGTAATGCTTACGCAGAATTCCGGAGGCGGGACGCAGGGTGATGGCCGATTTCTTATTGACACGAAGCCGGCGAAGACGATCACAAGCGCCAGCACGGGCGGGGCACTTATTGGCGGAACCGCAGGAGGCCCCCATTCAACCGCTCAATTCAGGGGAACGAATTTTCCGGTAAGTGTCTTCCTGAGTACCGGTCAGGTAATTCCATCGCAAGCCACCAATATGGCTCCCGGAACGGTAACCTTTTCGATTGCCGCTAGCGGCGTGCCTTCGGGATATGCGACAAATACCGCGGCGATCGGAGCTTCAAGCGGCCTGGCTTGTGTTGTCGATCAGACCGCTGGCTACGCTCCGGATAACTACGAGATGGCGCCCTATACCGTCGTCGATGCGACGCACCTTCAGATGACGCTGAACAAGCCGCATCAGATTCTGGCTACGCTGGCATTTGGGGGACTGTGCGGCTACGGACTGGAGCAGACCGTAGATACAACGAACGGGATCCGTCAGCTCTTTCCGGTGGTTGGGACAACTTCTGCGACCGGCCTGTATTATGCAGCCGGTACGACCCCTGTGGTTGGAGTTATGAATCTGACCTCCGGCTTTCTCAATGTGAGTGCATCCATCGCATCCACGGCACGGACCGGCAATGTGGTTACCGTGACCACGTCTGGGAATCTTCCCGCAAACGTGAATGGGTTGACTGTCACTATCGCCGGAGTCGCCGACAGCAGTTACAACGGAAACTATGTAGTGGCCACTACCGGCACAAATTCTTTCACTTACGCGCAAAGCGGCGCAAATAGTTCCAGCACTGGCGGAACAATCACCGTTCTCACAGGTGGATTTGCATTCTACCCGATGGCCGAGGTATTGAGCGTATTCGACCAGGCGGCTAAGAGCGTAGACGGACAGATGACTCTTGCGCCAAACAATGTGGCGTGGGCGGCCAACGACCCAGTGGAAGAGCCGCATTATTACCAGGAGTATGTCAGCGCAGACATGGAGTATGTGGGACAGTCAGTACCGCGACCATCCGTCGAAATGCGGGCTGGGTTGCAATATCAGCAAAACAATGGACCGGGACTTACAGGGTGGTCAATTGAAAATGCGGCGCCATCATCGAACTACCTTGGATATGGCGGCACGCATGGCGTTCCCGATGGGGCATATGAAGCCACCGGGATTTGGAACCGCACGATGAACCTGACTGCTGGCGAACAAGCCGTCTTCGCGATTCATTGCAACATGCACGGATGTGGAAACTGGAACTCTGGATACAACCTATTCGAGTTGGATAGTAACGTAAGCACCGATCTAGTGTCCTACTCCCCAACGACCAGTTCGTTGTCGATAGGTTTGCGTGGCAACGCACCCTACAGTTTCACCCCACAGGCGTTCACTGCGGGAACGATCAATGTGGGAACCTTGAATGCAACAACGCTTAATGGAGCTGTAAACGGAGCGAGTATCAACTCTGGCACAATCTCGGCAGCGTACCTACCACTGTTTGGACCTTCGGGAAATACTCATGCTCCTGGCATAGTTCCCGATCCCGGTTCTACCGCCGGAAGCACCAGGTTTCTGCGTGAGGATGGGGTCTGGATGGTACCAAGTGGCGGGGGTGGGTCGGGTGGTGTGCAGATTGGCGGGGATATTGGCGGCACGAACGCCGCTCCAGTCGTCACTGGGATTCAGGGCAAGGCTGTTGCAGCGACTGCGCCAACGGATGGACAGGTTCAGATTTGGAACGCTGGCCTGAATGAGTATGTTCCGGGGCCGGTGGTAGCGGCTCCCGCAGTGGCCGTCGAGTTCTATCCGGCGGCGGTGTCGGATGGCGGTACGGCGTTTGCGGCGGCGTGGACGCGCTATGACAACAATGAGCCGCAGACGGGCAGCATCAATCCGGCGGCGAGTGCGCAGGGCTATATGGCGTTTCAGGCCGCGCCCGTGCTGCCGCAATACGCAGAGTTGACAGTATCCGAGCCACCTTACTGGACGGGCACCGGCATCTCGCTGGACTTCTTCAGCGCCGCCACCACGGGCAATGTGATCTGGTATGCGCAGGCAGCTTGCATCCCGGCTGGCGCAGCATTGACATCCAGCTACTCTCCAACCTTCACTAGTGGGGCGACCCTGACGACCGCGGTGAGTTCTACATCTGATGGTCTGGTGACGACGGCGACGCTCTCCAGCCTGATCGGGCCTGGAGTGGGAAGCTGTCCATCCAACCCGACGACGCCAACCAAGGTTACTTTCCGCATCTCTCGCTGGCTATCTGACACGGCTGCCGGCGATGCAAACTTTCTGGGAGCAACGCTGCTGACGGGAAGGAGCCAATAATGCGCCGCGCGGCATATTCTTCTATTCGTTCATTTTTCTTTATCCTGATTGGCCTTTGCCTGACGTGGCCCTGCGCGGCGCAGGACTCCAACCCGCAGAGTGGCTTTGCGCCGACTGTGCTGCTTGCCAACCCATCGACCTATCTGAACTTCAACGACCAGACCACGAGCTTCAAGGACCAGATCGGCGGTTCGAGTTTTGTGGGAAATGTCGCAGGTACCACAACTACAACAGTAGGTTCATTTCCCAGCCCAACGTATGGAGATTGGAATAACCAGGTTTCCCTCAGCTCTGCTCCGCTTGTGGGTGGAAATCTGACTTCTATCTCAATTCAGTTCTGCCCTGTGAGCGCAGGATGCACACTTCCTACGGCTGGACAAGCTCTTACCATTGTGGTTGCCAGCGGCAGTGGAACTTCCTGGACCATACAACACTCTTTTGTGGTAAACGTAGCGTCAACGTCCGCTATCCAGACCTTTACATCTCCAACAAATTTCACTTCTGTTGCTGTCACGGCGGGAGAGTTGTTAGGATTTTGGGCCTCCTCTGGCACTCAGCCGGGTTATGCGCTTGGAGGTGCTTATACAGCACTTTATTACAATTCCTCATCTTTGCCGAGTGGGTCCGCTACCTATGGAACGTCACCCGCTTCTTATACCATAAGCGGTGTAGTGAGCAACTCTTATTCTTATACTTCTGGCACCGTCACTCCGCGCCAGCCTGGGTTCGACAGCACGCTGCTCAACAATACATCGGCTGAATTTCCGTGGAACGGATGGAATGCCGCGCCAAATAACACGCTGGGAGCTATCGAGTGGAACACGCCCTGGTCGATGATGGTGCAGGTTGACCAGTTGAACTGGAGCAGGACGGGTATGCTTGTTCTGGCCAGCAAGGGCGACGTGACCGGCGGAAACTACTGGGAACTCTATCTCCTGATGACCGCCAACACTAACACTGGAGCAAACGGGCAGGTATCTCAGCTGTGCTTTGGCCGTCATTCCAGCGCCGTGACTCCGGGGTACGGGGCTTATTCTGGCGGCGTGACAAATGGCATTTGCACGGGCAGCGCCATGGATGCAATGCCCAATGGTTATAACTACAACATCGTAGTGACGGACAGCGGGACGGGAGCGAGTGGGATGTATTCCACCACCTCCGCGCTGGATCTGTATATCAATGGACTCGACGGATCGATGGGCCTTTCAGAAACACCGTTTACGGGCAGTTTTGCGTTCGGCTTTGGAGATGTGGGGCTTGCATACAGCGGAGGCACGGGCTATGCCAACTCCACGGCGTTTACTTCGAGCGGCGGCGGCGCGAATTGCAACTTCACGGGAACACTCGCAGCTTCGGGTGGAGTTCCGAATGGAGTCAGCTATGTCGCAGACTACGGCTGCACCGGCGTTCCAACCATAACGCTTACTTCGCCCACCGGGACGGGAGTTACTCTGACTCCAGGGCTCGCCGGCACTTCGATGAACTCTACCAGCTACCCGGAGATGGTGCCGGGATATGTGAGCGGCGGGACTTACTACGGAATTGCCGGAGCGGCAAGCACGCAGGCTCCAACCTATATCGATGAGTTCGCTATCTTTCCCGGAGTCCTGAATAAAACGCAGATCGAGAGCCTCTTTTATTGGACAAAGTTCTACCAGAGGCTGCTGGGCGCTGCTCCCGCGAACCGTGTCGCGTTCCTCTTCGACGACGATGGATGCGGCGACGAGGACAACTTCTGGGCGATGCAGGGAGCGATTGCCGCGGAGCGCGCCGGATATGTGCAGATCGAGGGCGCTGTGCAGGAGGAGGGTGGAGGATATGCCGCCGCTCTCTTCCGCCAGATGCTCGATCAAGCGGGGTTGTCCGATGTGCCGCTTGGCGTGTCCGCTTCGGGAGATGGTTCCAGCAGTCCCGGATGTACTTCGGCGAACCTGACCACTTACAATGCATCCACTCCGCAGTCGCCCGCAAGCTATCCCACGGCGCTCTCGGTCTACAGGCAGGTGATGGCCGCGAACCCGGCCAGTCCGGTGATGGTGTTTCTGGCAGGACAGTTGGATGGGCTGGCCGAGTTTATGCGAAGCCCAGCGGACAGCATCTCGTCGCTGACGGGGATGCAACTGTGGAATCGCGATGCGGCGAATGGCGGAGCTGTCTACACGCAAGGAGGATACTGCGACCCGCCGCCTGTGAATTATCCCAATATAATACCCTGCTCGGGATATGTGGGCGCGCAGTACGTTGGCACTGCCAACACCACGGACAGCGCCGACGCCGCTTACGTCTACACAAACAACGGCTCCATGCCTATGATCGCCGTCTCCGGCACTCCGCAACAATCGGGGCCAGGGCCACTTTATACACGCACCGGCAAAGACCCGATGTTCCTCTACACAACCGGGGTTGGCACCGACGTGCGTGTTGCGTGGGACTCCTTGCCGATGACTGCATTCATCACGCCCTACTTCACCGGAGGCGTCTCGGTGGGTTATAGCGGCGGCACAGGCTACGCCAACCTGACGGGCTTCACCTCAACGGGCGGAGGCGCAAACTGTGTGGTCGATGGCGTTATGACGGCTTCGGGCGGCGTGCCGAACGGCATCACTACAACATGGGGAAATCCGCTGCCGCTGGTGGACCCGTACGGCCAGGTTGTCGGCCTTGGTCATGGATGCACCTCGGTTCCCACGCTGGTGCTTACATCGCCGGCCGGGACCGGCGTGACGCTCACGGCCTATCTTGCGAAGGTCTGCGGCACGGCAACCTTTACGGGCGCTCCTGGGCCAACCATGAGTCAGACTTTCGCTACAGGCACATGCAGCAACCAGTATGTCAGTCCAATGTCGGTGACTGCGCTGGGAGGACAGGGCAATGCGCCCCTTTTCACCTGGTTTCTGAACAGTCTCATCGACACGCCGCCGAATGGCCGGCCGCTGAGGTGATCGAGGCACGGTTGGGCAGGCTGTCTACCACATGAAAGACCGATGCACCGAACATACTCGATTGGAAGTTGATTCATTGGCCGTGTACTACATTGCTGACCGAAGTACGACTGACCAGGAAACAATACATGCATCGCTTACTGAAGAGGCGATGAAATGCAGAACTGCTCTAGTAATCTCTTTGGTCTGAATTTACACAACTATCGGCTGGGCGATTTGCATGATGGGATTCGCCAATCCGAAGGCATGGGTGATGGTGTTGCAATGAGAGAGGTGGGGTATGGTCTTGAAGACTTGCTGGCGTTGGGAAAGGAACTCGAGGGACGGCGTGGCGGCCCGGGCGGAGGTACGGTCTGGCTTGCTCGCCTGATGCTAAGGATTAGAGACCGCGCCGGTCAAGAAAGTGCATTGAACGCGAACTTGGTGCAGGCCAGATTCGAGCGTGAGCGGAGACGTCAGAACATTGTCATCAAGGCGCGCCAGATGGGCATGACAACATGGGTAGCGGGACGATTCTTCCTGAAGACCATTACCGCCCGCGGTGTGCTGACGGTGCAGGTTGCCCACACGCGCGAGGCGGCGGAAGGGATCTTCCGCATGGTGCAACGGTTCTGGGAGTGTCTTCCCGAGTCCTTGCGCAAGGGATGTCTCCGGCGGAGCCGGGCGAACGTTGGGCAGATGGTCTTTCCCGAGTTGGACAGCGAGTTCCGCGTGTTGAGCGCGTCGGACGAGAGTGCCGGCCGGGGTCTGACCGTGCAGAACATGCACTGCAGTGAGCTGTCGCGCTGGCCCGGAGACGCGGCGGCGACTTTGGCGGGACTGCGGGCCGCGCTGGTTCCTGACGGCGAGATGGTGATCGAGAGTACCCCCAATGGGGCGTATGGATGCTTCTATGAAGAGTGGCGGCAGGCGAGCGAGAAGGGAGTGGTGAAGCACTTCTATCCCTGGTGGATGGAACCAGGTTATGTGTCGGCAGCGGTCACGGATCTGCGCGACGATGAGCTTGCACTGATGCGCGAACATGGCTTGATCCCCGCGCAGATCGGCTTTCGTCGAGGTCTGGAGGCGAGCTACCGGGGACTTCGGACGCAGGAGTTCGCCGAGGATGCTGAGCTTTGTTTTCGCGCCACAGGCGAGTGCTGCTTCGATATCGAGGCGGTGGAGCGGAGACTGGCTGCAGTGCAAGATCCCGTGGAGACGCGGCGCGAGGGTGCATTGCGAATCTGGCTGCCGCCGTTGCCGGGGAAGGAATACATCGTTGCCGTCGATACTGCGGGAGGCGGATCGGATGGAGATTTCGCTGCCGTGCAGGTGATCGACCTGGGCACTGGGGTGCAGTGCGCCGAACTTCAGCAGCGACTGGGCACTCTGGAGCTGGCGCGTGTCGCCGCTTCGTTGGGCCGCGAATACGGAGGATCTGGTCGCGGGGCCTTGGTTGCCGTGGAGCGAAACAATCATGGGGCTGGAGTACTCGCGTATCTGGACGCGGTTGAACATTACGCGCGAGTTTACGAGCAGACGGGAGTGGCGGGATGGCTGACCTCGGCGGGTTCGAAGCCAGGGATGATCAGCCGCATGGGGGCGCTACTGGTGGAGTCTGGGTGGTTGTTTCTGAGCGGGAGGCTGCTGGAGGAGTGCAGGACGTTTGTCAGTCATCCTGGAGGTAAGACGGGAGCGGCAAGCGGCACACACGACGACTGCGTGATGGCAATGGCGTTGGCTCAGGCGGTAAGGGCGGAGAGGTTGCAGAACGGTTCGAATAGGATGTGTGCAGCCTAGAGCAGTTTCACAGTAGGGCTGCGCAAGACGAAAGAACTCGCGTGGTTTTTCCTCAACCGGGACCCCCAGCGACAGACCCTCGTCGCTGGGGTGGAAGGAAAACCACTTTGCGATTCCTTTCCCGGAGTTTGGAAACTGTGAAACTGCACCCAGTGCAGTATTCTTCAAGAGCGAGGTGAGGTTCGTTGGCGGTGCTTGCGGTTCAGGCGATTCGTAGAATGCGGGGCGGAGCGCAGAGTCAGTTGATGCTCGGAGCGGATGGCAAGCTGTGGGTTGTCAAGTTTCAGAACAACCCGCAGCATGTGCGCGTGCTGGCCAATGAACTGCTCGCCACCCGGCTGGCACAGACGGTTGGATTGACGGTTCCGTCCAGCGATGTGGTCGAGGTGTCGGAGTGGTTGATCGCGAACACTCGCGACATGCATGTCGAATTGCCGCGCGGTCAGAGAGAGAAGTATCGCCCAGGATTGCAGTTTGGCAGCCAGTTCGTCGGTGGATTGATGCCCGGCCAGGTGGTGGACTACCTTCCCGAACAGCAACTGGATGAGGTGCGAAACCTGCAGGAGTTTGCCGGAATGCTGGCCCTCGATAAGTGGACCGGCAACTGCAATGGACGTCAGGCGGTCTTCGATCGCAAGCCGCGCGAGCGAAAGTATCGCGCGACGTTCATCGACCAGGGATTTTGTTTCAACGCCGGGGAGTGGACCTTCCCCGACACGCCGCTGCGTGGAGTCTACGCCCGCAACCGGGTGTATGCGGGAGTGACGGGCTGGAAGAGCTTTGAGCCCTGGCTCAGCCGCATGGAGACAATGGAAGCGGAGACGTTATGGGGGATCGCGGAGATTGTTCCTCCCGAATGGTACGGGGGGGATACAGCTGTGATTGAGCGGTTGACGGAGCTAATGTTGGATCGACGCGGGCGGCTGCGAGAGTTGATTGGGTCGTTTCGGGATTCAAATCGGGAACCGTTCCCTATGTGGGAGAAAAAGTTGAGTGTTCATGTTCCAGCACAGTTCGCGGAAGATGCAGTAGGAAAGTTCGTGATGTAGCCCGTTGCTCCATCTCCGGCTGCATCGGTGCATTCGAACTGCGCCGTTGCCCAGGGGATTGGGGACGAGCGCTTCAAGAGTTATCGTTGGCAGCAATGGCCCTTGAATTGCTGACCGTTGTAGAAGGAGGTCGAAGGTGAATGACCGCGTGCCATGCGAGTTCTTCCTCATCCGTTATGTTCCGGATGCGGTAAAGGGCGAGTACACGAATATTGGCGTCCTGCTGCGAGAGGCAGGCCGGGAGGAGAGCGCGCGAGTCCGCTTCACCCGGGATTGGAGCCGGGTTCGTTGCATGGATGCGGATGCGGATATAGAGATGTTCGAGGCATTGGAAGGCGAGATCGATACGCGCCTGCGACTGGGGGCTGCGAACAACAAACCGATGATCGCCGTCATCGAGGACACGTTTTCTAACTCCATCCAGATGACGGAGGCGCGCGCCTGTCTGGCGGAAAATCTGGCGACAGAGTTGGAGCTGCTGATGCAGTTGTATGTGGAGCCATTGCGTGTGAAGCAGGAGCGAAAACGTACCGGACGCGCGGTGATCGCCGGGGCCATGCGGACGCACTTCGAGCGTGCCGGCGTATGGGCATTGATGCGCAAGAGGATTGCCGCTTCCTTATACACGCTGCCGGGCGATCCCATGAAGATCGACTGTGGGTACAGGCCCAACGGCGTGGTAAAGATGTTTCACGCGGTATCGCTCGATGGCGACGTGGAGGCGGCCAAGGTCCTTGCATACACCGCGCCCCGGTTGCGCGAAGGAGTCGTTCGCGTGGAGGGTGCCAGGTTGGAGCTGACCGCCGTGGTCGAGCCGCTGCGCGCCGTATCAAATGAAGATGAGGAGAAACATGAGTTTGAAAATGAGAGCGTGGAGCGATACCGCTTCGGTGTGGAGACCATGGAGAGCCAACAGATTCGCGTCTTGACGATGAACGATCTGGCCCGCGCCGCGCAGACCGCCCGGATCGACCTGCGGCTCTGAGGAGAAAGGCATAACACCGATCTACACCGATCAAACCGATTGAGACGAAGACAACAATCGATTGCAGACCGTCGATTCTTGTCTGACTCCGATTCATTTATAGATCGGTCAAATCGGTGTAGATCGGTGTTAAGTATTTAGAGTTTGAACCGGAAAACTGTATCGGAAGGCACAGCGAATTGGCTGTGCCATTTTTATTGCACGAACGAGATTGAAAGGGGTGAGGACGTGGGTCTTCGAACAAGAGTGACGGATGCATGGCAGAGGCTGACAGGAGTGGATGCGGCAGCGGGGGACGCGACAAAGGGTGAGAGGAAGACGGCGATGCTGCCCTCGATCCTGAGTCCATACAACCAGGGCAGAACTGGACAGAATGCAACGCCCAAGCCGACTCCCGCAAACCTGCGGAAGTTTGCCGAGACGCCCGTGGCGCGGCGCGCGATCAACGTCGTCAAGGACAAGATCGCCAGCATGGATTGGAAGATCAAGCTGCGCCGCGGCTACAGCAACGACGATGTGCCGGACGCCGCGGAGCGCATGCAGGTCCTGCGCCGCTGCCTGGAGGAGCCCAACGTCAGCGACAGCTTCCGCACCATCTTCGAGCAAGTCCTCGAGGACCTTCTCGTCGGCGGCTTTGGCGCGGTCGAGATGGAGTCCACCGGCGACGAGCTGCGTCCCTTCCATCTCTGGGCGGTCGATGGCGCCACCATCGAGATCGACGTCACCTGGGATGGAGACCCCGCCAAGCCTCGCTACGCGCAGGCGCGCGGTGGCCTTGCCACAAAGAACCTCATCCCTCTGCTCGACGACGAGCTGATGTACATCCGCCTGAACCCGCGCAGCCACACGCCGTTCGGTCTGGGCCGTCTCGAGGTCGCCTTCGAGACCGTGAACCAGTTCCTCAGCGCGAACCGCTATGCCGGCCGTCTCGCCAGCAACTCTGTCGTGCAATACGCTCTCTGGCTCAACGAGGCCACGCCCGAGCAGCATGACCGCCTCATCCGCTGGTGGCAGGACGAGATCGAGGGCACGGGCCGCGTTCCCATTCTCAGCAGCGAGCAGAAGCCCGAGGTCCTTCGCTTCGCCGGAGGCACCGACGCCGACCTGCGCATCCAGTGGCAGGAGTTCCTGCTGCGCATGATCGCCAACGCATTTGAACTTCCGCCCATGCTGCTTGGTCTTCAGTCCGACGTTAATAAGTCCACTGCGGGCGAGATGGCGGACGAAGCCTTCCAGAGCGCCGTCGTTCCTGTCGCCAAGCTGCTCGCCGAACACATCACGCGCGACCTCTTCGCCAAAAAACTCGGCTGGCGCGAGTTCGAATTCAGCTTCAACGACCTCGCGGCGCGCGACGAGATGGAGGAGCTGCAGATCCAGACCGAGCTTCTGAAGGCCGGCGTCTTGTCCGTGGATGAAGTGCGCGAGATGCGTGGGCTGCCCAAACTCGGAACGGTGGTGGCATCGTGATCCTCACCATCGACAATCCCGATGGCAACGGTGCCATCGACTATAGCGCGACCCTCTGTGCGGATGCGCCACTGACTATCGAGCGCGTACTCAACACGCCCTCGCGCTGCACCGGGATGTTGGATGTTGGCGCGCCTGCCAATCCCGGCGCATCCACAGCGCTGTCCGTGCCTGTCCGGCGCGGGCGCGTCGTGGTCACGGCAGGCAGTGGCACCGTGCTCTTCACCGGATACCTCGCCACCGAGCCGGTCCCTGTCTACGTCGGCGTCGGCCTCGCCGGCCCTGTCTATCGTGTCGCCTTCTCTGCCATCAGCGATGAGTGGCTGCTCGACAAGCAGTCTCTCACCCTCACCGCGGACGGCTTCACCGTGCCCGCCGGCTCGCTCCTCCAGAGCTTGACCGCGCGCACGGCCGCCGGTCTGCTCACCACATCGCAGGTGCAGAACGGAAATCCCATCGGCGTCTTCACGCCCCAACCCTCGCAGCCTTGGTCCACCAACGCAGGCAGCATCGCCGGTTCTACCTACGCTGCATATCGCGTGCTCAATGGCGCGCTCAGCATGAACCCGGTCGGCTCCATCACTCACTCGCTCGACTTCGATGCGGGCCAGGGCGATGGAACTCTTCAGGTCGCCGCGTTGAAGACCACGATGGTCAAGGAACTGGCCAACGACGTCACTCTCAGCGGCGCGATCGAGCCCACCGCATACGTCTCCGAACTCTTCGCAGGCGATGGCACAACCACGCTCTTCACTCTCTCGGATGCTCCGTTCCACATCCCCAAACCCACGCTGTTGACAGAGAGTTTCAACCAGTCCGCCTTCAACACGCAGATATGGAACGTCACCGATCCCGGCTCGCATCTCTCGCTCGGCGGCGCGGGCCTCGTCCTCTCCGGAGGCAATGGCTTCGACGGCCAGACCACGCTCGCCGCCATCGATCCGATCGAGATGGGCGGCTCGCTGATCGTCGAGGCGGGCAACGTCCAGCTCACCTCGCCCTCCGACGGAGTCCTCTGCGGCCTCTACTCCGGCACAACCCAGCGCTCCAACTGCTTCGCCGGATATAACGTCCGCCAGAGCGCGGGCTCGACCGTCATCACGCCCTTCGTCAACGGCGCTGAAGTCGGCACAACCTACACATTGCTCTCCGGCCACACCTATACCCTCCGCATCCGGCTGCATAGTCCGGAGATGCAACGCGTCCTTCAGACCTACTACGCCCGCGTCGATGGCGTCATCGAGGCATTCGGCGGCGGACTCGTCAGTTCGCCGATGCAGCTTGTCTTCGACCTACAGGACCTCGGCAATGCGTCCAACACACCCGCCACCGTCCTCTACGACGGCGCATCCGCCAACTCGCCCGCAAGCTGCACCTTTGCAGCAGTAGACAGCGTCGAGCTCACCGGCTCCGTGGGCTTCTACTCCGTCACCCAGACCGGCTCCGCATGGGTCGTCAGCACGCTGCCCGGCGGCGCCACCCAGACGCGCCTCATTGGAATCGCAGGCGAAGGCGTCGATTGCAAGGGTTCTACTACCGGACAAATCACCTTCTTCGCCGGACGCGTTCCCGTCGCCGGAGAACTTGTCACCGTCTCCTATCGCACCCGCTCCCGCGCCATCGCCCGTCTTGAAGACGCCGCCAGCGTCGCCGCCGAGGGCGCCGGTGGAATGCCGGGGACCGCGCGCTGGCTGGGCAAGGTCCTACGCCCGCTCGCCCGCTCCAGCGCTGACTGCGAGAGCGCCGCCGAGGCCGTACTCAGCTTCGCCTCCAGCCGCGCCGCCGCTATTGCTGGCAGCTATGCAGCGATCAATCCAACAGCAGACGTATGGCCCGGCGATGTTCTCAGCATCATCGCCAATGGCCAGACCCTCAACGTCGTCGTCCGCCAGGTCGCCATCGTCGATGGAAACGCAGTGCCAGAACTGCTCACCTACCGCATCGCCTTTGCCAACGACTGGGCCGAGGGTCTTGGAATGACGCTCTCCGAGGCGATTGCGCCGGATTCCTTCCTGCCGCCAACAGCCGAGTCCGCGCCGGGAGCAGTGCTTGCCAACCTGCAGGAGTTGACCGTGGCCAGTGCCACCACAACCGCGCTACAGATCGACGCAGGCGCCAACCCGCCCTCGGGCGGCGGCTTCGAAGTCCGCCTGCGCGACTGGGACTTTGGCCCCTGCGTGGATCAGAACCTGGTGCTTCGCAGCCCGGTCCGCAGCTTCTCCATCCCGCGCTCGGCGCAGGTGGAGCGCTACTACATCCGCAGCTTCGACGCATCGAACCCGCCTCTCTACTCGCGGCTCTCCAGCGCCGTCTTCACAAATCTTCCAGTCGGCTAATTGAGCCGCTGAGGGTCACTGGCTTTCACTAGCCGATACGCAACATCGCAATACAAGGAGCAGCAAGATGACGGAATTCGAGGGACAGGTTCTGGCCGACCTGAGTGTTCTAAAGAGCCAGATGGAACAAGTCATGGGAATCGGACAGCCCGGTCGCCTCGCGCAACTCGAAGGCCGAATGCATGAGCACGAGAAGATCGTGCAACGGTTGAAAGGAATGGCCGCAGCGTTCGGTGCCCTGCTCACCATCGCCCACGTCGCCATCGACTTGTTCATCGGAAGGCGATGATCCCGCAAAGAAACACGACAAACCGCAAACGACAGTCATTCTGGCCTCTGTAGCGTCGTCATTCTGGCCTTTATAGCTCGTCATTCTGGCGCAGCACTTTGTGAATCGTCATTCTGGCGCAGCCAGAATCTCCGTATTTCGTGCTCGCAAACATCAACCGGCAATACATAACCATCCGGAGGCAACACATGGAATTCCTTAAATTGTTCTTTCGCGGCATCTCCCTTCTCCCCAGCCTGGTGCAGGGCGTCGAAGCTCTCTACGGCGCAAAGTCCGGCGCACAGAAGAAGGACGCCGCACTCTCCATCGTCAGCTCCAGCATCAACATGGCCGACGCGGTCAGCAGCAAGCAGATCGCCGACTCCACCAAGTTCACCGCCGGCCTCAGCCTCATCGTCGATGGCGTGGTCGAGTGCCTCAATGCCAGCATCTGGGCCAAGCTCAGCCCGGCTGAGTGATGCGGCGGCAATTCGGCACAGGGGTCAATCCGTGTCGATCTAGCTGAACAGATCTGCCCCATCGGCGTGTATGTCTATTTTCATCGTAGGATCGAGATACTCGCAGCGTTACCAAGGCAAAGGCAAATCCCAAATACATCCCGCATAAATATAACGACTATCCATAAAATCCTAGCGACACCTCACTGCCTCAACTCCACCTCGGTTGCGCCCTGTCCGCCCTGGTCGTGCGGCGGTTCGGTCACGCTGGTGACCTGCGGATGGTTCTTCAGAAACTCGCGCAGCGTCCGCCGCAGCACGCCCATCCCAGTCCCATGCACGATGCGGATGTGCGGCAGCCCCGCCATAAACGCCCGATCCAGATAGCGCGATACCTCATCCTGTGCCTCCTCCGCCGTCCGCCCAATCACGTTGATCTCCATCGGCAAAGAATCGGAATCCGTACTCGTCTGCACCGTGATTCCGCCTCGCCGCCTCGCCGCCTCCAACGGAGTCGCCGCAGCCACAGGCGTCACCTCCGCAATATCGCTCTCGGCCACGCGCATCTTCATCGTCCCAACTAAAACCTCGAAGTTCTTCGCGTCGATCACACGCTCCACGAGCGCCTGCCGCCCCAGGCTCTTCAGCTTCACCAGGTCGCCAACCTTCACCGCGCGCGGCGCAACCCTGCGTCCGCCCGCCTGTGCCGCCGGGTCATTCTTGTCCGCGCCCGTCGTGTGCGCCACCACAGTCGAGTTGAACTGCTCGGAAAATTCGCGCCTCAGCCGCGCAATCCTCGCCGACGAGTCGCGCGCTATCTTCTTTGCCACCGCCTTATCGTCGATGGCCTTCACCATCTCACGCAGTTGGGTTTCAAAGTCTCCGATCAGCGAGTTCAGCTTCGCCTCCAGCTCCTTGGTGCGCGCCTTCTGTTCCGCGCGTCCCTCCGTCTCCAGCCGCAGCCGTTCGCGCGCAATCTCCCGCTCGCGCAGTCGCAACGCCTCGCGCTCACCGCTGGCCGCGGTCAGTTGTGCGTGTAACTGGTCGAGCAGCACACCAATGTCTGCGGCCTGTGTCGTAAGCTGCGCCCGCGCCGCCGCCACAATCTCCGCCATCAACCCCAGCCGCTCCGCAATGTTCAGCCCTGCCGACGCTCCCGGAACCCCAAGCCGAAGCTGGTAGGTCGGCGACAGCGTCGCCTGGTCGAACCCCACCGCAGCATTCAACACTCCCGGCCGGTTGGCCGCGTACACTTTCAGCGAGGTCAAGTGCGTCGTTATGCAACTCCACGCGCGCACGTTGAGGAAGTGCCCGGCAATCGCCACAGCCAGCGCCGCGCCTTCTTCGGGATCGGTTGCCGAGCCCAGTTCATCCAACAGCACCAGCGAGTCTGCATCAGCCACGCGCGCGATGTAGTCCACGTTGAGAATGTGCGCCGAGAAGCTCGACAGGTTCGACTCGATCGACTGCGCGTCGCCAATATCCGCGTAGATCGCACGGAAGAGCGGCAGAGTCGCCGCCTCCGCCGGCACGGGCAATCCCGCCTGCGCCATCAGCGCCAGTAGCCCCGTGGTCTTCAGCGCCACCGTCTTGCCGCCTGTATTTGGCCCGCTGATAATCAACTGCCGCGCATCGGGCTCCAGCGCCAGCGTAATTGGAATCGCCGCCGCGCCCGACCGCCGCAGCCGCAACTCCAGCAGTGGATGCCGCGCCCCGACCAGCAACAAGCCACCCGCTGACTCGCTAACTTTGGGTGCCCCATCCATGACAGTTTCATCGTCATGGGTGGGATCGCAAAAAGTTGGCCGCACGCAAACCAGCTCGTTGGCAAACCGCGCCCGCGCAAAGTGGCTCTCCACCTCCGCGAGAATCGACGTCTCCAGCAGAATCGCGTCCGCCTGTTCGCCGATGGCCCGCGTCATCGCCACTAGAATCCGATGGATCTCGCGCTGCTCTTCGTCCAGCAGCCGCACCAGTTCGTTGTTCTGCTCGATCGTCTCCAGCGGCTCCACAAACACCGTCTGCCCCGACGAAGACGACCCATGAATCACCCCAGGCACGCGCCTGCGAAACTCCGCCTTCACCGGAATCACGAACCGTTCGCCGCGCACTGTAATCAGCTCTTCCTGCGTCGATCCCTCACTGGCAAGAGCCCGCAGCGACTTTCTCAGGCTCTCTTCAATCGCCCTGTGTTGCCGCTCCATCGCGCGCCGAATGCGCCGCAGCTCGTGGCTCGCGTCGTCGGAGAGCGAGCCGTCCGGCTCGATCTTTCCCCGCAGCGCGTGCAGCAGCGGCGCAAAGTCGTGCTCCACCAGTGCCGCCGATAGCTCCGCAATCCCCGGCCACATGCGCGCCCGGCCCGCCGGCGAGATCAGCAGCGTGCGCCACGCCGCAACCCGCTCCACCACCGTAAGCAGCGCGTTGATCTCCTGCGCCTCCAGCGCCGCGCCTTCGAGCCGCGCCTGGTCCAGCAGACCCGTCGGATCGAACAGCCCGTGAAACTCGAAGCTCCCGCCGCCCGTCAGCAGATCGCGAACCTCGCCCGTCCGCCTCTGTTGCCCGTCGATCCACGCCCGGTCCGCGCACGGTTCCAGCGCCAGCACCCACGCGCGTCCCAGCGGCGATGTGGCATGGCCCGCAATCAGCTCGCGCAACCGCGGCCACTCCAGCGCAACAGAGCTGGCCTCGGCCAGCGGCGACGGAATGTTCGGCAGCAGGCTCACATCTGCTATGGTATCTGGCAATGCGTCCGTGCGATGCGCTTTGCGCGGAACCATTTGCGCCCGCGCTGCGTATCGCTCATCCGCGTCAATCCGTGGCCGTTCTTTTCCTGTCTCCCGTCTTTATCGGTTCAATCGGTGCCAATCGGTGTTAAGTTTCTAAGTATGAACTTTCCAGCCACGCGTATGCGCCGTCTGCGCCGCACTCCAGCCCTGCGTTCTCTCGTCCGCGAGACGCATCTTCATCCCTGCGCGCTCGTCTATCCGCTCTTCCTCTGCCCCGGCGAGGGCGTCCGCAAAGAGGTCGCCTCCATGCCCGGAGTCTTCAACCTCTCCATCGACGAGGCCGTCAAGGAAGCCGAATCCTGCGCCGCGCTTGGCCTGGGTGGCCTTCTCCTCTTCGGCCTTCCCGCCGAAAAGGACGACCTTGCCACCAGCGCCTACGCCGCCAACGGCATCGTCCAGCAGGGTCTGCGCGCTCTCAAATCCTCCCGCTCCCTCGACGGGCTCGTCCTCATCGCCGACGTCTGCCTCTGCGAGTACACATCGCACGGCCACTGCGGCATCGTCAGCAAAGATGGCGCCCGCGGCCTGGATGATAAAGACTCCTACACCATCGAGAACGACGCAACCCTCCCCCTGCTCGCCAGCACCGCCGTCTCCCTCGCCCAGGCCGGGGCCGACATCGTCGCACCCTCCGACATGATGGACGGTCGCGTCGAAGCCATCCGCGCCGCCCTCGACGCCGCATCGTGCCAGAACACGCCCATCCTCAGCTACGCCTCCAAGTTCGCCTCCGCCTTCTACGGCCCCTTCCGCGAGGCCGCCGGCTCCGCACCCCAGTTCGGCGACCGCCGCAGCTACCAGATGGACGGCGCAAACCTCCGCGAGGCCATGCGCGAGATCGACCAGGACATCGCCGAGGGAGCCGATATGATTCTGATGAAGCCCGCCATGCCTTACCTGGACGTCATCCGAGCCGCCCGCGAGCGCTACGACGTTCCGCTCGGCGCATACCAGGTCTCCGGCGAGTACTCGATGCTCCAGGCCGCCTTCCAGCGCGGCTGGCTCTCGCCCGACCGCGCCATCCTCGAGTCCCTCACCTCCATCCGCCGCGCCGGAGCCGACTTCATCGTCACCTACTTCGCCAAGGACGCCGCCCGCGTCTTGGGCTAGCTATGACCGTTCGGCGTATTGCCGCTTTGTTGTGGCGTCAATCTGATCGCCGGGCACAAGTCTGTAATGGCGTTCATCCACGATCAATGCATTTTCGTCTTCCACGGTAAGTTCAAAGAGAGCGATCACGTCGTCTTCCATGAACTGGGCCGAGACCGGTCGACAGATAAGATCAGGAAATTTGATTCTGCAACAGGCGGTGTCTTGAAGTGTCTGGACTGGCGAGAGCTTGTCCGAGCCGCCCTTTGCCTGAACGGGGATTACAAAATGCGCACCATTCTTGTTGAGGCCGACATATATCTCGTCGATCTCGATCTGACCCATACCTTTCACATGCGTGCGTAGATGATTCTGCAGTGAGTATGTCGTCAAGCCAAGGAATATGTCGATGAGGCGGTTGTACCGTACCTTTGCCAACAAGGCTTGTTCGTCACCCTGTGCGTACGCACCGATGATCTCGGGAGTCGCATCCGGTATTTTGATTGCAGCGATGTTTTGCCTCGGCTTGAAGATCGTTCCGCCTACCTTGACGAGCCGGAAACGATAACGGCCTAGACCCGCGCCCTCTATGATCCAGCTCTTCCCTTTGGGAGCGGTTGAGAGGATTGCGGCGGGCAGCGCGTTTCGGAATTTGAAGCTGTATATGATATCCCCAAGGTTGTCGGGCCGATTCACGCCTGTGGCCTCGGATGCCTCTACCATCTCGTCCCGATGAAACTCGAACTCCTCCAACCCTTTCTTCCAGTGCTTCTGGAAGATATGGAGGATGATTGAGACGTACTGCGTGGACTTGACCGTCTTGGATGTCTTGGTTGTCATGCTCTTCCTCACGCCATTGCCAGTGCGAGTTGATCGGATTGCTGCCGGTCTGCGGGGCGGAGTCTCCTGCCCACCACTCCCCCGGATACGCCATAATGACGAGCGGCAGCGGTAACCGTCATCTTGAGCAGGGACTCCGAACCGAGATCGAGGCTGGCCTGTGGGCGATCGGGAACGATGTTCATGGCCTGCAATACCGCAGATGCCACGGCGCGACCGAGCAAGGGCGGTACCGAGTTGCCGATTTGCCGAAAGCCGTGCCACTTCGTTGCATGAAACCGGAACCAATCGGGGTAGGAGTGGAGACGCGCGGCCTCTCGCACCGTAATGCAGCGGGGCGTATGGGGGTGTATCGGTCTCGGTGAAGTGAAGGCTCCCCGATCGCTGCCCGTTCCCGCTCGCAAGGTATTCGACAGGCCGTTTGGATCGAGCTTCAGAAAGCGACTGATCGGCTCGACTTTGCCATGCGGTGTCGCTTCAAATCTTAGTATCGAGAGGTGCGTATGTTCCGTGCGCATACTGGAGGTCAGTCGTTTTGGGTTCCAGACTCTGGGATGGGAGAAATCGCTTGCGTCTGCAAGTGTCCCCCGTAGAGTCTTCGCGTAGCGAGAGGGCTTGCCGAACTTAGCCGCGTCTGTTGAATCGCTGTCGATAAGATCGTCGAGTCGATCCACATCGGGCAGGTCTCCGATCGCATCCCAAACGCCGATGCGCGGAGCGGCGGAAGGAATCGGATAATTCGGCAATGGAAGCCCTTTCTTCGCACCGATAAGGAAAAGTCTCTGCCGATCCTGTGGAACTCCGAAGTCCGCTGCGTTGAGCACTCGATACGGCAGCAGAACATCGTAGCCGTTCTGTTGAAACGCTTCTACGAGTTCTTGCAAAAGCTGCTTATGCCGCCCAACGGTCAGTCCCTTTACGTTTTCAAAGACGAAGTAGTTTGCATTCATCTCAATTGTCAGGCGAACGAACTCCAGCAGCAGTCGATTGCGCGGATCGTCCAGCGCTCGCTTTCCCATGAGAGAGAAGCCTTGGCAGGGAGCACCGCCGAATACAACGTCGATACGCGCGCTCCCCAGCTTTGCCGCCTTGCGAATATCTGCCCCGGAAAGTCTCGTTGCATCGGCACAAATCGAGGTGCATTTGGGGAAGTTGAACTCATGGACGGCACAGTGCACAGGATCGATCTCCACAGCCGCCCTAACCTCGAAACCGGCCTGCTCGAAGCCGAGCGACAGTCCTCCGGCCCCTGCAAAGAGGTCCACACCGATAGGCCGTCTTCGGCTCTTGTTCTCAGTCCGCAAGAAACTCATCGATTCGCACTTCCAATTTTTGCGGGTCCTTCAATTCGCACTGCCAGACGGTTAGCAGCCCGTGGTGCAAGTGGCTGAATTCCAGACGGGCTGACATCGTGGTCTGAGGGAGCGGCAGGGGTGGGGAGAGGTGAAAACCGGAGGGATGCG
>Ga0224555_1000325_pt1 | contig 72845 bp, 57 predicted proteins | sample 714S23034metaG_FD_180687 | JGI IMG/M metagenome (GOLD analysis project Ga0224555, IMG submission 180687) | Peat soil microbial communities from Stordalen Mire, Sweden - 717 S2 30-34 | ecosystem: Environmental > Terrestrial > Soil > Wetlands > Peat | place: Sweden: Norrbotten County, Stordalen... | reverse complement strand
CTGGAACACTGCCACCAGCTGGCCGGTGAAGGCGGGCCACGGCTGCATCGCCTGCGCATCCTCGCGCTTCTGGGATACCAAGTCGCCTTTCTATGAGAGGCTGCCGCATCCGGCAGGCTTCGGTGTCGATGTCACAGCCGCCGAGATCGGCTGGACCGTCGTCGGTGCAGTGGCCGTGGCCACCGCGGCTCACGCCGTGGGGAACGTGGTGCGCGAGCATTACCATCCGCACGACGGTGACGGCGCGGCACCGGAAGAAAAGCCAACCGAAAAGCAGCCGACAAAGCCCAATACGGAGGTGCACTGAGATGGCGCGCGTTGTCATCGATCCCGTAACCCGCATCGAAGGCCACCTCCGCATCGAGACGGAGGTCAACGGAGGCCGCGTCACCGACGCCTGGAGCTCCGGCACCATGTTCCGCGGTATTGAACTCATCCTGCGTGGCCGCGATCCTCGCGAGGCCTGGATCTGGGCCCAGCGAATCTGTGGAGTCTGCACCACCGTCCACGCGCTGGCCTCGGTCCGCGCCGTCGAGAACGCTCTCGGCATCGAGGTCCCGGACAACGCGCGTCTGGTCCGCAACATCATCGCGGGCGCGCAGAACGTCCAGGATCACGTCATTCACTTCTACCACCTTCACGCGCTCGACTGGGTCGATGTGACCTCAGCCTTGAAGGCCGATCCGGCAAAGACTTCGCAGCTCGCGATGTCGATCTCGGAATGGCCGAAGTCGAGCACGACGTATTTCAAGGGAGTCCAGGACCGCGTCAAGGCGCTGGTTGCCAGCCGGCAGTTGAGCCTCTTTAGCAGCGGTGACTGGGGACACCCTGCTTACCAACTGCCGCCGGAAGCGAACCTGCTCGCAGTCGCGCATTACATCGAAGCGCTTGACATGCAGCGGGACTTTATTCGCATCCACGCGGTCCTGGGCGGTAAGAATCCACACCTGCAAAGCTATCTGGTGGGTGGGATGTCTACCGCAATCGATGGCAACGAGCCGGAAGCGGTCATTAATCCGGAACGCATCACGCTCTTTCATGAGCTTGCGGCTCGTGCCAAAACCTTCGTTCAGCAGGTCTACGTTCCCGATGTTCTGGCCATCGCCGGCTTCTACAAGGAGTGGTTCGGCTATGGGGAAGGCCTCGGCAATTTCATGGCGTACGGCGACCTGCCCTCGGGCAGCGTCGACGATCCTGCGAGCTACTTCTTCCCGCGCGGCGTGATCCTTGGCCGCGACCTGTCCACTGTGCACCCTGTCGATCCTGGCAAGGTGGCTGAATACGTGACCCACTCCTGGTACGAATACTCGGACGGCGATCAGGCGAGCCGTCACCCGCGCGAAGGCGAGACGAACCCGAAGTACTCGGGTCCGCAGCCTCCGTACGAGCAGCTGGATACCAATGCCAAGTACTCCTGGCTGAAGTCACCGCGTTACGACGACAAGCCGATGGAGGTGGGTCCGCTGGCGCGCACGCTGGTCGCCTACGCCTCCGGCGATCAGCAAGTGAAGAAGACCGTGGATGCGGTACTGGCGAAGTTCAATGCTCCGCCCACGGCGCTGTTCTCCACCCTGGGCCGGGTTGCTGCCCGTGCCATCGAGGCGGACCTCGTGGTCCAGAAGCTGCCCGAATGGATTGCGCAGCTCGACGACAACATGGCCCACGGCGACGTCCGCATCCACAACGGCGACAAATGGGATCCCGAAACCTGGCCGAAGTCCTGCGCCGGGTTCGGCCTGGAAGAAGCGCCGCGCGGCTCGCTCGGCCACTGGGTCGAAATCGAAAACAAGAGGATCGTCAACTACCAGGCCGTTGTGCCTTCCACCTGGAACGCCGGTCCGCGCGATGCGCACGGCCAGCGCGGCGCGTACGAAGCCGCACTGATCAACACGCCCATCGCCGATCCGGAGCGCCCGCTGGAAGTGCTCCGCACTGTTCACTCGTTTGACCCCTGCCTGGCCTGCGCCGTGCACGTGGTCGACGGAAATGGACGCAGCTACGGCAAGGAAGTCGTGGCTGGTCCGGAACCGGAGGAATCCACGTCGCTTTCTTCTGTTCCGGCGGCTCAGCTGTTAGCGGCGGTTCAGGGAGGCAAGTGATGGCGACTCTCGTTCGTCCCGCTCCGAAACAACACGTAGCGGCGGGCGAGGAACACCTCGTCCCCGTCTACGTGTGGGAACTGCCCGTCCGCCTGGCCCACTGGGGCATCGTGGCCGCCGTCACCGTGCTCACCTGGACCGGCCTCTACATGAACCACCCCTTTCTCATCTTTCCTGGCCCCCGCCAGTGGACGATGGGTACGGTCCGCTTCATCCACGAACTGGCCGGCTTCGAGCTCATCGGCGCGCTGATTGTGCGCTTCTACTGGTTCTTCGCCGGCAACCACTGGGCGCGCTGGCGGCAGTTCCTGCCGCTCACGCACCGCCAGTGGCGCAGCCTGAAGGCCATGGTGCGCTACTACTCCTTCCAGCAGCGCAAACCCTTCGAGCAGATCGGCCACAACACTCTGGCCGGCCTCACCTACATCGTCGTCTACTTCCTCATCGCGTGCGAGTGCGTCACCGGCCTGGTGCTCTTCGCCACGGTCGAAGGCTCGCCGACGCTGCGCTTCTTCGTCGGCTGGATCCCGCGCATCATCGACATCCAGTGGATCCGCTTCATCCACTTCTTCTTCCTCTTCCTCCTGATGGCCTTCTTCATCCACCACGTCTACAGCGCGGTGCTCGTCGCCATGACCGAGCGCAACGGGGAGATGGAAAGCGTCTTCAGCGGTTACAAATTTGTGGATGACCAGACCATCGACGAGGAAATGAAGATCGCCAGCCTGGAGCCTCAGGAACTCTTCAGCAAGCGCAAAATCCATCGCAACCGGGAATGGGATCGATGATCCCGCCTCGCATTGCCGTGCTCGGACTCGGCAATCTGATGCGTGCCGACGACGCGGTCGGCATGCTGGCCCTCCAGCGACTGCGTGCCGATCCCCGCTTTCCGGATTCGGTTCCGCTCATCGAGGGCGGCACGCTTGGCCTCGACCTGATCTATCCGCTGGACGGTTTCACGCACCTGCTGGCGCTGGATGCCATCGATGCCGGCGTCCGGCCCGGCACGGTGCTCCGCTACAGCGGAGACGCCATCGCCGATCTGCCCATCTCGAAGAGCGTGCATCTGCTCGGTTTTTCGGACCTCATTGGCTCCATGCGCCTGATGGGCAACGCGCCCGTGGAACTCGTCGTGCTCGGGGTACAGCCGAAGACTATCGGCTGGAGTACGGAACTGACGGCTCCTGTCCAGGCGGCGCTGGATCTTCTCATCGAGCGGGTCATCGATCAAATCGGACAATGGTCCGCCGCCGGCGCGGAAGTGTCCGCTGCGCAAATCGAACATGAAGCCCCGGTGCTGCAGTTGGCAGCTGCCGAAGAAACCTGGTATTGGTAAGAGACGATCCGATCGCACCGCATCCCACCCCAGAGGGATCATGAATCACAACCGAAACGCCAGCCGCCGGAGCCTGCCCGATGCATGAAGTCGGCATCGCCACGTCGATTCTCGAGGCCGGCCACAGGGAAACCGAGCGCCGTCCCGGAGCCAGACTCATGGGCATCGGGGTGCGCATCGGGGTTCTGTCCGGCGTCGATGTGGACGCTCTCCGCTTTGCATTCGAGTGCATCACGGCGGAGACTGAAGATGAGAAAGTCGTGCTGACCACCGAACCATGCCCGCGCATGAACCGCTGTCAGGACTGCGGCCACGAGTTTTCGTCCCTGCAATCGTCGCCCTTCTCCGACGCGCCCTGCCCGCGCTGCCTCAGTACCCGCACCACGTTCGTCAGTGGCGATCAGCTGGACATCGCCTTCATCGAAGTGGAGGAACCATGACCGTTGTCCGTGTCGAACAGAAAGTCCTCAACGAGAATCAGCGCATCGCCGTTGACCTGCGCCGCCGTTTCCAGGAGCACGACATCCTTTGTCTGAACCTCGTCAGCTCTCCGGGTTCCGGCAAGACCACGCTCCTTGAAAACACCCTGGCGGCGTTTCGTCCCGAAGAAAAGGTCGCCGTTCTGACCGGCGATCTGCAGACGGAAAACGATGCCCGCCGTCTCGCGCGCTACGGCTTCCCCGTCCAGCAGATCGTCACCGGCGGGGTCTGTCATCTCGACGGCAAAATGATCGAGCGGCACCTCGAGCCCTGGTCGCTGGCTGACATCGATGTCCTCTTCATCGAAAACGTCGGCAATTTGGTCTGTCCTTCGAGCTACGATCTTGGCGAAGAGGCGAAAATTGTCCTGCTCAGCGTCACCGAGGGCGAAGACAAGCCGCTCAAGTATCCGTCCATCTTTCTGAAATCGTCGCTGCTGATTCTCACCAAGGTCGATCTGCTGCCTTATGTGCCTTTCGACATCGAAGCCGCGAAAGCGAACGCGCGCCAGATCAATCCCGGCATCGAGATCCTCGAGGTCTCGTGCACGACAGGGAAGGGCATGGACGAGTGGCGCGCGTGGCTGGAGAAACGGCGCTCAAAGCACCACGCAAACGCCGGAAGTGCGGCCGTGAGCGGGTAACGCTGGCCCAGATCCGTAACAACCACGTCGAATTGGCGGAAATTCACAGCGGCTTCCGAACCAGGGTAAACTCCAGGCAGGGGTCCCTCTCCGCCGGACCCTTTCGGCGCTCCACCGTGCCTGCATTGATTCTGCTGCACTTAGAGTCTCGCTCGTCCGTCCCGCCATCGGTTTACTCCTTGCTCGCTACCGCCCGGCAGCGGGTTCTGCCAAGTGATACAAATCACTGCGCCAGAAGTAACCCCACGCTGTGATTTGGATCACTGTGTCCTGTTTCGGCACCCCGTTATGCTCCATGAGTACATAAGCCGTAATTTCAGTGAGCCAGGGGTCGCAAGGCCCCGCTTGCTGCGCGAGGTGAATACGCATGCGTCGATTCCTACTCAGCATCGCGTGTCTTCTGCTACTGACCGGGTTCCCAGGAACCAGGCTGGCGCTCGCTGCCGGCGGTGGCCAGCAGCAAGTGTCAACTTCCCAACCCAGGGCGGCAGTGGATTCGACGGATTTCGTCGGTCAGGAGACCTGCGCCACTTGTCACGCGGATGTGGTCAAGAAATTTGGAACGAATCCTCACTCCCGTCTCGCTCTCGAACATGCCGGCAAAGGCGTCACCTGCGAGAGCTGCCACGGCCCCGGCAAGGCCCACGTTGAGGGCGGCGGCGATGTCACGAAGATTAAGCGCTTCGACAAGCTGAGCGCGAAACAGATCGATGAGACCTGCCTGGGCTGCCACGCCGGCACCCACCCGAACTTCGACCGCTCTCCCCATGCGAAAGCCGACGTCAGCTGTCTCGGATGCCACAGCGTGCATAACTCCGAAACTCCGGAGAAGCTGCTCAAAGCCGAGCAGCCGAAGCTCTGCTTCCAGTGCCACACCGACCAGAAGGCATCCTTCAACATGCCGTTCCATCACCCGGTCAACGAGGGCGCGGTCAGCTGCAGCGACTGTCACGACGTGCACGGCACGTTCGGGAACAGCAACCTGAGGTCGACCGCCGATCAGAACGCTGTCTGCACAAAGTGCCATGCCGAAACCCGCGGGCCTTTCGTGTATGAGCACGCTGCGGTGAAGGCTGAGGGCTGCACGGGCTGCCACAGCCCGCACGGTTCGCAGAATGCGCGATTGCTGAACATGCCGTCGATCAACACGCTGTGCAACCAATGCCACAGCCGGGTTGCCAACCACACGGTTACGGGCATGGGCGCGGGCTCGGACGAACTGAACCCGTGCACCAGCTGCCACACCTACATTCACGGTTCAAACATCAACCAGGCGTTTCTGAGATAGCGCAGGGAACCCGCCGCGCCTTTCGTCCACAGCGGAAGGCGCAGCCCAGGGCATTCGATACGGTCGAGGTTTCATAAGTGAGGCTTCCTATGAACAAGATTTGCTGGCTTTCCTGGCTCACCAATCCCGCGACAGGGCGACGCATCGCCGGAGGCATTGGAGCCGCCATTTTCCTGATGACGACAGGCATTTCCGTCGCTCAGGCTCCCGCGCCCGATACGCAGCCGGTGGCTCCCAACGGGTATTCGCTCCATGAGACGGTCGACCTCGGCGGCCGCATCGCCAACATCGACGGCAGCGGCGCCATGTACGACACCATGGTCAACGACCATTCCGGGCCGCGCGTCCTGGGCGAGACTTTCGAACTCCGCGCTCTTCCCGGCGCGAAAAACACTCTCGTCGACTCGCTGACCGCATTCAGCAACGGCTGGGGCGGCGAATCCGATAACTTCGCCAAACTGGACTTCTATAAAGGACGGCTCTTCCAGTTTTCGGGACTCTTCCGCCGCGATCGCCAGTACTTCGATTACGACCTGCTGGGCAATCCGAACATCCCTTCGGGCCAGTCGATTCCTGTTGGGACGACCGGTTCCTACGCATGGCCTCAGGTCAACCAGTCGCCTTTCATGTTTAATACCGTGCGCCGCATGACCGACACCAGCCTGACCCTGCTGCCTCTGTCGAAGGTGAGCTTCCGCGCCGGCTACTCGCACAATACCTTCGAAGGCCCGAGCCTGTCGCCGAGCGGCTATCAGTTCGCCGGTTCCTATGACGTTCTGCTCCAGGAGTATCAGAGGAACGGCACCGATTACTACATGGGCGGCATGGACTGGAAGCCCCTGCGTGACACGCGGCTGACTTTTGAAGAACAGGTGGACCACTACAAGGCCGACTCTTTCTTCACCATGGATCCGTCCTATTACTCCGTGCAGGAATCCAGCGGTACCAAGGTCGCTCTTCTGGCCAACTACGACAGCCTCACTCCTTACGCCAGCAGCGCCTGCAACGCCAACAGCATGGGCACGACGCCGATCCTTTCGGCGCCGAACATGCCCGGCGGCCTGCCGGTCGTGAACCCGGCCTGCGCCGTGGTGTTCAGTTACCTGCGCTCCCAGCCCACCCGTTTCCTGTATCCCACAGAAATCTTCCGTTTCCAGAGCTCGAGCATCAAGACCATCTCGATGAACGGAGATTTCCGCTACACCAACGCGAACATGAACCTGCCCGCCTACTACGAGAACTTCCAGGGGCTGGCCAAGACAACCCGCTCGCTTACCTACACCGCTGCCGGGAGCGCCAGGCGCGAAGTCACGGCGGCGGACTACGGCATCGTCTGGCAGGCCAGTCAGAAGTTCAGCGTCTCCGATCAGGCCTCCTTCTCCAGCGTGCAGCAGCCCGGAAGCACCACCATGACCAGCCTGACCACCGTGGCCACTCCTGCGACCGCAGGCAGCGAGACCATCAACAACACGACGCTCACGACAACCGTGATCAATACAGTCACCACCCCGGCGACCGCCACCTTTGAAGGCAGCGGCTCCATCGGTATTCCTCTGCCCGACTTCTTTGGGCAGCGCTGGATCAACAACGATGTGACCGCGACCTGGGACGGCTGGTCGCACGCCACGGTTTCGCTAACCTACCGTCACCGCAACCATGTCATCGCCGAGGGCATCCCTCATAACGCCGCGTTGGCTGTAAGCGAGCCCGGTGGCCTGCCCGCCAGCTTCAACAATCCCACGATTAACGGCACCGTCACTATCAACCAGGACGGCGGAATCCTGAACGTTGCTCTCCGTCCCTCCACCAACTGGGACCTTAACGGCAGCGCGGAGCTGCTTTATGCAGACAACGTCTTTACTCCGATCGCTCCTCGCCAGTCCGAGCATTTCAGGGTTCACACCCTGTATAAGGTAAAGCCCTGGGCCACTTTATCTGGCGCCTATAACGACCTCGAACGCAAGAACAACACCAACAACACAGGAATCGCGCCACTCGACGGTCCGCTCGATCACGTCGATCACAGCCGAATCGCCGGCCTGGGTGCCCAGCTCTATCCCAATTCTCACTACGGGTTCGACCTCAACTACGGTTACTCCGACGTGTCTGCAGCCACCAACATCTGCTATCTCGCGGGTTCCACCGCCACCCTGCCGGGTGCGGCAACACCCAGCGGTACAGCCTGCCCGTCCACGGCCGCCAATCGCGGAGGAGGGTACGATTTTGGGCCGGTGAAGGACTTCATGGATGCTCCCACGCAGTCCGGCTCGGCAGCCATCAGCCTGTCTCCGGTAGATCGCTTCCACTCGCAGATCGGCTATCGCATCAGCTCGGTCAACGGCAGCCGCTTCTATAACGATGCCCGCGATGTCGCCGGCTCCCTGGTATCCACCTGGCAGTCGCCCTTTGTGAACGTCGCATACAGCGTTCGCAAGAACTGGATCTGGAAAGCCGAGTACAACTTCTACGGCTATGGGGAGGGCGGTCCTTCCGGCGCTGCATACTGCTCCACCACCGTTCCGGCAACATCCTCCGGTTCGGTGCCCGTGGTGCCCTGCTCCTCTCTGCCGCAGCAGACCGGTATGACGATCTCTCCGGCGGGCGAAACCGCGCCGCGAAATTTCCACGCCAACAACGTCACCCTCGGATTCCACTACGAATTCTGAGGCCAGAACACCGAATCATGGCCGGAGGCTCGACCCTCCGGCCAGCGCAGCAAGGAGCGAAAGGTGAAACAGAACGTCCGTATCGCTGTATTGACTCTGCTGAGTGCTTCTCTCGCTCTTCCCGCCGTCGCACAGCAAACCGGCGAGGCGACCTGGAAAGCAAAGTGCGCCATGTGCCACGGCGCCGACGGTATCGGCAACACACCCGTGGGCAAGAACATGAAGGTGCGCTCGCTGAAGTCTCCGGAAGACATCAAGGCGACCGACGCGGAGCTGTTCAAGGACACGAAGAGCGGCGTCGGCAAAATGCAGGGTTACGCCGGCAAGCTCACCGACGCACAGATCACGGACGTCGTCAGCTTCATTCGTACGCTGCAGAAGTAACAGAGCACTGCCCAGAGACAGAGCGGCGGTCGGGATCGACCAGCGTTTGCCGGACCCCGCCACAGTTGTGCCGAGCCTGCATGCGGCGACGTATTCGGGCGCGGAGATTTCCGCCAGGGAGAACCCCAGCCACTCCGGGCCGGAATCGGGAAGCTGAGGTATGGGGACCCATCCAGAAGAGCCTGCGGAATCTCGCTCCGCAGGCAGTCGGGCTCATCACCACCGGATCGACTTCTTCTTTCTGCTTATCCTTTTCGCAACCCTGCTGTTTCTCCCCCAGGCCCGCGCCCAGCAGTCCTCCGATTGCCTCATGTGCCACGGTCCCTCCACGGGGTTAAAGAACTCCCGGGGCAAAAACATCACCATCACTCCCTCCACGCACATGAAGGGGCCGCATACTCCTCTTGCCTGCCTCGATTGCCACGCTGGAGCCTCAGCACAAACCCACAACGCCAGGACTGCCTCGGCTTCCTGTGTCACCTGCCATGCCGACGCCGCGAAAGCGATGACCGCCGGCGCGCACGCTGTCCTCGGCAATCCCAACGATTCGCAAACCTGCATCACCTGCCACGGCACCACCAACGTGAGCAAAGCCGTGGCCGGTCCGCAGTTCTGCGCCACATGCCATGCCAGCGAAGTCGAGCAGTACCGCGCCAGCGTTCACGGCCGCGCCCAGGCCAGCGGCAATGCCGACGTTCCGACCTGCCAGAGCTGTCACGGTTCCGCGCACGCTGCGTTGCCCGGGACTGACCCGCAATCGCCGGTCAGCAAGCAGCATTTGCCGGATACCTGCGGTTCCTGTCATTCCAATCCGCAGCTCGCGGCGAAATACATGTTCACCGAGGTGCGCCCCGTCGAGGCGTACCGGCAAAGCGTGCACGGCCGCGCTCTGCAGCACGGCAACGCCAATGCCGCTTCCTGCGGCGACTGCCATGGCAACCACGACATCCTCCCGGTCTCCGACCCGCGCTCGAAGATCTGGAAGCAAAACGTCGCCTCCACCTGCGGCCACTGCCACGCGGACGTCTACAACACCTACGCGCAAAGCATTCATGGTCAGGCCGTCGCCAAGGGTGTTCTTCAGGCCGCAACCTGCACGGACTGCCACAGCGAACACCGCATTCTGGCCCCCGGCGACCCGGGCTCTCCGGTCTACATGGCCAACGTCTCGCAGGAGGCCTGCTCCCACTGCCATGCCGACACGCAGCTAATGGCCGGCTTCGCCATGCCGAAGGATCGCGTCCCCACCTATGAGGACAGCTACCACGGACTCGCCGCGCACGAAGGCCGCCAGACCGTTGCCAACTGCGCCAGTTGCCACGGCGTCCACAATATTTATCCCTCCAGCGACCCGCGCTCCACGGTGAACCACGCGAACCTGAGCAAGACCTGCGGCCAGTGCCACACGGACGCCGGCAGCCGCTTCGCCATCGGTCCGGTCCACACGCTTTCCAAAACCACTCCCGGCGGCCGCATCCTCGACTTCGTCAAAATCTTCTACCTCATCGTCATTCCGGTGACGATCGGCTTCATGCTGCTGCATAACCTGATCGATCTGCGGCGCAAGGCGCGCACGGTGCTCGCCCGCTATCGCCAGCAGCCCGGTCAGCTCCGCCTCACGCTCAGCGAGCGCTGGCAGCATGTCCTGCTGCTGGTCAGCTTCACCGTGCTCGTGATCACCGGCTTCGCGCTCAAGTACCCCCATGCCTTCTGGGTCACACCCATCGTCCGCTGGGAGCACCATCTGCCCATTCGGGGATGGATCCACCGCATCGCCGGAGTCGTCCTCATCGGCGCCTCGGTGTACCACATGGTTTACCTGGGGGCGAAGAAGAGCGGGCGCCGCTGGCTCAAAGACATGATGCCCGATCTTCGCGATGCCAAAGAGGCCGTCCAGACCGTCGAATACAACCTCGGCCGCCGCGACCAGCTCCCGCGCTATCGGCGCTTCAACTACGCCGAGAAGGCCGAGTACTGGGCGCTGGTCTGGGGCACCATCGTCATGGCCATCACCGGCGTCCTGCTGTGGCTCAATGACTGGATCCTCGCCCATCTCCCGCATTCGGGGACGATCCTGGCCGTCAGCACTGCGGTCCACTTCTATGAGGCGATCCTCGCCACCCTGGCGATCGTCGTCTGGCACTTCTACGCTGTGATCTTCGATCCGGAGATCTACCCCATCAAGTGGACCCTGCTCACCGGCCGTGGTCCGAAACACGAAGTCCGCGAGGTGCGGGAAGAAGCCCCCGACGAGAAATCCTCTGATGTTTCCGGCCCGGCGCCCACGCCGCATTCCCCACCGGAGGGCGACGCTTGATCTTCACGAATCGCGTTCAACCGAGCCGGGATAAGATGAACCCCGCTCGGTCTGTGGCAAATATCACAGACCAGGCTATTCCCCGTGCGGTATCAACGGGAAGGACTTGGGACCCAAGTACCGCTGAAGGAGCTGAAGAATGAATTGCATCAGAACCGCGGCAATGATTTTGCTTGCCGCTTCCATTGCGGCGCCTGCTTTCGCGCAGAGCGCCGGAGCCGCCACCTACAAAGCCAAGTGCGCCATGTGCCATGGTCCGGACGGCACCGCCGCTACACCGGTGGCGAAGGCGATGAAGATCGTCTCGTTCAAGGACCCCACCATGGTGAAGGCGCCCGATTCGCAGTTCGAAACCGCCGTCAAGGACGGCAAGGGCAAGATGAAGGGCTTCGCCAGCACGCTGAGCGACGCCCAAATCAAGGAAGTCGTCTCCTACATCCGCACCCTGCAGAAATAGCGGAGCGGGAGCATCAGCCGTTCGCGATGCGGTGAGAAGCAGGGAAGAGGCAGCCGTGCAATCTGCCTCTTCCGTTCGCCGTAGCCGGCCGGCAAAGCAGCACGGGAGCAGCAATGAGGACCTTTTTGTCTTTCGGCCTGACACTTTTCACGTCAGCGCTTCTTCTGATCGTGCCCGCACGGCCTCTGCACGCGGACGTCGATTGTCTTTCGTGCCACAGCGACACCACGATGCAGGACGCCAACGGCAAAAACGTCGGCGTCGATGCCAATAAATTTCATGCCGGCGTACACGGCATCCTCAAGTGCGGCGACTGCCACAAGGACATTCACGATTACCCGCATCCCGACCATCCGGCGAAGGTGCAGTGCGAGTCGTGCCATGCCGATGAGGCAACTGCGCTGGCCGCGAGCGTCCACTCGAACAAGGCCGAACATCCCTGCACCAGCTGCCATGGCAATGCCCACGAAATTGTCCCGAAGACGGATCCAAATTCCACCGTCTACCCGCTGAACATTCCGAAGACCTGCGGCACCTGCCACGGCAACCCGGAGATGGCGCAGAAATACCATCTGCCCAACGTCTACGCTCTCTATATCGACTCCATCCACGGCTTCGCCCTCGGCAAAGAGGGCTTGCTGGTCGCGGCGAACTGCACCAGCTGCCACGGCTCGCACAAGATTCTCCCGCACACAGACCCGCAAAGCCGGACCAACCGCGCGAATATCGCAGCTACCTGCGGAAGCTGTCACGTCGGCATCAACGAGCAGTATCAGCAAGGCGTTCACGGTAAGGCGGTCGCGGCCGGCAACAAGAGCGCACCGGTCTGTATCGACTGCCACACCGCGCACGCCATCATCGAGCCCACTTCGGCCGACTTCCGCATGCAGTCCACGCCCATCTGCGGCTCCTGCCATCGCGACAAGTTCTCCACCTACCGCGATACCTTCCACTCGCAGCTCGGACTGCTGGGCGGATATGTGGAAACGGCGCGCTGCTGGGATTGCCACGGCGCACATGAAATTCTGCCCGCCTCCGATCCCAGTTCGCCCATTAACAAAGCCAACCTGATTCACACCTGCGGCCGCTGCCATGCCGGCGCCAACGCGAGCTTTGTCCAGTACCAGCCCCACGCCAACGCGCGCAATCGCAAGCTGAACCCGGCGCTTTACTACATCCGGCTGTTCATGAACCTGCTGCTCGCCAGCGTGCTGACGTTCTTTGCTCTGCACACCGTGTTGTGGCTCGTCCGTGCGCGCCTTCAGCAGGCCAAAACCAAATCGCCGGGAGGAAAAAATGCCTGAGCCAACCGTAACCCCCGCGCCCACGCCTGCCGCGCCCGCTCCTGAGACCGTCCCGGCAATCCCTGGGGCTGCTCCCGGGAAGGAGCGCTGGTTCCTGCGCTTCACCCTGGCGCAGCGGTACCTGCACGCGGTTCTCTTCACCTCGTTCCTGGTGCTCGCCGCCACCGGCCTCATGATGCGGTTCAGCGGATCGCCGTGGGCCATTCGCTTTGCAAAGCTCGTCGACGGCTTCGGCACCATCCTCTTCTTCCACAAATTCTGTGCGCTGGTCCTCACGCTCGCGTTTATCATCCACGTGCGCGAGATCATTGCCCGCGGCATCTTCCATCGCGAGAAAGGCATCTTCTGGGGAGCCACCTCGATGGTGGCGAACTGGAAAGACGTCAAAGACCTCTTCGGCCACATGCGCTGGTTTCTCGGCCTCGGCCCCAAGCCGAAGTTCGAGCGATACGCCTACTGGGAGAAATTCGACTACTGGGCCGTCTTCTGGGGCATGGTCGTTATCGGCTTCTCCGGCTACGCCATGTGGTTCGCGCCGTTCTTCGCGCGCTTCCTGCCTGGCTGGGCGCTCAACGCCGCCCTGGTGATTCACAGCGAAGAAGGCCTGCTCGCCATCCTCTTCATCTTCTCCATCCACTTCGTCAACACCCATCTGCGTCCCGACAGCTTTCCCATGGATATGGTGATCTTCACCGGGCGCGAGAGCGAAGAGGAATTCAAAACTCGCCGTCCCGACGAGTACCAGCGCATGATGGCCGAGGGCAAATCTGCGACAAGGATCACAGACGCCCCTCCGCACTGGCTGATAAATTTCAGCCGGGTGGTCGGGTTTACCGCTATATTGATTGGCCTGACTCTCCTCGTGCTGACGCTGAGCGCGTACTTCGCTGAATAAGAGGTCCCCATGTCCCTGTGGCAAAGACTGAAGGAAGACTGGCTCCAGCCGTTCTTCTTCTATGGCAACAACCTTCTCAGCCTCATCGGCGGAGCTCTTACCACCGCCTCAGCTTTTGTCCTGGTCGGCTTCTGGATCGTCTCCATCTTCGGTCACGCCGGCTCTGCGAATCCCTACATCGGCATCGTTCTTGACCTGTTCCTGCCCGGCCTCTTCATCCTGGGACTCGTCCTCATCCCCATAGGCATCTGGTTCCGCCGTCGTCAGCTTCTCGCAGCCGGCACGGTTCCCGCTGCGTATCCGACGATCGACCTGCATAATCCGGCCTTCCGCCACGGCATCGAGATTGTCGTCATCGCCACCTTCATCAACTTCGTCATCGTTGGCACGGCCACCTATCGCGGCGTCTCCTATATGGATTCACCCCACTTCTGCGGCCAGTCCTGCCACGTGATGGCGCCGCAGTGGACCGCCTACCAGGTATCGTCCCACTCGCATGTCGATTGTGTCGAATGCCACGTAGGCTCTGGCATGAAGTCGTACGTTCAGGCCAAGGTGAACGGGACCAAACAGCTCATCGAGGTCACGTTCCACACCTGGCCCACGCCTATCCGCGCTCCTCTGAACGAGTTGCGTCCGGCGCGCGCGACCTGCGAAGCGTGCCACTCGCCCACCCGCTTCGTTGGCGAGAAGCTCCTTGTCAAAACCACCTTCGGCGACGACGTGAAAAACTCCATGACCCGCACCGTGCTGGTTCTTCATCTTGGCGGAGTCGACTCTGTCTCCCACTTCAGCGGCATCCACGGCCACCATCTCAACAATTTCGAATACGTCGCCACCGACAACACGCTGCAGACGATTCTCTCCGTCACCGCCACCAATCCCGACGGCTCCAGGACCGAATACATCAGCTCCGACGCCAAAGGCCCCATCCAGGGGGTTCGCCGCACCATGGACTGCATCGACTGCCACAACCAGGCGACCCACGTTTTCCAGACCGCTGAGGACGCCATCGACGAAGCCATGCTCGATGGCACGCCGAACCCCAGCCTGCCCTTCGTCCATAAAGAAGGCCTCCAGCTGATCCAGGCGACCTACTCCTCCCAGGCCGAGGCGGACCAGAAGATCACCTCCGACTTCGAAGACTTCTACCGCAGCCAGTACCCGCAGATCTGGTCCTCGCAGCGCGCGCAGATCGACGCCTCAGCTCAACGCCTCATCGCCATCTACGACCGCAATGTCTTCCCGTCGATGAAAATCACCTGGGGCACGTACCCCAATAACATCGGCCACATGGCTTACCCCGGCTGCTTCCGCTGCCACGACGGCAGCCACACCTCGAAGGATGGCAAAACGCTCTCGAATGACTGCAGCCTCTGCCACAACCTTCTGGCCGTCGACGAAACCAATCCCAACGTTCTCAACGACCTCCAGCTGCAAAACGAGATCCACCTGCAGTAGGGAAGCAACATACGAATATACGTATTAATGTATACTAAAGACGAGGAAGGCCGCCCCGTCAAATGGCTGGGGTCGACCCGGAAGGATGTGCGTTCGTTTCCGCGTCCGGTCCGGCGCGACATCGGCATGGCCCTGTATGCGGCCCAGCACGATGAGCTCGATCCTGCGGCCAGGCCGATGAAAGGCTTCGGCGGAAGCTCCGTGGTTGAGATCGTTTCGGATTTTCGAGGGGATACGTGGCGTGCAGTGTACACAGTTCGTTTTGCGGAGGCGGTCTACGTGCTGCATGCCTTCCAGAAGAAATCGAAGCGCGGCATCGCCACCCCGCGTCAGGATCTGGATTTGATTCAGCGTCGTTTTGCGGAAGCTCAGCGTCTGCATCACGAAAGGCAGAACTGAGATGAACGCGAGAGCCAGGACTCCCGTCCGAGCGCAAAAGAGCACCAGCAATGTCTTCGCGGAGCTCGGCCTGCCCCATCCCGAACGGGAATTGCTGAGGGCAAAGCTTACGCTGGAGATCTACCGTCTCATCCGCCAACGCGGCCTGACCCAGGCCGAAGCGGGGAAGCTTCTCGGCATTCGGCAACCGCACGTTTCCGCTCTGATGCGAAATCGCTCCGGCTCTTTCTCGGTCGAGCGCCTCATGGAATTCCTTGTTGCGCTCGGACAGGACGTGGAGATTACCGTCCGTCCCTCGCGCCGGCGCCACGGCGGAGTGTCTCTCGTTATCTAGTGGTGAAAGCCTGAGGATTCTCTGACTCAGGATGCTCTAAACCGAGCATTCATACTAGATTGCCGCAGGTTGCTCTCAAACTGCGGCCGCAGAAGCTCGCTTCCGTGCCAGATCTCGACAACCAGGGTTGCTCTCCCTGATTTGTGACAAAGGTCACAGTCCCGCCAGCCCCTCCGACGGTACCGTGAAACGGTATGGACGCGTTACTCCTGGACCGCATTCACTTTGCCTTTACGGTGACCTTCCACTACCTCTTCCCACAACTCACCATGGGGCTGGCGCTGCTGATGGTGGTCATGAAGCTCATCGCCCTCCGCTCCGGCGACGAACGCTGGAACCAGGCGGCGCGCTTCTGGGCGAAGATCTTCGCCATCAACTTCCTCCTCGGCGTCGTCACCGGCATTCCCATGGAATTCCAGTTCGGCACCAACTGGTCGGAGTTCGCCCGCCGGACCGGAGGCGTGATCGGCCAGCCGCTGGCCATGGAAGGGGTCTTCGCCTTCTTCCTCGAGTCCACCTTCCTCGGACTCTTTCTCTTTGGCGAAAAGCGCCTCTCGAAGCTCCAGCACTTTGGCGCCGCCACCATGGTCTGGGTCGGCTCGTGGATCTCCGGCTTCTTCATCATCGTCACCGACGCCTGGATGCAGCACCCCGTCGCCTACCACCTGCTCCCCAACAACACCTATGAAGTCTCGAGCTTCTGGCAGTTCATGCTGAATCCCTGGGCGTGGATCCAGTACGCGCATAACATGTGCGGCGCCGTCGTTACCGCGTCTTTCGTGGTCGCCGCAACCGGCGCTTTCTATCTGCTGGAAAAATCCCACGAGGAATTCGGCCGCCTCTTCCTGAAGATCGGTGTCATCGCCGGCCTCGTCTCCTGCATCGTCCAGATCTTTCCCACCGGTGACTTCCACGGCCGCTACGTTGCGAAGTATCAGCCCGCCGCCATCGCCGGCATGGAAGGCCTCTTCCACACGCAGAGGGGCGCGCCCGTCGTTCTCATCGGCCAGCCCAACGAGACCACGCAGACCATCGACAATCCTCTGGCCGTCAACGACGTCCTCAGCTTCCTGATCTACGGAACCACCAAAGCCGAAGTGAAAGGCCTGAACGAGTTCCCACCCGATCAGCGCCCCGAACCGCTGCCGTTGCTCTACTACAGCTACCACATCATGGCGGGGCTCGGGACGTGGTTCGTCCTGCTGATGCTTGTGGCTGCCGTCCTGCTGTGGCGCGGCAAGCTGTACTCCGCGCGCTGGATCCTCTGGCCCATCCTGCTCAGCTTCCCGCTGCCCTACATCGCGAACACCGCCGGCTGGATGACCGCCGAGATCGGCCGCCAGCCCTGGCTTGTCTACGGCCTCATTCGCACCAGCCAGGGATACTCCATCCACGTCTCGGCCGGGAACGCGCTCTTCACGCTGCTCGGTTTCCTCGGCATGTACTCGGTGCTCTCGATTCTCTGGATTGTCCTCGTCTACCGTTTCATTCAAACCGGCCCGTCCGCAACTCACGAACCTGAATCCACAACGCTGACGACGGTACAGGAATAGGAGAAGACATCATGGGATTCGTCTGGTTCTGGATTGTCGCCGTCATGATTGCCGCCTACGTCGTGCTCGACGGTTTCGACCTCGGCGTCGGCATTCTCTCTCCTTTCCTCGGCCGCAGCGAAGACGACCGCCGCACCCTCTTCCGCTCCATCGGGCCCGTGTGGGACGGCAACGAAGTGTGGCTGCTCGCGGGCGGAGGCACGCTCTACTTTGCTTTCCCGCTGCTCTACGCTTCGTCGTTCAGCGGTTTTTATCTGCCGCTCATGATCGTTCTCTGGCTGCTCATTATGCGTGGAGCCTCGATCGAGCTACGCGTGCATATCGACCACAACGTCTGGCGGAGTTTCTTCGACGGTCTCTTCTTCGTCGCCAGCGCGCTGCTCGCCATCTTCTTTGGCGCCGCACTGGCCAACGTTATCCGCGGCGTGCCGATCGGCGCAGACAACTACTTCTTCCTGCCTCTCTGGACCAACTGGCGCGTCGGCCCCAGTCCCGGCATCCTCGACTGGTACACGGTCATCGGTGGAGTCGTCGCTCTGGTGGCGCTTGCCATTCACGGGGCGCTGTGGATCGTCCTCAAGGCTCCCGGAGAACTCGAAGCCCGCGGCCGCCGTGTAGTCACGCCGCTGTGGATCGCGCTGCTCGTCATCACCCTCATCAGCCTGCCCGCCACCATCGCTGTGCGTCCCTCTGCGCTCGACAACTACAAGGCATACCCGATCCTCTTCCTGATTCCGGCGCTGGTGGTGGCTACGCTGATTGGGATTCTGAGTTTCACGAAGCAGAAGAAGCCGCTCGCCGCATTTCTGTCGTCCTGCCTCTACCTGGTCTTCATGCTGGTCGGCGCGGCCGCGGGACTCTACCCGACGCTTCTGCCCTCCTCCAGCGACCCATCGCGTAACATCACAATCGCCAGCGCTCTCGCCGGACCGCATTCCCTTCACGTGGGACTGATATGGTGGTCGCTCGGTCTCATCCTCGCCCTGGCCTACTTCATCACGACCTACTGGCTCTTCCGCGGGAAAGTCTCCGCCGAAGCCGGCTATGGGCACTGAACAAGATTCGAAGGAGAACTTCCGCATGGCCTCCGCCACCATCGCCCCCGAAACACCGCTCATCATCGACCCGGCTCACGATCTGGTCAGCATTCAGCGGAGTCCCCTGGCCTCCATCTTCACTCCGAAGTCCGTGGCTCTCGTCGGCGCCAGCGAGCGCCCTGGCTCCGTGGGCCGCACGGTGATGGAGAACCTCATCGGCACCGCTTTCGGCGGACCCGTCTGGCCCGTGAATCCCAAGAGCCCCAGCATCCTTGGCGTTCCAGCGTACAAGTCGATTCAGGATCTTCCCGGTGTTCCCGACCTCATCGTCGTCACCACGCCGGCTGCCACCGTGCCGGGCATCATTCAGGAGGCCGTCGACTTCGGCGTTCCTTCCGCGGTCGTGATCTCCGCCGGTTTTAAGGAGGTCGGCGAATCCGGCAAGGCACTCGAGCGCCAGATTGCCCAGACCATTCGCGGCAAAATGCGCCTCATCGGCCCCAATTGCCTGGGCGTCATGAATCCCGTTGGCGGCCTCAACGCCACCTTCGCCAAAGCCATGGTGCCCGCCGGCCGTCTTGCCTTCATCAGCCAGAGCGGCGCCCTGCTCACCGCCATCCTCGACTGGTGCATTCGCGAGCACGTCGGCCTCAGCGGCTGCGTCTCCGCCGGTTCCATGCTCGATATCACCTTCGGCGAACTCATCGACCACTACGGTCAGGATCCCAACACCGACTCCATCGTTCTCTACATGGAGTCCATCGGCGATGCTCGCAGCTTCCTCTCAGCGGCGCGCGCGGTCGCCCTCAACAAACCGATCCTCGTCATCAAGGCGGGCCGTACTGCCGCTGCTGCCAAAGCGGCTGCGTCCCACACCGGCTCACTCACCGGGAGCGACGATGTCCTCGACGCCGCGTTCCAGCGTGCCGGCGTGCTCCGCGTCCAATCGATCAGCGAGATCTTCAATATCTCCGACGTTCTTGCCAAACAGCCGCGCCCCAAAGGCCCTCGGCTCACCATTCTTACGAATGCCGGAGGTCCGGGCGTTCTCGCCACCGACGCACTCATCAGCGCCGGCGGCGAGCTCACCGAAATTTCCGCCGAGACCATGACCACATACAACAACTTCCTTCCCGCAGCGTGGAGCCACAACAATCCCGTCGACATCCTCGGCGACGCGGAGCCGGAACGCTACGGCAAAGCTCTCGAGATCGCCTCACAGGACAAGAATACCGACGGCATGCTCGTCATCCTTACGCCTCAGGGCATGACGAATCCCACCGAGGTCGCCGAACATCTCGTCCCCTACGCACGCGGCACCGGAAAGCCCGTGATCGCCAGCTGGATGGGCGGAGACTTCGTCGCCGCCGCAAATGAGGTCCTCGCGAAAGCCGGCATCCCGGCTTTCCCCTATCCCGACGCGGCCGCTGAGGCCTTCGTCGCCACGTGGAAGCACACCAGCAATCTGCGCGACCTGTATGAAACGCCGGCCACGCGCTCGGGCTCCGTTCTCGATACCAAACGCGACCTCGCCACCAGCATCGTCGACGAGGTTCGCGCCAGCCGCCGTACCATCCTCACCGAATACGAGTCCAAGCAGCTTCTCGCGGCTTACGGAATTCCAACCGTCCGCACCGAGCTGGCCAAAACACCGGAAGAAGCGGCGCAAAAAGCGCTTGAAATGGGCTACCCCGTCGTCCTCAAGCTGCACTCGGAGACCATCACGCACAAAACCGACGTCGGCGGCGTCAAGCTCAACCTGCGCTCCGCCGGCGATGTCGTTACGGCCTTTGCCGACATTCAGAATTCGGTTTCGGAGAAGGTCGGCGCCGAGCACTTCCTCGGCGTCACCGTTCAGCCGTTCGCCAAACTCGATGGCTACGAGATCATCCTCGGCTCCAGCATCGATCCGCAGCTCGGCCCGGTTCTCCTCTTCGGCACCGGCGGACAGCTCGTCGAAGTCTACAAAGACCGCGCCCTCGCGCTGCCGCCCCTCACCGCCGCGCTGGCGCGCCATCAGATGGAGCAGACGAAGATCTTCAAAGCGCTCAAAGGCGTTCGCGGCCGCAAGCCTGTCGATCTCGATGCCCTCGATGCTCTCGTCGTCCGCTTCAGTGAGCTTGTCGTCGAACAGCGCTGGATCAAAGAGATCGACATCAACCCCCTGCTCGCTTCACCGGACGGCCTCATCGCGCTGGACGCTCGTGTGGTCCTGCACGAGCCCGGCACCGCCGAAGACCAGCTGCCGCGTCCCGCGATTCGCCCGTATCCGGTGCAGTACGTCGCGCCCTGGAAATCACGCTCCGGCGCCGATGTGCTTGTCCGGCCGATCCGTCCCGAGGACGAGCCGCTCATCGTGGCTTTCCACGACCGCCTCTCCGAGCGCACGGTCGTCCAGCGCTACTTCACCTCGCTCGACCTCAGCGCCCGCACCGCGCACGAGCGCCTTACCCGCATCTGCTTCATCGACTACGACCGCGAACTGGCTCTGGTCGCCGAAGTCAACGATCCCGTAAAAGGGAAGCTCATCGCTGGCGTCAGCCGCATGATCCGTCAGGATCATGGCCAGGAAGCTACCCTTGCCGTCGTGGTTGCCGACGACTTCCAGGGGCAGGGCCTGGGTGAGGAACTCATGCGCCACGCTCTGGCCGCCGCCCGCGCCGAAGGCGTCGAGCAGGTCCTCGTTTACTTCCTCCCGGAGAACACGCGCATGCGCAGCCTCTCGAAAAAACTCGGTTTCGCCTGCTTCGAAGAAAAGGGCCTCATTCGCGGCCGGCTCAGCGTTTAATCTGCAACAGCAGAAAGGGGAGACCGCAGTCGGCCTCCCCTCTTTTTTGCACTAAACTCCAAACTCTAAGCCCAAAACTCTGCCCGATCAAACCACCGTTGTCAGCTCGCGCACCGTCTCCGGCGACCCCATCAGCGGCAGTTTCACGGTCACGCACGTACCCTCGCCCAGGCGGCTGCTCACGGCAATCTCGCCCCCGCAGGAATCCACAATCGCCTTGCAGATGGAAAGCCCCAGCCCCGCGCCGCCGGTGCTTCGCGCTCGCGAGTGATCCCCGCGCCAGAAGCGCTCGAAAAGATGGGGCAGATCTTCCGGCGCAATTCCACGTCCCGTGTCGCGCAGCTCGATGATCACGTGCTCTCCGATTGAAATCGCCGCCGTTACCGATCCTCCCTCCGGTGTGTGCTGCACCGCATTCAGCATCAGGTTCGCCAGCAGGGAAGCGCAGGCATCCGGCTCCAGCCGCGTCGCCGCCGAACTCGGCGCCTCCACGGCGATCTTCACGGCCTGAATCTCCGCCAGACGCTCCATGTGCGCGGCCACGTCCCGTGCCACTCCCGCAACGTCGCACTCCACGTTGCCGCTCGCCGGCTCCCGCTCGAAGCGCGCCAGTTGCAGCATGCGCTGCACCAGTTCTTCCATCCGCGCGCAATCCGCCATGCAGGTCTCGAGGCCGCGCGCATACTCGCGCGCCGACCGCGGCCGCGATGCCAGCAGCTGCAAGGACGATTTGATGATCGTGACGGCTGTCTTTAACTCATGGGCCGCGTCGTTCACAAAAACCCTCTGCTGCACGAATGCCTCTTCCAGTCGCTGGGTCGACAACTCCAGCGCCCCAGCCAGCACCGCCAGCTCCACTGTTGCCTGCGCGCTCTGTGGAGCTGCAAACCGCGGCCGCTTCGGGGTCATCTCTCCAGCCGCCCGGCTCAGTTCCTCCAGCGGCGCCAGGCCGCGCCGCAGCAGCAGAGCCAGCACGCCGGCCGTTAGCAGAAGAAGCAGCAGGCTCGCCGCAGCGAGAAACTCCGCCGCACGCCTGATCGATTCGTAAACCGGCTTCAGCGGCGCGGCATAGTCAATCGTCACCGGACGCGCGATGCCCGGGCTTCCGTTCTCCGCATCGATCTGCCGCACACCGTGCAGAACCAGCCCGCGGTACATCTTGCCCTGAACGCGAAAATCGTGCGGTGCCCGCGCGGTGCCGAAGCTGCTCAGCGCCTCGCTGCTCCACGCCGCCGACTGCGCCAGCGTGCGGCCGCCCTCGTCCCGCGCCATCCACAGATCGTTCCCGCGCAGATCCAGCGCCGTGAGATTAATCGCCACGTTGTCGTTGGGATCCTCCTCGTCGTGCACCTGGCCCAGCAGGGAATCGGCCCGCCCCCGCACCATCAGGTCGAAACCGTGCATTTGTTCCCGCCACAGATACAAAAGCGTCGCGCCGCTCAGCCCCAGCACGAGGCCGCACTCCAGCAACAGAACCGCCGCAATCAGCCGCCGCCGAAGCGAGTAGCGCCTCACGCCGCACCTCCGCCCGCCCCGGCCATTAACCGGTACCCGCGTCCGCGCAGCGTCTCGATCCAGTGTCCCTCGCCGTCTCGATTCAGCTTCCGCCGCAGATTCGAAATGTGCGCTTCGATCACGTTCGAGTGGTGCTCCCAGTTGTAATCGTACAAATGTTCCAGCAGCACCTGCTTCGAGATGACCGACCGCGGCCGATGGCTCAGGTACTCGAGCGCGCGGTACTCCGTCGGCGACAATTCCACGGGCTTGCCCGCCACGGTCACTGTCCGTTCCAGCGTATCGATCACCAAATCCGCCAGCTCGATCTTTGGATGGCTCACGCCCTTGCCGCGCCGGATCAGCGCCTTCGCCCGCGCCAGCATCTCCCCCAGGTCGAACGGCTTCGCGAGATAGTCGTCGGCCCCGGCGTTCAGCAGCTTCACGATCGAGGTTTTCTCGCCAACCGCCGTCAGTACCAGCACGGGCGCCGTCTGCCCCTTCGCGCGAATTGCCTTCAGCACCGCTAATCCATCCATCCCCGGCAGCATCAGGTCCAGCACGATCAAATCGTAGTTCGTCTGCCGTCCCAGCTCAACGCCGTCCAGCCCCGTGCGGGCCACGTCCACGGCCAAACCGGCGCTCTCGCGCAATGCCTCCGCGATATTCTCCGCGACCCGAGCTTCGTCCTCGATCACCAGCGCGCGCATAGCTGCAGGATGACACTCCCCTCCTTAATTCTGCCTGAATTCGGCCGCCCCCGGCGCAGCCTTTTGCGCCTGCACTGCTACTTGCTCCGCCTCGCTACAATAAATGGATGCGCCGCATCTACATGGACGCCAACGCCACCACGCCTCTGCTCCCCGAGGTGTTTGAGGCCATGCGGCCCTGCTTCATCGAGTCCTTCGGCAACGCCTCCTCCATCCACCACTTCGGCCAGCGCGCCCGCGCCGCCGTCGAGCGCGCGCGCGAACAGGTCGCTGCGCTCCTTCACTGCCGCCCCGCCGAAATCGTCTTCACCTCCTGCGGCACGGAGAGCGACAACACCGCCATCTTCGGCATCCTGCGCCCCGGCGACCACCTCATCACCACCTCCATCGAGCATCACGCTGTGCTGCACGCTGCCGAGAAGGCCGAGGCCCGCGGCGTCGAGGTCACGATTTTGTCGGTCGGACCCTCTGGTGTGATCGATCCCGCTGAAGTTCGCGCCGCTCTCAAGCCGAACACGAAGCTCATCAGCATCATGATGGCCAACAACGAAACCGGGGTCATCCAGCCGGTTGAAGCCATCGGCAAAATCGCCGCCGAAGCCGGGGTCACGTTCCACACCGACGCGGTCCAGGCCGCCGGCAAGATTCCCATCGACGTGGCGACCATCGGCTGCCATCTGCTCAGCATCTCCGGGCATAAGTTTCATGGGCCTCAGGGCATCGGCGTTCTTTATGTTCGCCGCGGAACTCACTTCGAGCCGCTCGTCTTCGGCGGATCGCACGAGCGCCAGCGCCGCGCCGGCACCGAGAATGTTCCCGGCATCGTGGGCCTTGGCAAGGCCTGCGAAATCGCCCTCGCCGCCCTCACCGACGGCACCGATGAGCGCATCGGCCAGCTCCGCGATCGCCTCGAGCAGGAGCTCCGCACTCGCGTGGATGAGTGCGGCATCAACGGCGCCGATCAGCCCCGCGTCCCCAACACAACGAACATCTATTTCGACCACCTCGAAGGCGAAGCGCTCGTCATCGCTCTCGACCTCAAAGGCCTCGCCGTCTCCGGCGGATCGGCCTGCAGCTCCGGCTCGCCTGAGCCCTCGCACGTGCTCAATTCCATGGGAATCTCGCAGGCCCGCGCCCGCGCCAGCCTGCGCTTCAGCCTCTCGCGGCTGACCACCGATGAGGAAGTCGACGCCGCCCTCGACCTTGTGCCGGGCGCCGTCGCCCACCTGCGCGAACTGTCCCCGGTCTACAAGAAACACATGGCTGAAGTCGCGACAAAGTAAAAGGCGCAGCGTTCATCGAACGCCGCGCCCGTTTTTAGCTGACTGCTAACCGTCTAGTACCGGTAGTGCTCCGACTTGTAGGGCCCCTCGGGCGCAACCCCGATGTATTCCGCCTGCTCCCTGGTCAGCTTCGTCAGCTTCACACCGATTTTCTCAAGGTGCAGTCGCGCCACTTCCTCGTCCAGCTTCTTCGGCAGCGTGTAGACGTCGATCGCGTAGGTGTCCTTGTTCCTCCACAGGTCGAGCTGCGCCAGCGTCTGGTTCGAGAAGCTGTTGCTCATCACGAAGCTCGGGTGCCCCGTCGCGCAGCCCAGGTTCACCAGCCGCCCTTCCGCCAGGATGAAGATGCTGTGCTCCGGCTTCTTGCCCTCCGCCGGGAACGTATACATGTCCACCTGCGGCTTAATGTTCAGCTTTTTCACGCCCGCAGCGTGGTTCAGTGGATCCATCTGAATCTCGTTATCGAAGTGGCCGATGTTGCACACGATCGCCTGGTCCTTCATCGCCTTCATGTGGTCCAGGGTGATGATGTCCACGTTGCCCGTGCAGGTCACGTAGATATCGCCGCGCCCCAGCGTGTCCTCGATCGTCGTGACTTCGAACCCTTCCATCGCGGCCTGCAACGCGTTGATTGGATCGATCTCCGTCACGATCACGCGCGCGCCCATACCGCGCAGCGAGTGCGCCGAGCCCTTGCCCACGTCGCCATACCCGCAAACCACCGCCACCTTACCCGCCACCATCACGTCGGTCGCGCGCTTGATGCCGTCCGCCAGCGACTCGCGGCAGCCATACAGGTTGTCGAACTTCGACTTCGTCACCGAGTCGTTCACGTTGATCGCCGGCACCAGCAGCTTGCCCACTTCCTTCATCTTGTAGAGCCGGTGCACGCCCGTCGTCGTCTCTTCGGAAACGCCGCGCCACTCCTTCACGACCTTGTGCCAGTACTGCTTGTCTTCGGCGTAAACGTTCTTCAGCAGCTTCTTGATGACCCCTTCTTCCTCGCTCGTCGAAGGCGAATCGACCCACTTGTCGCCATCTTCCAGCTCAAAGCCTTTGTGGATCAGCAGCGTCGCATCGCCGCCGTCATCGACGATCAGCTGCGGCCCTTTGCCCTCGCCGTGGCTCAGCGCCTGCAGCGTGCACCACCAGTACTCTTCGAGGCTCTCGCCTTTCCACGCGAACACCGGCGTTCCCGCCGCGGCAATGGCCGCCGCTGCGTGGTCCTGCGTGGAGAAGATGTTGCAGCTCGCCCAGCGCACCGTCGCGCCCAGATCCTTCAGCGTCTCGATCAGCACCGCGGTCTGAATGGTCATGTGCAGCGAGCCGGAAACGCGCACGCCCTTCAGCGGCTTCTCCGCGGAATACTTATGGCGAATCGCCATCAGGCCCGGCATCTCGGACTCGGCGATCGTAATCTCTTTGCGCCCCCAGTCGGCCAGCTTCATGTCGGCGACTTTGTACGGAGCAGTATTGCGTTCAACGGCGGCAGTAGCCATAGTCAGGGGATCTCCTGTATCTGATCTCGTTACGCTATCCCTTTGATTGTAACTGGGCCGCCCCGGCCTCCCCGCCGATTTTCACTGGATTGCGGCAGGTTGGCGTTCAATGGCTTCTCCCCGCCTCTGAACGTGGCCTGACAAGGGTCAGGGCCTGGCGGCCTGGGGCTGCAGGTAGACCGTCTTTCCGCCCACCACTGTCCGCAGCACTCGCGTTCCCAGAATCTCTTTCGGTGCCACTTTCGTCGGATCACGGTCCAGCACCACAAAGTCCGCAACATACCCCGGCGCGAGCTTCCCCTTCCACGTCTCCGCGAATTCCGCGTACGCCGACCCCTGCGTGTACGCGTACAGCGTCTGCCCAATCGTCAGCTTCTGCTCCGGATGAAACGTCGCCGTCCCCGCCTCATTCATCCGTGTCACGCCCGCATACACGCCGCGAAACGGCGCGATCGGTTCCACCGGATAATCCGTTCCGAAGGCCAGCGGGACGCCCGCGTCCAGAAACGATTTCCACGCGTACGCATACTTCTCCCGCTCCAGGCCCAGTCGCTGTCCCGCCCACGCCATGTCAGTCAGCAGATGATTGGGCTGCATCGATGCAATCACGCCGAGCTGTTTATAGCGGACGAAATCCCCAGGGCTCACCACCTGGCTGTGCTCGATGCGAAAACGCAAATCGCGGCCATGCATCTCGAAAGAACGTCCCGCGATCGGAGTGACGACCTGCGGTGGAATCGGACCGGAGGGCACCGCTGCCTCCGCCTGCGCAAAAGCCGTCAGCGCCATGTCCACGGCTCGATCCCCAATCGCGTGAAATCCAAGCTGGAACCCCGCCTTCGCGCGCTCCACTGCCATTGCGTTCAGCTTGTCCTGCGTGTAGCGCGGAATCCCCGAGTTCTCGGGATCGTCGGCATAGGGAGCGTTCATCGCCGCCGTGCGTGACCCCAGCGAACCATCCATGAATCCCTTCAGCATCGTCGTGTGCAGCATGCGATCCGTCGCCGGATGATGCGCGGCTTGCTGCTTCTCGACGTTCAGCGGATCGGCGAACAACAGCCACTCTGAAACCCGCAGGGGCAGCTTGCCTTCCTTCTCCATCTGCTCGAAAACCAGAAAATCGTCCCAGTCGGAAAGGTCCTGCACTGACGTCACGCCGTGCGAGATCGCGTCCTCGATCGCCAGCTCCAGCCCCTTCCGCCGCAGTTCCGGTGACGGCGGAGGCACATGGACCAGCCCCTGCGCCGTCTCGCGCAGAATGCCCGTCGCCTGGCCCTGTGCATCGTGATCGATCTTTCCGCCCGGCGGGTCCGGCGTGTGTCCCGTAACGCTCCCCATCTGCAATGCGGCCGAATCCGCCACAGCAATATGCCCATCCACGCGCACAAAAATCGCCGGATGTCCCCCGGCAACCGTATCGATGTCGGCCTTGTCCGGCAGTTTTCCGCCAGTCCACAGCGTGTGATCCCACCCGCCGCCACTCAGCCACTGGCCTGGCGCAGCCTTCTCCGCGGCGGCGCGAATCCGCTGCTGCATCTCCGCCAGCGACTTCACCCCGAGCAGATTCACCGACAGACGGATCCGGCCGCCGTCCCCCAGATGCGTGTGCGCGTCGTTGAAGCCAGGCATGACAAACGCGCCGCCCAGATCGACCATCTGCGTCTTCGTGCCTTTGTATTTCGCCTGAATCGCCGCGTCCTCGCCCGCGGCAAGGATCTCTCCGTGCGCCACCGCAATCGCCGACGCCCGCTGCGGATGGGTGCTCTCCAGGTCCACGCCAGTCAGAATATCGCCGTGATAGTAGATCGCATCTGCGGCCGGTCCGCTCTGCGCGAATGCCGATCCCGCCGCCATCACAACACAAAACACAATTCCAAATGCTCTCACGCAAGCCAGTCTAAATAAGCTGACGACTCTGCGAGCCTCTGTGCTCTCCCTGTGCCCGGTGGTGAACGCTACCCCGCTGCCGCCAACAGCAGTAAGAGGATGCGCTTCAGCCCCAGATCCCGGCCTCTGGCGTCGTACCACTCCCCATACGTATGAATGCCGCCACCCTCGCCGCCGCCGCCGATGCTCACCGCCGGCACGCCCAGCGACAGCGGAATATTCGCGTCCGTCGATGCCAGCCGCATCTCGGTCCGAATGGCCAGGTGCCGATCCACCGCCTCCACCAGCGCCATCAGCTCCGATCCCGCCGGTAACCGCCCCGCGGGCCGGTCCCCGATCTTGTCGATCGTGAACCGAACCGCGCCTGCTTCGCCGCGCCCCGGGTTCGCCTCCAGCACCACATCCTCCACCGCTCGATGCAGCTCCACTTCGAGCCGGATCAGCTGCTCTGGATCGGTCGATCGCAAATCGAACCGCGCCGCCGCTCGCTCCGGAATCGCATTCACCGACGTCCCGCCATCAATCGTCCCCACATTCATCGTCGTCCGCGGAATATCCGGAAGCATCACCATCGAAAATCGCTGGATCGCCCGGCTCAGCAGCACAATCGGATTCGGCCTCCCCGCGTCGGTCCACGAGTGCCCGCCTGGTCCGGTGATCGTCACCAGATGCCGCTGGCTTCCCAGCGCATGGGTCACTGCCGATTCGTGGCCCGCGCCGTCCAGCACGATGTGCGCGGCAATCGCGCTCTTCTCCATCGCCTCAGCACGATAGATGTGGCGCATTCCACGCAAATCGCCGTCGCCTTCCTCGCCCACATTGCCGACGAAGACCAGATCGCACGCAGTCGTGATGCCCGCCTGCCTGATTGCGGCTGCGATCGCCAACATGGCTGCCACGCCGGCTGCGTTGTCGCACGCGCCGGGCGCGCTCAGCCGCGTGCCTTCTCGACGAACCGCAATCGGCGTTGCGGGAGGAAAAACTGTGTCGATGTGCGCTGACAGCAGCACGCGCCGTCCACTTGTCCCGGTGCCCCGCTGCGCGCCAATCGCATTCCCCACGTCATCGAGGCGCGGATTTTCCAGACCCAGCTCGCGAAAGCGCTCGCACAGCCACTCCCCCCGCGGCTTTTCCCCGAACGGCGGGGCTGGTACCGCGACCATCTCTGCCTGCCATTGCAGAATGCGCTGCTCCTGCAGGTGCAGCCACTGGAACGCCTGGTGCACGCGGCGATCCGCTGCGATCTGCGCGACACACGAAGCGGCGGGTGCAGGCGGGGTCATCAGATTTTCAGCGTAGCGAACGGCGAGCAGAAAAGCGAGCTAAGAACCAGCAGAAAGCGGTCGGCAAAAGGCTTTTAGCGAGACGCTGTTAGCAAAGAGCGGCTTAGCATCTCGCCTCGTTGCTTGCCTGCGCTCGGTGTTTGCCAGCAGCATCTCGCAACCGTCTTTCGCTAACAGCTATCCGCTAACCGCTAACCGCTGCTCCTTCAATACTCCACGCGATTCAGAAAGAGCCCTCGCGCCGGCGCAGTGGGGCCGGCCTCTCCCCGCGAACGCGCCTCCAGAATCGCCCCGATCTCCCCCGCTTCCACCGCTCCGCGCCCCACATCCACAAACGTTCCCACCAGATTTCGCACCATGTGGTGCAGAAATCCATTCCCGCGAACGCGATAGATCAGCAACTCGCCCTCCTGCCGCCACTCGGACTCAAAAATCGTCCGCACATTCCCCGCACTCTCTCCCTGGCCCCCATCGTCGCCGGCCCGCCGTGTCGTCAAATCCGGATCGCTCGCCGCGAACGAGGTAAAGTCGTGCGTCCCCACCACCAGCGCCGCCGCTTCGTGCAGCCTCCCCACATCCAGCGGCCAGTTCAGCGCCCACGCAAACCGCGCCTCCCATGGCGGACAAATCTCCCCGCGCCAAATCCGATACTCATACGTCTTCGCCCTGGCCGAGTGCCGCGCGTGAAACTCCGCTTCCACCCGCTCCGCCCGCAGTACCCGGACCGATTCCGGCAGCTTCCGGTTCAGCGCTCGCCGCAGGTTCTCCTCCGGGATTGCCGCCTTCAGCCAGAACGACGCCACTTGCCCCCGCGCGTGCACGCCCGCATCTGTTCGCCCGCTCCCCTGCGGCAGCACGCGCTCGCCCGTCACCCGTCCGATCGCTTCCGCCAGCGTGCCCTGAATCGTTCCTCGATCCGGCTGCACCTGCCATCCATAGAAATCGGTGCCGTCGTAGGCCAGCGTCAGCTTCCAGTTCGAACCGGCCTCTGTCTCTTTTTCAGTCGCCATGGCTTAACTTTTTGTGACGATTTGTCGCACGATTTTCCGCATCGCAGCTTCTTCCGGAACCATCGAATCGCTACGATATACTCAGCTTTCCTGATTGTTTACGAGTTTACGGAACCGGGCGGAGGGTCGCCTCGTATTCGAGAGAAGCCAAAACGGTTTTTTTGCGGCCCTGGAGCGCGCATTCCGCCTGCATGCGAAGCGCAGCCTGCGCCCTCGTTCATTGAACTGCAGTTGCCCTGCCAGAGGAGTGGAGAGGCCCATGTTAGTTTTCCGCAGTCATCCTGGAAAGAACTCAACTACGTTCTTCGCTAAAAAGAACTCAGCTACTTTTTTCTCTAAATTGAAATCCGCCGCGGCAATCTGCTGCCTGCTCGCCGGCACCGCGCCTTCGTATGCCCAGGCCCCTCAGCAGGCCGCGCCCGCGGCTCCCGGCCTTCCGCCCGAGCCGGCGCCAAATTACACGCAGCCGCTCTTCCTCCACGACACCTCGCGCGACTTTTCAAAACCGCGCGGCTACTTTCCTAATCTCATCGCTCCCTACGAGCCCACCACGGTCCAGCAGCCGAGTTTCCTGAACTCGGAGCATCTCGACTCGCTGATTAAAGACGGCAAGATCTACCTCAGCCTCGGCGACGCGGTTCTCCTCGCGCTGCAGAACAACTACGACATCGCCATTCAGCGCCTGAACCTCGACATCTCCGACACCGATCTGCTCCGCACCAAAGCCGGCCAGACTCCCCTGGGCACCCCCACTTCGCTGGTCACCAACACCCAGGGCGGCGGCGGTTCCGCTGTGACTTCAGGAGGAGGCCCCGGCGGCACCAGCGTAGCGGGCACCGGCGTCGGCGGCATCGCCGTTTCCACCAGCGGCGCCGGACCTGCGCCTGAGAATCTCGACCCCTACCTGCAGGGCACCATCCAGTTGCAGCGCCAGAAGACGCCTCAGCTCAATACCCTCTTCAGCGGTGGCAAGCCATTCCTCACCACCAATACGGATGAGTACAACTTCACCTACAACCAGGGCTTTCGTTCCGGCACTGCGCTCGTGGTCGGCTTTCAGAACAACCGCGTCACCAGCGACAGCCCTCTCAACACCTTCAGCCCTGCTCTCACCACGACGTTCAACGCCCAGCTCACGCAGCATCTGCTCCAGGGCTTCGGCTGGAGCCTGAACACCCGCTTCATCGTCCAGGCTACCAACAACCGGCGCATCGCGGACTCCGTGTTCCGCTCCCAGCTCCTCTACACCATCAATCAGGTTGAGGATATTTACTGGGGCCTGGTCGGCGCTTACGAGGATCTGCAGTCCAAACAGCGCGCCCTCGACCAGTCCACCGCGCTGGAAAAAGATGACGAGAAGCAGCTGCAGATCGGCAGCATGGCGCCCCTCGACGTCGTCAACGCACGCAGCCAGATGTCCGGCGATCAGCAGGCGCTCATCTCTTCGCAAAGCAATCTCGAGTACCAGCAGTTGCTCATGAAGCAGGCCATCGCCCGCAACCTCGACGATCCTCGCATCGCCAGCGCTCCCGTCATCCCCACCGACCGTGTCACCCTGGCGGAAACGCCCGAAGAGCACATGTCGGTGGAAGATCTCGTCCGGCAGGCGGAAGCCAACAGCCCCGCTGTCGAGCAGGCCGTCCTCAATATGAGGAACGACGAGATCACCCTCAAAGCTGCGAAAAACGGCCTGTTGCCGACCCTCGATGCGTACGCCTTCTATGGCGCCCAGGGTCTCGGCGGCGCTCAGAGCACGAATTGCCTTGACTTCTTCACCGGCGCGGTCTGCACGCCGAATCAGTATCCGACCGTGAGCTATGGCACAACGTTCCAGGACCTCTTCAACAGCACCGGACCCAACAAGGGCGCGGGGGTCAATCTGAACATTCCTATCCGCAATCGCCCCGCGCAGGCACTTGAAGCCCGCTCGCAGATTGAATACCGCCAGGCGCAGATGCGGCTCCAGCAGCTTTACGTGCAGATCCGGATGCAGATCATCAACGATCAGTACGCGCTCACCAATGACCGCGCCGCGGTGAACGCCGCCATCGCCAACCAGGAGTACAACCACCAGAGCCTCGACGCCGAAAACAAGAAGCTCCACCTCGGCGCCTCAACGACCGCCAACGTCCTCGTACAGCAGAAAGGCCTCGCCGCCGCGGACGCGCAGCTCATTTCCGCGCGCGCGCGCTACGCCACGGACCGCGCTGCTCTGGAAGAAGCTCTGGCCAGCACGCTGGACCGCTACGGCATCTCGATCGTCGATGCAGCCACCGGCCAGGTCAGCACCGCGCCTGTCATCCCAGGCCTGGAACCGGCGAAGACTCTGCCCGACGTGACGCCACCCAGCCAGCAGCAACAGCTGCAGCAGCAGGAACAGAACCCGCCTCAGCCACAGGCCGCTCCCACGCAACCGCAAACGCAGCCGCAGCCGCAGTCCAACCCGCAACGCTAAGCGGGAATCCTCCTGTCATCACCCGGACGGCCCGCAACCGCGGGCCTTCCAGTTGTCGCCGCATTCCGCGGATGAATTCCTGCTCGTTTTTCCACTCGCTTTTTGCTCGCTGGTCCTCTCTCTTCCGCCACTCCCTGCTAAAATCTATTGAATCCACTCATCGGAGCGGCAATGCAGGCAATTCTTGCGCTCGAAGACGGGCGCATCTTCAGGGGCGAAGGCTACGGCGCCCAGGGCGAATGCCGCGGAGAGGTCGTTTTCAATACATCGTTGACCGGTTATCAGGAGATCTTCACCGATCCTTCCTACGCCGGCCAGATTGTCGTCCTCACCAATCCGCAAATCGGCAACTACGGCACCAACCCCGCCGACGACGAAGCCGCCCACCCGTACATTGAAGGCCTCGTCACCCGTGAATTCTCCGAGCACGCCTCCAACTGGCGTTCCCTCAATCCCGCCGACCAATACCTCGAGCGCTTCCACGTCCCGGTCATCTCGGAAATCGACACTCGCGCCCTCGTCCGCCATCTCCGCACCCACGGCGTCATGCGCGGCGTCATCTCCACCACGGAATCCAACCCGGACGTCCTCGTCGAGCGCGCCCGCTCCATCCGCAAAATGGACGGCACTGACCTCGCCAGCGTCGTCACCACCAAAGATCGCTACGAGTTTGAGAGCGATGGGCCCGATCCGCTCAATCCGGACGAAGTCATCGCGCGTCCCGACCTTCACGTCGTCGCCTACGACTACGGCATCAAGAAAAACATCCTGCGCATGCTGAACAACGACGGCTGCCGCGTTACGGTGGTGCCCGCGCAGACGTCGGCCGAGGACGTTCTCGCGCTCAAGCCCGACGGCGTGTTTCTCTCCAACGGCCCCGGCGATCCGGAGCCCGTCACCTACGCGCAGGACAACATCCGCCGCCTCGCCGGCCGCACGCCCATCTTTGGGATTTGTCTGGGCCACCAGCTCATCGGTCTCGCGCTCGGCGGCAAAACCTACAAGCTCAAGTTCGGCCATCACGGCGGCAATCATCCGGTCAAGCGCAACGACACGGGCAAGGTCGAAATCACCGCGCACAATCACAACTTCGCCGTCGATCCGGAATCGCTCAACCCCAGCGAAGTCGAGCTCACGCACGTCGACCTCAACGACAACACCCTTGAAGGCCTCCGCCACCGCACCCTGCCGCTCTTCAGCGTGCAGTACCACCCCGAAGCCAGCCCCGGCCCCCACGACTCCCACTACCTCTTCAAAGACTTCCGCAAAATGATGGAGGAGTGGAAGGGATGAATAGCCTTCGCCAACCCGGGGGGGCACTGAGGTGGGATGAGTTGTTATCTTCAGAAGAAATTATTGAATGGATGACGAGTCACAGGAAACCTCGCAGGTTATGGAGGCGGCAGGGCAAATCGCGGCCGATTGTATATCGGTTCATTTTTCCTGAGTTTGCGGATGAAAATGGCAGCCACACGTCCTGCTACGTCGGTGAGGGCGGTGATTTCGGACGCCTTTCCAGCCACTTCAGTTCGACTGACAGCCAGGAGAAACGAAATAGAGATGGCGAACTAATTCTCGATAAGATGTGGCAGGTCAAGGGCGCCGTTCAGAATTCTCGGGGTGAGCTTCGCCTGGAGATTCTGCATATCGAGGGATCTATCGATCTCCACGGTATAACCCTGAATCAGCACAGCCTCGATGATCTGTTTGCGCGTCGGCTCCTTGAAAATTGGGCAATCTTTCACGCGGAGTACGTGGAAAAGCTACGTCCATTAAACCGCGGCATATCCCAGACAGGCAAAGACCTGCGCAGGCTGTTACTAAAGAGCCAACGCAATCGAGCCTCATTGGGATCGTACGTTGACCCTCAGCAGGAAATCGACAAGATGAGGGGCGAATCGCTTTGAAGGGGCACGGCTTCAGCCGTGCCGAAAAAGGCCAGAAAGAAACCGGGCTTTAGCCCCTGAGGGAAGGTTTTGAAACCCACACGCGAGCACGCCACCAACAACTCGCAAACCTACTTTGTCACCTCGGAGACCTGGGAGCGCCGCCCCCTCTTCCGAGCCGAACCCTGGGCTCGCCTCTTCTTCAAGACCCTTCTCTCCTATAGAAGCAAGGCCTGCCTCCTCCACGAATTCGTCTTGATGCCCGACCATTTCCACTTGCTCATCACCCCACTAACCTCACTCGAGCGCTCCGTCCAGTTCATCAAGGGCGGCTTCTCACACCGAGCAAAGATCGAACTGCAGTCGAACCTCGAGATTTGGCATCGTGGCTTTTCGGACCACAGGATTCGCGACGCCGAGGACTACGAGGTTCACATTCATTACATCCATCTGAACCCAGTCAAGCGACATCTGAGCGATAACCCCGCTGATTATCCCTATTCCTCCGCTTATTCCGGATGGAAGCTGGACCCCATCCCTCAGGGGCTAAAGCCGCCCGCGAAGTTTGGACCCACCGGCACGGCTGAAGCCGTGCCCCTTCAAAGCAATTCTCAGTCTGTCAACACTGGCAGTTCTCCAAAACAAAACAGGATCAGCAATGCCTGAGCGAAAGAAACTACTGAGAACGCAACGATGGCTAAGGTGCCTCGAAGAAGATCGACGCGACTACGCCCTGGCGAACGAAATAGCTTCCCGAGGCGAGCGGACATTCTCATTCGAAGAAGTCATTGAAGCCGTTAAAACAAACGCGCGCACGCGACATAGAAAACCACGGAAGATCAAAAACTAGATGCCACGCCGCAACGACATCACCAAAATCCTCGTGATCGGCTCCGGCCCGATCGTCATCGGCCAGTCCGCCGAGTTCGACTACTCCGGCACCCAGGCTTGCAAAGCCCTCAAGGCCGAAGGCTACGAAGTTGTGTTGGTCAACTCGAACCCCGCGACCATTATGACCGACCCGGAGCTCGCCGACCGCACTTACATCGAGCCCCTTACGAAGGAATATCTCGACGAGGTCCTCCGCCTCGAATCCGAGATGCTGAAGGAAGAACACCGCGACGGCGTCTTCGCCGTCCTTCCCACCGTCGGCGGCCAGACCGCCCTCAACCTCGCCGTCGAACTGGCCGACTCCGGCATCTTCGAGAAATACAACGTCGAGCTGATCGGCGCGAAACTCGAAGCCATCAAGAAAGCCGAAGACCGCCTCCTCTTCAAGCACGCGATGACCCGCATCGGCCTTGACGTCCCGCGATCCGCCCTCGTCAACAACCTGCGCGACGGCCTCGACTTCGCCACCAACATCGGTTTCCCCGTCATCATCCGCCCGTCGTTCACCCTCGGCGGATCCGGCGGCGGCATCGGCTACAACCGCGAAGAACTCCTCGAGATCCTTGCTCGCGGCCTCGACCTCTCGCCCGTTCACGAGTGCCTCATCGAAGAGTCCGTCCTCGGCTGGAAAGAATACGAGCTTGAGGTCATGCGCGACCTCGCCGACAACGTCATCATCGTCTGCTCCATCGAGAACATGGACCCCATGGGCGTCCACACTGGCGACTCCATCACCGTCGCCCCTGCCCAAACTCTCACTGACCGCGAATACCAGGCCATGCGCGACGCCGCCATCCGCGTCATGCGCGAGATCGGCGTCGAGACCGGTGGCTCCAACGTGCAGTTCGCCGTCCACCCCACCAACGGCCGTATGATCGTCATCGAGATGAACCCGCGCGTCTCGCGCTCCTCGGCGCTCGCGTCCAAAGCCACGGGGTTCCCCATCGCCAAGATCGCCGCGCGGCTCGCCGTCGGCTACACCCTCGACGAGATCCCCAATGACATCACCAAAATGACGCCGGCCTGCTTCGAGCCGACCATCGACTACGTCGTCGTCAAAATCCCCAAGTGGCAGTTCGAAAAATTTCCCGGCGCCGACGAAAACCTGGGCCCGCAGATGAAGTCCGTCGGCGAAGTCATGGCCATCGGCCGTACCTTCAAGGAAGCGCTGATGAAAGCTGTGCGTTCTCTTGAAACCGGCAAGAAAGCCGGCTCCGAAGTTCTCGACCCGCGCCGCTTGACCCAGAAGCTCGTCACCGCGCAGCCGGAACGCCTCAGTTACATTCGCTTCGCTTTCCGCGAAGGCCACTCCGTCCGCGAGGTCGCGCGCCTCACCTCCATGGACCCCTGGTTCCTCTACCAGATCAAGGAAATTTCCGATACTGTGGCGACCCTCCCTGACGACCCTCGGGAAATGTCACCGAAACAGTTACGAAAAGCCAAGCGCCTCGGCATCTCCGACGAGCGCCTCGCCGAAGCCTGGTCCCTGGCCGGCAACGATGGCGTCGAGCAGGTTCGCATGCTCCGCCGCCAACACGGCCTGCGCCCGGTGTTTAAGCTCGTTGACACCTGCGCCGCCGAATTCGAGAGCTTCACGCCCTACCTCTACTCCAGTTACGACGAAGAAGACGAAGCTCCACCGACCTCGCGCCGCAAAGTCATCATTCTCGGCAGCGGGCCCAATCGCATCGGCCAGGGTATTGAGTTCGACTACTGCTGTTGCCACGCTGCGTTCGCTCTCCGCGAAGACGGCTACGAGACCATCATGGTCAACTGCAACCCCGAAACCGTCTCCACCGACTACGACACCAGCGACCGCCTTTACTTCGAGCCCCTCACCCTCGAAGACGTTCTCGCCGTCTACGAGCACGAAGCCTCCGGCGGCGCTGAAATCGGCATGATCGTCCAGTTCGGCGGCCAGACGCCCCTCAACCTCGCCCTCCGCCTCAAAGCCGCCGGCGTCCCCATTCTTGGCACTTCGCCGGAATCCATCGACCTCGCTGAAGACCGCAAGCGTTTCGGAAAGCTGCTCGAAGACCTGCAGATTCCGCAGCCACCCGGCGTTATCGCCACCAATGTCGAAGAAGCGCTCCGCGGCGCCGAGCGCATCGGTTATCCCGTCCTCGTGCGCCCCTCCTATGTTCTCGGCGGCCGCGCCATGGTCATCGCCTTCGACGCGGAAGGCGTCTCCCGTTACATGAAAGAAGCGGTTGAGTACTCGCAGGATCGTCCCATCCTCGTCGACCATTTCCTCGAAGACGCCGTTGAAGTCGACGTCGACGCGCTCTGCGATGGCGAAGACGTCGTCATCGCCGGCATCATGCAGCACATCGAAGAAGCCGGCATCCACTCCGGCGACTCCTCCTGTGTCCTGCCCGCTGTCGACCTCGCGCCCTCCACGCTCGACACGCTCCGCGCCTACACCCGCCAGCTCGCCCTCGCGCTCAACGTCATCGGCCTCGTCAACCTGCAGTTCGCGATCCAGCGCAGGCCCGGCATGGCCGACAAGGTCTTCGTCATCGAAGTCAACCCGCGCGCCTCGCGCACCGTGCCGTATGTTTCAAAAGCCACCGGTGTTCCTCTCGCGAAGATCGCTTCCCGCCTGATGACCGGCCGCCGCCTGAGCGAGTTCCTCGACGTTTCCTCGCGCAAAGACCTCGAGACCGGCTCGCACTTCTACGTCAAATCGCCCGTCTTCCCCTGGAGTAAATTTCCCGGCGTCGACACCGTCCTCGGCCCCGAGATGAAATCCACCGGTGAGGTCATGGGTGTCGCCGACAACTTCGGCGAAGCCTTCGCCAAAGCGCAGCTCTCCGCCGGCCAGCAGCTTCCGCTCAAAGGCACCGTCTTCTTCAGCGTCAGCGATCGCGACAAGACCAACCTGGTCAATCTCGCGCGCCAGTACATGGAACTCGGCTTCCACCTCGTCGCCACCGAGGGCACCGCCAATGCCATCGAAAAGGCCGGCATGACCGTCGATCGTGTCTACAAAGTGAAGGAAGGCCGTCCCAACGTCGTCGACCTCATCAAGGGCGACCGCATCCAGCTCATCATCAACACGCCTCGCGGTCAGGATCCCTACTTCGACGAAAAAGCCATCCGGCGCGCCGCTGTCATCGCCCGCATCCCTACCATCACCACGATGGCCGCCGCTCGCGCCGCCGCCGAAGGCATCGCCGCGCTCCAGAGCCGCCGCATCACCGTGAAGCCGCTGCAGCGCCTCCACGCGGAGCATTTGGCTGCACACTAGCTGCGGCCAAATCTCTAATCCCCAAACTCTAAACTCTAAACTGCTTCATCCCGCCACAGCGCCACGCCACCCAGCAGCCCGTCCAGGTTCGACACGATCGTGACGTTCGGCCGAAACTGCAGCGCGATCAGCTTCGTGTTCCCGCCGCCCAGGTACAGGTGATCCCAGTTGAACGTCGCGGCCGTCTGCGCCACCGCTCTCCGCAGCAGCTTGTTCCACTTCTTCACGCCGTATTTCTTTAGCCCGCGCCGGCCCAGGTAGTCCTCATAGGTCTTCTTCAGCCACGGATGATGCCCCAGCTCCAGCCCCGGACACAGCCGCCCATCCGTGAACAGCGCCGACCCCATCCCCGTGCCCAGGGTGATGATCATCTCCACGCCGCGCCCCTGGATTGCCCCGAACCCCTGCACCGCCGCATCGTTCGCCACGCGCACCGGTTTCGTCCACCGCTTCTGCAGCGCCGACTGCAGCGGAAACCCCAGCCACCGCGGATGCAGGTTCGCCGCCGACAGCACCACGCCCTTCTTGATCACGCCCGGATACCCCACGCTCACGCGATCGAACTCCGGCATCTTTGTCTTTAGCGCATCCAGCCCCGCCAGCAGCCGCGCCGGCGTCGACGGATCCGGCGTCGGCACCCGCAGCCGCTCCGTCAGCGGTTTGCCCTCGGCGTCAAGGCACAGCATCTTCAGCCCTGAGCCCCCAATATCCACCGCCAGCGTGACCAGTGATTTTTCGCCCATAACTCCAGCACAGACCGGGACAGTGTATCGCGCTCATCGTTGCGCAATGTCAAGCTCATCACCGGCACTAACCGCTGACCGCTAACCGCTGACCGCTGACTGCTTTCTCTATCGGCTTTCGCCCTGTATCACGATAGGCAACGACGGCGTCTCCGATCCGTGCCCCGGTTCCACCGTCACTTCGAACCGGCTCGCCGGGGTTTCCGCCGGGACCGGCGGCAACACGACGGTGGCGCCATGATCCGGATCCGGACGAAACAGCCCCGCCGGAATCGGCGCCTTGCCGCCCGCCGGAATCAGCCACAGCTCATACACTTTGTCCGATGGCAGATCGCGCAGCCCGCCCGCAACGAACACCAGCGCCCCGCGGCTCGCCAGCCAGCTCACCTGTCCCACCGGATGCGCGGGTTGCCGCGTCTCCGTCAGCACCACATGCTCGGACTGCGGCGAACTCAGCACCGCCACCACCTGGTTCGCGTGATCCAGCTGCACCTGCATCTGTGCCGTGCTGCCCTGAGCGGTATTTAGTTGTCCCCGCAACCACGCCGCGTGATGCGCCAGCGCCGCCGCAGTCACCGCAAACACCGCCGCCAGCAGCCAGCCCAGCCACGTCAGCGGATGCCTCTGCTTCGTTTGTGTCGTCTCATCGGTCATCGCACAATATCCGGGTATACTCCCCGCTCACTTTCTCCTTTAGGATGCGACATAAGCGTGCGAAGTGTCGCGTGGGAATCCGGCAAACAACTATCCGCCATGAAGATCCAGCCATGAAAACCCGTCTGGACAAACTTCTGGTCGAACGCGGCCTCGTCCCCACCCGCGAGCGCGCCCAGGCCCTTATCCTCGCCGGCCGCGTCCTCGTCAGCGAACAAAAGTCCGACAAACCCGGTCATGCCGTGTCCGACGACGCCCCCGTCCGCATCCTCGGCTCCGACCTCCGCTATGTCAGCCGCGGCGGGCTCAAGCTTGAGGCTGCCCTCGATCACTGGCACATCGACCTTGCCGGCCGCTTCTGCCTCGACGTCGGCGCCTCCACCGGCGGTTTCACCGACTGCATGCTCCAGCACGGTGCCGCCCGGGTTCTCGCCATTGACACCGGCTATGGCCAGATCGCCCAAACCCTCCGCGACCATCCCCGCGTCACCCTCATGGAGCGCACCAACGCACGCCTGCTCAACCCCGGCGATCTGCCCCCTGACATCTCCTTCCTCGCCGTCGACGTCGCGTTCATCTCCGCCACCCTCGTCCTCCCACCCGTCATCGAGGCCCTGCACCACACTGCGGAGCCCGTGTCGGACAATGTCCGACACGCGTCCGACCGCGTCCGACACAAGTCCGAAGTCGTCCGACGCCAGTCCGAAGTCGTCCGACACTCCGCCGTTTTGAAGGGGCACGGCTTCAGCCGTGCCGATAAGAGCTCCAAAGAAAAGGGGGCTTTAGCCCCCGAGGGAGGTTCCTCCCGAACCCTCGAAGCCGTCATCCTCATCAAACCCCAGTTTGAAGCAGGCCGTGAGCGCATCGGCAAAGGCGGCATCGTGCGTGACCCCGCCGCCCACCAGTTCGCCATCGACCGCGTTCGGGACTGTGTCAGACAAACCGGAGCCACCAACATCGAAGTCATCGACTCCCCGATCACCGGCGCCGAAGGCAATCGCGAGTTCCTCCTCCACGCCATCTGGCAGTAAACACAACGCATCCCGCCTCGCCCTGTCGAATCGTCCATGCGCTGTTGTATTCTGGTTCGACTTCAGGAACCCACGCCTGACCTCGTCGAAATCAGCGGGAGCGCTATGAGTCAAACCTTCTCCATCGGTATCGGCGGCGCCGCCGGCCAGGGTGTCGCCACTCCAGGCGATATCTTCGCGAAGATCTTCAGCCGCCGCGGGCTCCATCTCAACGCCTACAACGCGTACCAATCCATCATTCGCGGCGGCCACACTTTTCTCACCATCCGCGCCGGCGTTGATCCCGTCACCAACATGGGCGATACCCTTGAACTCCTCATCCCGCTCAATCAGGACACCATGGACCGCCACCTCCGCCTGCTCAGAGCCGGTGGCGCGTGCATCTACAACGCCGACTCCATCAAGCCCGGCGAGCCCGCCGACGGCGTGCAGCTTTGTCCGCTCCCCGTCTCCACTCTGGCTGACATCACCAAGAACAAAGTCGCGCAGAATACCCTTGCCATGGGTGCCGGCCTCAGCATGATGGGCATCGGCTTCAACTCCCTCGAATCCGTCATCCGCGAGCAGTTTGGCAAGAAGGTCGCCGCTGTCGCCGACGAAAATATCGCCGTCGCTCGCGCCGGATACGACTACGCCACCCAGAACTTTAAGCCCTTCGCCAACCCCATCCCCATGACGGACACCAAATATGCCGTCCTCAGCGGCAACGCCGCGCTCGCCATGGGCGGAGCCGCCGCTGGCGTCAAATTTTATTGCGCCTACCCCATGAGCCCCTCCACCGGCGTGCTGCACTGGTTCGCGTCCAACGGCCGCAAGGCGGGCATCATGGTCCGCCAGGTCGAAGACGAAATCGGCGTCGTCAACATGGTCATCGGCGCGGCCCAGGCCGGCGTCCGCGCCATGTGCGCCACCTCCGGCGGCGGATTCGCCCTCATGTCGGAAGCCCTCGGCCTCTCCGCCATGGCCGAAATTCCCATCGTCGTCATCGACTGCATGCGCGCGGGCCCGTCCACCGGCGTCCCCACCAAAACCGAACAGGGCGACCTGTGGCAGATGCTCGGCGCTGCCTTTGGCGACTACCCCCGCGTCATCGCCGCGCCGCTCGACATCGGCGACTGCTTCACCCTGATGGCCGAAATCTGGAACATTGTCGACAAATTCCAGGTCCCCGGCCTCGTCCTCGCCGACCTCCTGCTCGCGGAAGGCCGCCTCAGCGTCGATCCGAAAGTCCTCGACTTCAAGCCGCCCATCGATCGCGGCGAGATGATCACCGAACCCAACGGCGACCACGGCGCCTACAACCGCTACCTCATCACCGAGAGCGGCGTCTCTCCGCGCGCCATTCCCGGCGTCCCCGGCTACACCCACGTGGTGTCGAGCGACGAGCACGACGAAAATGGCGTCCTGATCAGCGACATGTATACGAACGCGGGCAAACGCCGCGCCATGATGGAAAAAAGGATGAGAAAAGAACAGGGAATCGCCGCCGCTGTTCCGCCCCCTCGCCTCCAGGGACCGAAAGATGCCGACGTCACCCTCATCGGCTGGGGCTCCACGCAGGGCGTGATCGAAGAAGCCCGCACGCAGCTGGCGGAGCAGGGAATTACCGCCAATCAGCTACAGATTCGCTGGCTGGTCCCGCTCCACGGCGAGGCGATCCTCGATCAGGTGCGCAACGCGAAGCGCACCATCATCGTCGAGAACAACTTCAGCGGCCAGTTCGCCCGCTATCTGCGCAGCGAAACCAGCTTCGTCCCCGACGGCCACATCCGCAAGTACGATGGCGAGCCCTTCATGCCGCACCACATCGTGGAAGCGGTCCGCGAACAACTCGCCGGCGACACCACCCTGTCGGTCCCAACGCACGAGATCATGGTTTAGGAACCAGAAGAGTTTTGAAGGGGCACGGCTTCAGACGTGCCGAAAAGGATCGAAAGAACAACGGGCTTTAGCCCCTGAGGGAAGTTCCCAAGGAGAAGCAAATGGCCACCATTGTCGAATCCCCCAAGCCCCTTACGATGGCCGATTTCAAGGGCCGCGTCGATCCTGACTGGTGCCCGGGCTGCGGCGACTTCGGCGTCCTCGCCGCGGTCCAGAAGGCCCTGGTCGACCTGCAGATCCCCAATCACCAGATCGTCACCGTCAGCGGCATCGGCTGCTCCTCCAACTTCCCCGGCTTCATTGAAACTTACGGCATGCACACACTGCACGGCCGCTCGCTGCCCGTCGCGACCGGCGTGAAGATGGCCAACCCCGACCTCACCGTGCTCGTCACCGGCGGCGATGGCGATGGCCTCGGCATCGGCGGCAATCACCTCACCCACACCATCCGCCGCAACGTCGATCTGACCTACATCATCATGGATAACCAGATCTACGGCCTGACGACGGGGCAAACATCGCCCACCAGCCGCCTCGGCATGAAGACAAAGAGCACACCCTTCGGCAACATCGAAGGCCCCATCTATCCCATCACCATGGCGCTCGCCGCCGGAGCCACCTTCGTCGCCCGCGGCTTCTCCGGCGATCAAAAACATCTGACGGACCTGATCAAGCAGGCCATCCAGCACAAAGGCTTTTCCTTCCTCGACGTCTTCAGCCCCTGCGTGACCTACAACAAGGACAATACCTTCCAGTGGTTCCGCCCGCGCGTGAAGCGTCTCGAAGACGACGCCAGCTACGACGCCTCCAACTGGATCGGTGCGATGGAGAAGTCGACGATCTGGGGCGAAGAAATCCCCATCGGCAAATTCTTCGAGCGCACGGATCTGCCCGCCCTGCACGAAGCCGAGCCCGTCACCCAGGGTCGGACGATGCTCTCGTATCCGCTCCACATCGATCCGGCCGCCGCCCAGGCTTTCATCGACGAACTGATGTAGGTCGCAAAACCAGTCCCGGGCTCATCGAATCTCGACGCGGGATTCTACTGAGCCCCGAGCTCTGTGCTCTGAGCCCTGTCCTACTTCACTCCGCCGTCCGCCAAAAACAGCTTCCCCACCTGCTCCCAGTTATCCACCCGCGTATACCCACTCACGTTGAGATTGTGCGGAGCCGTGAACAGAATCCCTCTCCCCGCAAACACCCGCAGATTCCGCGGCTGATCGTCGATCAGGTAATCCGCCTTCAAAATGCTCTTGTCCCCGCAGAACACAAAATGCCGCGGATTGAGAAAAGGGAAGTGCCGCAGCAGCCACCGATACTTCGGCCCAAAGGAATTCGGAAACTCCATCGCCGACGTTGCGATGTAAACCTCGTACCGCTCGGCCATCGCCCGCAGCACGTGCTGACTGTCCGCGATCACCGGCAGGTCCTCGAAGAAATCCTCCGAGCGCAGATACCCCTCCAGCCGCTCGTGCCGATCGATCGACACGATATCCCACAGCCACTTGCCCTCGAGGTCGGCCTTGGTGATCGCCTCGCCGTGATCGCGGTTATAGCGCGCAATATGCTCGGCCAGCGTATCGGCAAGCACCTCGTCCATATCGATCGCGACACGCTTCATGCGACATCTATTTTATGTTTTGGAGTGGACGATGCCCTGCGCCCGGTTCCCGGTGCCCTGCTTCGATCACTCCACCCCGGCTGCCGGCGCCTTCCGTCCCCGCTTCGGCTTCTCCGCCACAGGCTCAGGCTGCGGCTCTCGCGCCGCATCGTAATACAGCAGCCGCCCGCACGACTCGCACACCAGCACCTCTCCCGCGCGAATCTGGTTCCACATCTGCGGCCGTATCCCCATGTGGCACCCCACGCACCGCTGCCCCTGCGCGTACGCGATCCCCGTGCCCCGCGACGACGTCGACACGCGATCATAGGTCCGCAGCAGATCTTCCGGAACCAGCGCCCGCTCCTTAGCCCGCCTCCGCGTCAGCTCCTCGAGCTTCTTCTTCTGTTCCGCGGACTCGGCCCGCGCGTCTTCCTTCTCAATCTCGACCGCCCGGATGCTGTCCTTCAGATCGTTTTCAGCGGCTTTCCGCTTTTGCTCCAGCTGCTCCGAGCGCTCCATGCTCTCCAGCTCGGAATCCTCGATCTTCTTGATCTCCGCTTCGGCAAATTCGATCTCGTGCTGGAACGCGCGATACTCCTCGTTCGTCTTCACATTCGACATCTGATCGCGGAGCTTCACGATCTTCTGCTGCAGATCCTTCAGGTCGCTCTCGAACCGCCGCTTGAGCGCCTCTTCATCCTTCAGCGCCTTCCCCGCCTGCTCCACGGCAGCCTTCTCCGCTGCCAGCTTCGTTTCGAGCGCGGCCAGCCGCTTCGGCAAAGCCGCGATCGCGGCCCGCAGCTCCGTCGTCTCCCCATCAATGGTCTGCAGGCGCATCAACGCTTCTAATTTAGTTTTCATCGTCGGAACTTGCAGGATATCACCCGCTGCCGGCTCTTTTCGGTGACCATCACCGCGGCATCACCGCAGCCTGTCCCCATTTTCGCGCAAAGTCAAATAACGCCTTGTCGAATGTCACCAATGCCGCCCCCGATCCAGCGGAGAAGGCCAACAACCAGCAGTCGCCCACCCACTTCGAGGCGGGCTTCGCCGTAAAGGGTTCCAGGGCCTCACGGAATTCTGCGTCCACATTGCGCGGTTCCGGATAAAACTCCATTCGCGGATCCTTCAGCCAGCCGTCATATACGGCCCATGCTTCGCACACGGTAAGCACCCGATCGCTCATCATGGCGGTATTCGTCAGCACACGAAGCAGCCCGATCTGTGTGTACCGGGAGAAAATCAGGCGTGAATCTCCCGGTACTGACCGTAGCCAGCGCCATGCCGGTGTGTTGTGAATATGTCCCTCGACCGAGAGGGCCAGCCAAACATTCAGATCAGGAAAAAATAAGGTCATGCGGATTCTCGTCCGTTGGAAACCGCGGTCCCAGCTTCCCTTTGCCCCGCACCATCGGTCCCGTCACCTTCCGGCCTTTGCCTCTTTCCACGTAAGTCTGCTCAAGGGCGCGGACGATCAGCGACCGGATGGACACGCCCGTGCTTGCGGCCCGATGCCGCAGCTGCTCATGCAGAGGCTCCGGAATATCGACTGTGGTTCGAACCGCCATGACATAATTATGTCACAATTGTAGACTCATCGATCTCCGAATCGGCAAAAAGGGGAGTTCCTACTCTCCCATAGCGGCTACCAACCAGAACAGCAGCATACCGAGGCTGCATCCAACGCCATGCCAGCGTAGCGAGTTTGGTTTCCATGCTCCGGTTAACGCAAGAACCAGCCCGACCAGTGAAAGGGAAAATCCCCAACGGTAGATCCGCAGCAGTCGTGGATCCCAAAAGGGAAATCCACCGATGACATGTGCGTAGGCGATACCAGTAATCGCGAGCAGCCCGGATGTAGTGGCTAATGAGATGCCGGTAAGCGAGAGAGATGGAAACAGGCGAACCGTCTTCGCTCCTCTTGCCCATCGCACCCAGCCCCACAGGATCGCAGCCGGCAGTCCGACCGACAGAGCGGTAGCTACAACAAAAGCGAAAAAAGACTCCACGAGGGATAAGGCACTCCTGCAAGAGTGCTGCACCCACCCTCACCACTTTTCCTGCATCCTCCTGCTACTCTTAACCCTCCAACCGTTTATCCATGCCCCAGGACCCCGACGCCAACTGGAAGCCCAAACATAATCCGTGGGCCGTCGCGCTTACCGTTACCCTGGCGACCTTCATGGAGGTCCTCGACACCTCCATCGCCAACGTCGCCCTCCCCCACATCGCCGGCGGCCTCGGCGCCTCCCAGGACGAAGCCACCTGGGTCCTCACCTCCTACCTCGTCTCCAACGCCGTCATCCTCCCGATGAGCGCCTACCTCGTCTCCTTCATCGGTCGCAAGCGCTTCTACATGATCTGCGTCGCGCTGTTCGGCATCAGCTCCATGCTCTGCGGCCTCGCGCCCTCGCTCCCGCTCCTCATCTTTTTCCGCGTCCTCCAGGGAGCCGGCGGCGGCGGTCTCCAGCCCAGCGAGCAGGCCATCCTCGCCGACACTTTCCCGCCGCACAAGCGCGGCCAGGCCTTCGCCGTCTATGGCATGGCGGTCGTCCTTGCGCCTGCCATTGGCCCCACCCTCGGCGGCTGGATCACCGACAACTACACCTGGCGCTGGATCTTCTTTATCAACGTCCCCATCGCCATCTTCTCCCTCATCCTCACCTCGCGCATCGTCGAAGACCCACCCCACATCCGCAAAGAAGTCGCCGAGAGTCGCAAACGCGGCCTCAACCTCGACTACATGGGCTTCGGCCTCCTCGCCCTCGGCTTCGGGTCACTTCAGTTTGTGCTGGACAAAGGCCAGGAGAACGACTGGTTCGGCTCCCACGTCATCACCACCTTCTTCTTCCTCTGCGTCGGAGGCCTGGTCACCCTTATCGTCTGGGAGATCGCCCAGATCCGCCGCGGTCATCGCCCCATCCTCGACCTCACCATGTTCCGCAACCGGAACTTCGCCATCTCCATGTTGCTCATGTTCGTCCTCGGTTTCGCCCTCTTCGGCACCACCGTCCTCATTCCCCTCTTCGTTCAGCAGATGATGGGCTACACCGCCGAGCAGGCCGGCCTCGTCATCTCTCCCGGCGGCATCGCCATCCTCGTCCTCATGCCTCTGGTCGGCTTTCTCGTCGGCCGCGTCGATGCCCGCTGGCTCATCGCCATCGGCTTCGCCATCCTCTCCGCCGCCCTCTACGCGCTGCGCACCATCGATACCCAGGCCAGCTACTCCTATATCGCCTGGATGCGCATCTTCCAGGCCTCCGGCCTCGCCTTCCTCTTCGTCCCCATCAACACGCTCTCCTACACCGACGTGCCTCGCGAGAAGAACAACGACGTCTCCGGCCTCATGAATCTGGCCCGCAACATCGGCGGCAGCTGCGGCACCTCCTTCTTCGTCACAGTCCTCGCCCGGCGCGCTCAGGATCACCAGGATCGCCTCGCCATGTCGTTTAACAGCGCCAGCCTCCAGTTCCGCCAGGCGGTCTCCGGCCTCGCCAACCATCTGCAGCAAAGGGGACTCACCGCCTCCCCCGCCCAGGCCCGCGCCCTCGCCCAGGGCAGCCTCTACCAGCAACTCGTCCGCCAGAGTACCCAGCTCGCCTACCTCGACGTCATTGCCATCCTCTCCATCGGCACCGTCTGCATGATCCCCATCGTCTTCCTCATGAAGAAGCGCAAGCCGGGCGGCCCCGCCGCAGCGCACTGATTCGTCCCGTTTTTCCTCCCCAAAGGTTTAGAATTCTTCTTCACGCAATCATCCCGGCTCCGCCCACAGCCGGGTTTGTTCCTGGAGACCTGTTTGCTGCGCAAGATTCGCTCCGGCTTCTTCCTCCTCTGTTTGTTGGTCCTTTCCCTCGCGGCCCTGCGCGCTCAATCCGACCCCTGGACCATCCAGGAAATCTTTGGCCACCCCGGCTCTCTCACCGGCGATCCACCGGAAGGCATCTCCTGGTCCCCCGACGGCAAATCCGCCACCTGGATCGATCCCGCTACCGGCGACCTCGTCGAGATTCAGTCCCCCGACCCGAAGCCCAAAAAGCTCATCGCCTACAACAAAATCGCCACGCTCCTCAACGCCGCCATTCCTGAGCGCGACCGCGACCACCGCGCCCGCTACGACCAGCCCGACTACATCTGGACTCCGGACTCCGAGCACCTCCTCTTCGACACCAACGGCTCTCTCTGGCTGTTCACTCCAAAAACCGGCACCGGCGTCCAGATCGGCAACTCTGGCGCGATGTCCGGTGACGACCCGAAATTCTCGCCCAACGGTCAGCTGCTCTCGTACCTGCGTGACGGCAATCTCTACGTGCAGCGCGTCGATGGCTCCGTACAGCCCACCGCCCTCACCACTTCCACTGACCCCAACGTCCTCAACGGCGCCGCCGACTGGGTCTATCTCGAGGAGCTCGACGTCCGCAGCAACTACTTCTGGTCACCCGACTCCCGCGAGATCGTCTACCTGCAGATGAACGAGGCCGCCGTCCCTCAATATCCTTTGGTCGACTGGATCCCCGTTCACGCAACCGTCGATATGCAGCGTTACCCGCAGCCCGGCGATCCCAATCCCGCTGTCCGCGTCGGCATCGTCAGCGCCGGCGGCGGCGCCACCCGCTGGCTCAAGATTCCCATCGACTCCGGCAACGACTATATCCCGCGCTTCGGCTGGGTCAATCCACACACCGTCTGGGTCGAGACCCTTTCCCGCAATCATCGGCGCCTCGACCTCTGGTTCGTCGACGTCCGCTCCGGCGACATTCGCCGCGTCCTCCAGCAGTCCGACCCGAAGTACTTCACCATGACCTACGACGTGAAGTTCGTCGGCGATCACACCTTCTTCATCCTGAGCTGGCGCGACGGCTACACCCACATCTACCGCTACACCTTCGATCCCAACAATCCGCTCACCACGCTCGCTCAGCTGGCTAACCAGGTTGAGAGTGGCAACTACGATGTCGCCGCGATCAAAGCCATCGACGAGACCACGCAGACCCTCTGGTACCTCTCCAGCCAGGGCGATCCGCGCCAGCAGCAGATCTGGGCGATCCAGTTCGATGGCGGCAACCGCCGCCAGATCTCCCAGGAGACCGGCTTCCACGATCCCGTCTTCTCACCGCATGGCGGCTCCTTCATCGATACGTACTCCAGCCTGCTCGAACCACCCACCGTCACAGCCTGTTTCTCAACATCGTCCCCGGCATCGGTCAACTGCACGCCCTTCTGGCGTTCGAAACCCATGCAGAACCACACCATCCTCGCGCCGCAGCCGCTCGAGCTCACCGCTTCCGACAAGATCACCACCCTCTACGGCACTATCCTTCTGCCTGCCGGCGACCGCGCCCCGCAAAGCGTTCCCCTCATTGTGAATCCCTACGGTGGTCCCGGAGCCGGCACCATCAAAGACCGCTGGGGTGGCAAGCACTTTCTCTTTGACCAGCTCCTCGCTGAGCACGGCTTCGCGGTTCTCCACGTCGATAACCGCGGTATGGCCGGCCGCGGCCGCGACTTCGAACAGGTCGCGTACCACAACTTCGGTCCTCCGCAGTTCGCCGACCAGATGGCTTCCATCGACGAAGTCCTCCGCCAGTTCCCGCAGATCGATCCGCATCGCCTCGGCTGGTGGGGCTGGAGCTGGGGCGGCAGTTTTACCCTCTTCGCGCTCTCCCACAGCAACAGCTTCCTCGCCGGGGTTGCCGGCGCTCCCGTCACCGACTGGCGCGACTACGACTCCATCTACACCGAGCGCTACCTCGGTCTGCCCTCTGAAGACGCGCAGAACTACCACGACGATTCCGACGTCAACTCCGCCGCCGACCTCAAGGGGCACATCCTCATCCTGCACGGCACCGGCGACGACAACGTCCACATCGAGAACGACACGCAGTATATTCAGAAGCTCATCGAGGCGGGCATCCCCTACGACTACAACATCTACCCGCGCAAGACGCACAGCGTTTCCGGCGTAGACGACCAGACCGAACTGTACGCCAAGATCCTCGACCACTTTCAACGCTATCTGCTGCAGGCCAAACCAGCCGAAACCAAACCCGCCGAACCCTCCAAGCCCTGAGCGATGTTTAGAAGACTGGCACGCGGCTGGGCCCTGCTTCTCTTTGGCGTAGAGGTCATCCTCTTCGCTGCATCGTTAGTGCTCAATGTGAGCGTGCTCATGGGAGGGAAGACGCCCTTCACGAACTATGGGTTCAGCCTTTTCCGTGCGGCGGTCTTCGCCGGCCTTTCCGTCCCCGCATTTCTTAAAGATGGATTGAAGTGGGTGAATCAGATCAAGACCTGCCCACGTTGGATGTGGATAGCCACTCTTTCTATCGCGGGCTACTCCCTCATCGCTTTCTGTCTTCAAATGATGCTGCCCGCGGGGCCATCGATCTTGGACCAGAGTTTGGCCTGGGCCGCCTTTCCCTTGGGGTTCGAGGCCATCTCTTGTTGCATTCTCTATTCAGTCCTATGGTCCGACTATCTGACGGAAGCTGAGTTCAAAAAGCGTGCCGTTGCTTCCTTAGGTTTCATGATCGTCGTATCAGGTATCGTCATAGCGGTTCGTACCGGAGTTCTTCCACACTCCAGCAATTCCACTCCCGGCGGGACCTAATGACCCATCCTGCGCAGCGCCCCGACTCCACCAACCCCATCCGCGGCCGCACCACCGTCGGCGACTTCGAGCTCACCGTCCTCTCCGACGGCCACTATTTCCTCGACGGCGGAGCCATGTTCGGCGTCGTCCCCAAACTCCTCTGGGAAAAACGTGCCCCCGCCGACGAGCAAAACCGCATCCTTCTCGGCCTCAATACCGTCATCGTGCGCACCAGTCAACACACCGTCGCCATCGAAACCGGCATCGGCAACAAGCTCCCTGCCAAACTCAAAGAAATCTACGGCGCCCAGCAGCAGCTCCCTCGCGCCTTCGAGGCCGCCCAGATTCGTCCCGAAGAAGTCGACATCGTCATCAACTCCCATCTCCACTTCGACCACTGCGGATGGAACACCACCCGCACTGCCGACGGCCGCATCGTCCCCACCTTCCCCAACGCCCGCTATTTCGCGCATCGCGGCGAAGTCGCTCACGGCCATCTCCAGCTCGAGCGCGATGCCATCAGCTACATCTCCGATAACTACGACCCCCTCATCGCCTCGGGCCAAATGACCCTGCTGGGTTCAGATTCGGCAACCGAGCCTGGTGAGACCTATCCCATCGTTCCCGGCATCTCCGTCGAATGCTTTCCCGGCCACACGGCGCAGCTTCTCGCCATCCACATCGAGCCTGGCGGAACCGGATCAGGCGGTCCGCACGCCTGCTACATCTCCGACCTCATCCCGACCTCAGCCCATCTCGACATCACCTGGGTCATGGGCTACGACCTCGACCCCGTCACCTGCATCGCCGAGCGCAAGCGCTTCTACCAGCGCGCCATCCCCGAGAAGTGGCTCGTCCTCTTCACCCACGACCACCACACGCCATTCGCGCGTATTCAGCTCAACGAGAAAGGCAAACCAGTGGTTGTGTCACCATGACGAGGCCCCGGTACAACCGCGCCGGCAAAGGTCGCAGCGGCCCATCGCTGATATCCCCACAGCTCTCAATCAAAGCGAAAACTCTGTCATCCTGAGCGAGCTTTCCAAGTTCGTCGCGCCGCTTTTTGGCGCGACAAAAAGATTCAGCCGCGAGTCATGTCACCCTGAGCGAATGCCGAGCATCGCTCGGCGAGTCGAACGGGCGAATGGACCTGCATTTCATTTTTTCCGCAGTGCGAGGGATTTGAAGGGGCACGGCTTCAGCTGTGCCGTAACCGGTGCAGAATGGGTCCGGCTTTAGCCGCTGAGGGAAGATTTCTGCATCGATTGGTACTTCTTCCGCAACCGGTTGAGCCGTGCGGAAAAATCAGCGGCGCCCCCTAAACAAGCCGATTAGCAATCGTCTCATCGAGAATTTCCCGCACCGTCAGGGGGACAATCACGATATGCTCGCGCGGAAAAACTGGTCGATCTCCCGCAATGAATCGCCGCTGAAATCGAAGCCCACAAAAAAGCCCTTCTTCCGTTTTCTCCGCATCATGGCCGCTTCGAACTTGTCGATGTCGGGGCGTCCCACCTTGTCCATCTGCTTCACCTGAATCGGATACCAGTCGTCCATGAAATCCAGCTGGCCGGCTTCCTTTCCTGCCTCGCTGGGCTCCGTTCCGACCGGATAGATGCGCCCATCGATCCCCATATCCCCAACCTGCGTCTTGTTTGGGATCCCACCCAGCGCAATCACCGCCCAATTCTCAAACTCAAACGGCGGAATGGTGCGGAGCTGCTTCTCCGTCCACGGCAAATCGCGGACCACAAACCCTTTTCCGTGGCGCCAGTAGTTCTCGTCCTCGCGCAGTCCGCAAACGTCTCGGAGTCGTTTCGCCATCACTCGGCACGCAGTCGGCGAAATATCGATCCCGATCCACTGGCGGTTGAGATTCTGTGCAGCTACCAGCGCCGTGCCACATCCGCAGAACGCGTCAAGAACGATGTCATTCTCGTTGCTGGAAGCCTTGATGATTCGCTCAAGAAGCGGCAGCGGCTTTTGAGTCGGATAGCCCAGTCGTTCGCCGGAAAGATTGTGCAAGGGCCGGATATCAGTCCAAACGGTCTGAAGTGGAACCCCCGGCATCTCGTCCAAATAGGACTTCAATCGCGGGATGCCATTGGGGTCCTTCGGGTAGTGTATTTTCCCTTCTCGGTCTAGCTGCTCCAGGCGCTCTTTGGTAAATCTCCAACCTTTTGGCGGTGACGGATAGCCCTTGAACTCGTACATCATGTTGGGGCGCGGATTTGGGCTGGTTAAATCGCCCCGCTTCCACCGCCGACCGTCTGCATCGACATGGGTGTAGAACTCCTCGACGTAATGCGGATCGTAGGGTTCATATTGCTTATTCCACGTGTACGATTCGGCCACAGCGTAGAAGAAGATCGTGTCGTGGATCGTGTTGTACCGGCGCGAATCGCTCCTGGCACTGGTACGCTTCCAGATGATCTCGTTTTGAAAGCTGTTCTCGCCGAAGATCTGATCCAGCATCACCTTCACGTAATGGCTCGCGTGCGAATCGCAGTGATAATAGAAGCTCCCGGTCTTCTTCAGCACCCGCGCTAGCTCCACGCAACGGGGTCGCATGAACTCGATATAAGCCTGCGTAGACGCATGGCGATCCTCAAAAGCGCGCTTCTCTCGTGTCTCGCCCCAAAAGGCCTCATAGTTTCGGTTGGAATTGAATGGCGGATCGATATAAATGAGGTCAGCGCAGGCATCCGGCAGCTTGCTGAGCTGCTCCAGATTGTCTCCGCAGTAGATGACCCGTGTGTCGAGGAGAGACGATGGTCGGGGCATTGATTATCGACAGCTTACAACCTGAGCATCGACCCCGCGAGAAGGGCGTACCAATCTCCTAAGCATCCGTCACGTTGCCGGGAAACCGCCTATGACTTCCGTACCGTCTGCCCCAACGATTCTTCTTGCATTGCTCCGAGCCGCACCCCACACTGAAACCGAAGCCTGAATCAGGAGGATCCGTCCCGGGGGTCCTTTTTCATTTCAGGCGGGCTCTCAGGAGCCAGCGGGCCCCGCGCCCGTCCCGTTCTTTTCCAACCCGACGCCCGCCGCTGAACCGGACGCGTTTCTTTCTACGGTCTTTCGTCCCGGATGCCGGGAAGACAAAGCTGTTGTCGACGAAGTTAATAGGAGCGAACCCCTTCAGGATCAGTCACCGTCCCGCACTCCAGGGGGGAGGGGAGGGTCCTTGTTCAAGGCCTTGCTCTCTCGCTAATCTCAGCCGCAATACGACGTGGCCGCGCCCGGAAGCCCAGCCGCTACTCCCCCGTCACTCCCCGCGAGACCCGCCTCATCACGAACTCCTGCAACAGCCGGCCGCCGATTCCCTGCAGCGATGAGATCGCCCCGCCCTTCAGCGTCGTCCCCCATCCCCGATTGCCGGCCGGGTAGTACACGTTCGACAGCGCCCCCGACGCCAGGTTCCCCAGCACAAACGAGTAGTTCGGCTCCCAGCGCCCATTGTCGCCTTTGCAGATTGCTATGGTGGAAATCGAGTAAAGCGCGCGAGACCACACGCTGCCTGTTCCACGCCAGAAGTAGCGCGGGTCCTGGCGGAACAGCGTTGGCAGAATCGCTGCGCCGATATAGGTGCTCCCCGCATCGTTACCGTACGCCGCGCCCAGCCGTCTGGCGTAGCCTTTCACTCCCTGGTGATAGGCGGGGTAGCTGTTCTGCACCTGCTCCAGGCCAGCCGTGATCGCGTCGGCGGAAAAGCTGCCCAAATCGGTTGAATTCTTCCAGGCCAGCTCGAACTTCTGCCGGGTCGTCAGCGGCGCGGCATTCGGCACATAGCTGACGTAGAAGTTCGGAAGGATCCCGCCGACCCGCTGCTGTTCCTGCGCGTGAATCTGCTCCTCGGCGATTTGGTCCCGCCGAGGGGTGACGCGGACGACGAAGACCGCCGAATTCACCTTCAGCACGATGTCGGCAATCTCGCGAAAGTCGCCGGCACCCAGCGTGACGTCGCTGCTCGTCCAGGTCGTGAGCCCCGGCGAGGAAACCGTCGCCACATATTCACCCGGCTCCACGCTGAAGTGGAAGAACCCGTTGGCATCCGCCGTTGCTGCGCTCCTTGCATCGGACGCCACCGCCCTCAGCGTCACAGCAGCGCCTTCAATCACATTGCCGTTCGCATCCTTCACCGTGCCGATGACCGTGCCCGGTTCATGGCTCAGGACCGCCTCGGGAGCAACCGCGGGCGCGTTCCCAGAGGCGACATCAGCGGTGCCGTCGGCTTTCGCAGCGGACGTTCCGCTGACCTGTTGCGCCATCCCTGCCGCCGTTACCAGCATCAGCGCCGGCGCAATCAGGCCGCGCAGAAAGCGAAATCCTTTTCCGGCACCGATGCGCAAGCACACGATCCAGATCCCCAGGACGGCATTCTCCTTTATTTCCGGCAAGGCATACCCAAACCAGGGCCAGATCCGTATCTGCGGCGCCTTTCGCGGCTCTGTTGGGGAGGTCAGGGTGAGTCATTATCGCAACGCTCTTCCCCGCGCGCAAGAAAATCTCGCGAAGAACTTGCGTCGAGTCCGGTTCCTCGTCATCCGCATCAACCTGCATTCTCTGCAGGTCACCTGCCTTTCCTCCCAAACGTAATCTCCTCACTACACGACGGTGTTACACCTTCTCCTTTGCGGCAGTTCGTCTTTGGAACATTCCGGCGCAAGTCCAGCTAGTCACCCTCCCGGACAAACTGCCTTCGGCCAGGCCACAATAAAACTATGGCCACCGCAGCCGCCCCAGCTCTGCTCACCCTTTCCGCCTTCACTGAAGCGCAAGCCCGCATCCGCGGGGTCGCTCTGCACACGCCCCTGGTCCGCCTCATGATCCCCGGCTTCGACGACGCCGAAATTTACGTCAAGGCCGAAGGCCTCCAGCCCATCGGCGCTTTCAAAATTCGCGGCGCCTGGAACAAGATCGCCCAACTCACTCCGGCGGAGCGCTCCCGTGGCGTCATCACCTATTCCAGCGGCAACCACGCTCAGGGAGTCGCTTACGCCGCCCGCGTCGCCGGCGCCAAAGCCGTCATCGTCATGCCTTCGAACGCACCCGAGGTCAAGAAGCGCGCCACCGCCGCACTCGGCGCCGAGATCGTCGAAGTCGGCCCCGCCAGTTCCGACCGCCTGCGCAAGGCCGAAGAACTCCAGGCCGCGCACGGCTACATCATGATCCCGCCCTACGACGACGATCAGATCATCGCCGGCCAGGGCACCTGCGGCCTCGAAATCCTCGAAGACCTTCCCGACGTGGACCTCGTCCTCGCGCCCGTCTCAGGCGGCGGACTCCTCAGCGGCATCGCCACCGCCATCAAGCTCTCCAACTCCCCCAGGCCGATTCAGACCCGCGTCATCGGGGTCGAGCCCGAGCTCGCCGCCGACGCTCAGGAAAGCTTCCACGCTGGCCATGTCGTCACCTGGCCCGCCGACATGACCACCCGCACCCTCTGCGACGGCCTCCGCACCCAGTCCCTCGGCGAGCGCAACTTCGAGCACATCCGCGCCTACGTTGACGACATCGTCACGGTCACCGAAGCCGAAATCCGCGCCGCCATGCGCACCTTGCTGTATTCCGCGCGCCTCACCCCCGAGCCCAGCGGAGCCTGCTCCGCCGCGGGCATGCTCTTCCATCGCGACCAGCTCCTCCCGTTCCGCAAGGTCGTCATCGTGATGAGCGGCGGCAACGTAGAACCGCAGGTCCTGCAATCGGTCCTCGCCGAGAAAGATCCGCTATGAATGAAACAGTCTGCGGGAAAGCTCCTTGCTTTGAAGGGGCACAGCTTCATGAGCCTGCCCTGAGCAAAGCGCCGGAAGGCGCGGAGTCGAACGGGTGCCGTACAAGCGGCCGATTGAATCCGGCTTCAGCCGCCGAGGGATGGTTTTCTCTTCTCACGTTGACTGGACAAAGGCTGCGCCGGCTGGTCGACCCCGTGAGACGAACCACCCACTTTTTTCGTCCTATCTCCGTGACCCGATCGCTTATCGTGCCTGCAATCCTGTTGGCCTCCGCCAGCATGGCAATCGCCCAAAAGCCGCTGCCCCGCCAGCAGATGCCGCGCAACGGCACCCTCGCCACGCTGGTTCGCGAAGCCAACCTCTACGCCAACCCCGACGACTCCGGCGGCCCCATCTCCGACATTCTCCCCGGCCGCGAGCTGGTTGTCGCCGAGAAGAACGGCAAATGGCTCCGGGTCTTCGCCAACACCGACGCCCCCGACACGCGCGAGTCCGACGTCCCCGTCTTTGGCTCCGAAGGTGAGGCGCAGCCCATCTCCGGCTGGATGCTTAACAAAGGCATCGTTGACATCAATACCCCCCACGGCGACCTCATCCTCTTTGGCGCCGCCGACGATCTTGAGCAGCAGGCCGACGTCTCCAACCCGCCGCCGCACGTCGCCGAGGAAGCCCGCCTCCTCTACCGCCGCATCGTCACCATGTATCCGGATTCGCCCTGGACCCCCGAGGCGATGTACCGCGCCGCCGACATCCGCTGGCAGCTCCAGAAATCCGACGCCTCCACGCTTCCCTCTGCCCACGAGAAAGAGAACTACCTCCGCGAGCAAATGGATGAAGACGAGATGCGGAAGGTCCTGAAGTATTTCCCCGGCACGCAGTGGGGCGACCTCGCCGCCTTCGACCTCATCGATAACAAGCTCTGCGGCGACTGGCAGGGCTCAGAGAAGTGCCCCGAGCAGGAGACCAACTACTACCTCAAATACGCGGACGAGCACCCCAACTCACCCAAAGCCGCCGAGGCACTCTACAGCGCGCTCTGGCGGCAGGCTGCAGCCGGCGACATGTGGGCTGCCGACGGCAACGGCAAGCGCGCTGACGAGGACCGCGGCCATGCCAAAGCCATCCTCGATCGCATGCAGCAGAAGTATCCGCAGTCTCCTTACACCGCGCGCGCTGCGAGCCTCGTCTTCAAAATCGACCAGGGCGTCCCCGTCTACGGCTCCAGCCGCGAGTGAACGGGCTGTCCCATTCTCAGACACGCGCCGCACCTCTGGTATCCAACCCGGCACTCTTTCCCGTGAATTCCGCGCTCTACAATCTCTGCCCGCGGCGCAAACCTGCTATACAAGGTGCATCGCAAAGCAGACGCTGCAACCACGATCGCGAATCACCGCGCAGTTCTCCCCCAGGTCGGAGCAAGATTGAACGACTACATGATCTCTGTACTCCTTGGGATCATCGAGGGCCTCACCGAATTCCTTCCTGTCAGTTCCACCGCTCATCTGCGCATCGGCGAAGCCCTCTTCGACATCAGGCTCGACGATCCCTACTGGAAGATGTACACCATCGTCATCCAGCTCGGCGCCATCCTTGCCCTCACCCTCCTTTTCGCCGGCCGCATCATTGAGTTCGTTCGCACCTTTCCCAAGGGCGAAGACGGCAAGCATACCGCCCGCAACCATCCCCTCACTCTCACCCTCGTCGCCTTCGTCTGCACCGCGATTCCCTCGCTGGCTCTCATCCCCATCATCGGCGAGCACCTCGAGAACCTCCGCGTCATCGCCTCGTCTCTCATCATCGGCGGCATCGTCATGTGGATCGTCGACGCCTGGAGCGTCCGCCAGGATCCCTCCATTTCCGAGGTCGAACAGATGTCCCTGCCGCAGGCCATCTGGATCGGCCTCTGCCAGGTCACCTCCGCCGTCTTTCCCGGAACCTCGCGCTCCATGTCCACCATCGCCGCCGGCCAGCTCGCCGGCATGACCCGCCCCGCCGCGCTCGAGTTCAGCTTCCTGGTCTCCATTCCCACCATGTTCGCCGCCACGCTCTACGACCTGGTCAAGGCTCTCTGGCCTGGCTTCCATCTCCTGCATCGGCACAGCTCAAGCGCTGCGGCCGCGACCCACTCCGCGCTCGCCCCCGTCACCATGGATGCCCACGGCTGGGCCGTCCTCGTCATCGGCTTCCTGGTTTCATTCCTCGTCGCGCTCGGCGTCGTTGAATGGTTCCTGCAGTGGGTCCGCAGTCACGGCTTCGTCCTCTTCGCCCTCTACCGCCTCGTTCTCGGAGCCGCCCTGTTCGTCTTCGGCGGCCACCTGATGGCCGGCTCGTAGGTTCGAGCGAACGGCCCTCGACTACGCCTCGATCGCCTGAAATCCCAGCTGTTTCGCTGCTTCGAGCAGACGCGCATCGCCGCAGATGAAGACCTTCCCGCGGGGGCGCCGGCCCGTCCAGGTCATCGCTGCCGCCAGCTGGAAGGAGTCTGCCGCGCTCAAAGGAAATCGATGCAGCAGAGACTCTGCCTCAGATCGCAGTCCGTCGTCGGGCCGTACTTCACGCCATGTGCTGCGCAGGCGCTTCAGGCGCGTCTCTCCACCTGAGTACTCTGTAGCGCTTAGCTGTCCCATCCTCACCAAACGCTCCAGCCCGCTGCGAATCTCAACCGACGTGCCCCACCAGGTGACAATTTCATATTGCTGGAGCAGGCGATACCCGCTCCGGCTCGCCCGTTGCCGCGCACAGAAGGGAACCAGCGAACTGCTGTCCCAATACGCTGGGTTCAACGGTCTCCGCGGCTTTCAATCAGTGCGCGGACCGCGACGTCGCGAGGAACGTTCCCCGCAGGCAGGGCGAAGAACTCGTCCCAGTCCATCTTGCGTTCCGGCAGTTTCAATTTGCCTTCCGCGACCAGTCGGGCTTCAACGTCCGACAAGGACTCGCTCTCGAAGGGCAGAATGCGCGCCACCGGCCTATTCCTGTCTTTCACGATGACTTCTTCGCCTCTGCGCACATACTGCAGGTAAGCGCTGAGCTGATTCTTCAGCTCGCCTATATTGACCGTCTTCATAGCATCGATTCTAGCTAACTTGGCTAACTTAGACAAGTTCAGTTCTCTCGGCACAACTTTACAGCCTTCGTTCTGGCAACCTGCCTCCCTGAAACCTGCAACCTGTGACCTGTAACCTGCAACCCGACCGCCATACCCACCCCGATTCCCCCCAGCCCTTTTCTCCCCCCTTCGCCCCCTCATCTGGGATAATGATTCTGCTCTGGCATTCAGTATGTTTTCGCCTCGCCCTCACGGACGCGGCGAATCCCCCCGACCTGTCTGCCCATGAAACCCGCCCGTCTGGTTCTTACGCCTACCCGCAGCCGCCGGCTCAATGAGCTGATCGGCCTGCTGGTTCTCGCTTCTGCCGTCCTCCTTTTTCTCTCCCTGGTTTCCTGGCACCCCACTGACCCATCCCTGAACACCGTCGGCTCCGGCCCCGTCCATAACTGGATCGGTCCCGCCGGCTCGTACCTCAGCGACGTCATGCTCCAGATCGAAGGCATCTCCGCCTTCCTCCTGCCTATCCTCCTCGGCGCCCTCGGCTGGACGTGGATGCTCTCCGGCCCCGCCGGCTCGCCCGGCTTCAAAGCCATCGGCATCGCCCTCATCCTCCTCTTCGCGCCCGCGCTCTTCGCCCTCGTCCCCGGCCACCCGACCTTCCTCTACGGACTGCCGGTCGGGGGCCTCACCGGCCGCCTCGTCACCGACCTCCTCATCCGCTTCCTCAACTATCCCGGTGCGTGGATCGTCACCATCACTCTGGTCGCCGCCGCCATCTATCTATCCACGACGTTTAGCTTCAACACCGCGCGCGAATGGATCGGCATCAAACTCGCCTTCTTCCTCGCCTGGCGTGACCGCTTCGCCAACTGGCGCCGCAGCCGTGCCCGCAAGCGCGAGCTCAAGGATGCCCTCCGGGTCGACAAGCTTCGCGAGAAGGAACTCAAGAACGCCCGCAAGGCCGCCGAAAAAGCCGTAAAGTCCGAGAACCCCGCAACCCCTGTCGTCGTTGTAGAAGACCGCAGCGATCTCCCGCATCGCCAGTTCGGCTTTGCCGAAACCTTTTCGTCCACTGCAAGTGCTCCAGCCGCAAAGACCGGCAACACCTGGGACGCAATGCCGCGCACCGTCGCGAAGGAACCCCCGCCGCCCGCACAGCCGGAACCCGCAGCGCCTCGTCCGGTCTCAGAGAAGAAGGCCAGTCCGCCGGCCCCATCCATCGGCGAACGTGCCGATACCGAACTCCGCACCGTCACCGTCGCCCCCAAAAACGTCAGCGGCTATCGCCTCCCGCCCAGCACGCTCCTCCATCGCAGCGACGATCCCTCCCCGGTGAAAGAAGACGAGCTTCGCGCCTCCGCCCAGATCCTCGTGGAAAAATGCGCCGAGTTCGACGTCCTCGGCCAGGTCGTCCAGATTAATCCCGGACCCGTCGTCACCACCTTCGAGTTCCGCCCTGAAGCCGGCATCAAATACAGCCGCGTCACCGGCCTTGCCGAAGATCTCTGCCTCGCCACCAAAGCCGAGTCGATCCTCATCGAGCGCATGGCCGGCAAAAGCACCGTCGGCATCCAGGTCCCCAACCACGAGCGCGAAACCATCTGGCTCCGCGATGTCATTGAGTCGGAGAACTTCGCCACCTCGCGCTCCAAACTCACCATCTCCATGGGCAAGGACATCAACGGCCGCATCGTCGTTGCCGACCTGGCCACCATGCCCCACGTCCTCATCGCAGGCTCCACCGGCAGCGGGAAATCCGTGGCCATCAACGCCATGATCATGTCCGTGCTCTACAAATCCACGCCGGAGCAGGTCCGTCTCATCCTCGTCGATCCCAAGCGCGTCGAACTCGGCATGTACGAAGGCATCCCGCACCTCTTCACGCCGATCATCGCCGAACCCAAACTCGCCGCGAACGCCCTGCGCAATGCCGTAAAAGAAATGGAGCGGCGCCTCAAGCTGCTCGCCTCACGCAGCGTCCGCAACATCGAGCAGTACAACCGCCTGTTTGACGCCGCCACGCCCTCGCTCTTCGACCAGGCCGAGCAGGAAGAGAAGCCGCTGCCTTACATCGTCATCATCATCGATGAGCTCGCCGACCTGATGATGCTCGACAAGGCCAACGTCGAAGAATCCATCACGCGCCTCGCGCAGATGGCGCGCGCCGTCGGCATCCATCTCGTCCTCGCCACGCAGCGCCCCTCGGTCGACGTCATCACCGGCCTTATCAAGGCCAACGTTCCCACCCGCATCTCCTTCCGCCTCGCCACCAAGGTGGATTCGCGCACCATCCTCGACGCCAACGGAGCCGAAGCCCTGCTCGGCCGCGGCGACTTGCTCTATCTCCCGCCAGGAACTTCGCGGGTCCATCGCCTCCACGCGCCCTTCGTCACCGAAAAAGAAATCGCCGCTGTTACAGATTTCTGGAAGAAGCAGGGAAGCGCCGACTATGTCACAGGCTTCCTCGAAGCGCCCAAAGATGCGAGCGCGAACGAAGGGGGATTCGAAGGCGAAGAGGGCGAAGCGGGCAACGACGATCTCTTCGAGGATGCAGTCCGCCTCGTCCTCGAGTTCGGCAAGGCTTCGACCTCGCTCCTGCAGCGCCGTCTGCGCATCGGCTACGGCCGCGCCGCGCACCTCATCGACATGATGGAACGCGACGGAATTGTCGGCCCCGCCGAAGGCTCCAAACCCCGCGAGATCCTCAAACCGCCAGACTGGCTCAACGAAGTCGAAACCACCCTGCGCTAACCCCGGCCACTTCATCTTTGAGAGCCGTCTTTGAGACTGCTCTTTGAGAGTTGTCTTTGAGAATGGCCTTTGAGAATCGCCCCCCAACGCCGGACGGCCAGGTTCACCCCACAGCAAGAAGCTGATACCTGCGCGAGGCGAAAATCAACACCGGAACTCCGTGCTCCCAACCCAAAGTACCCTCCTGGTTCCGTTTCGAAACGCCGTCAGCTCTACTCACAAGGGCACACGCTGGACGGCCAGGTTCACCCCACAGCAAGAAGCGGATACCCACGCCGGACGGAAATCAACACTGTAATTCCGGATTCCCAACCCAAAGTACTTCTCGGGGTCCGTTTTGAAACGCCACAGTTTCAAATCGGCACTTTGTCGCTTCGCGAATTCTTCAGTCCTGCCGCAATTAACTCCAGGAAAGCAGCGGCCAGGCCCTGGAAAAGCGACTGAAAACCCTCTGCCTTGGCGAGCGCTGTTCTGTCTGCGGAGGACTCCCTACCCCTGCAACTGCTGCTAAATTAAGAGCATCCCAACGGATGTTTCGGGCCAAATCCCCCAATGGAGCCGCCATGCAATCTAGACGGACCCCTTCCTTTATCCTTCGCACGCTGACCGCCACCACACTCTTTACCGTCCTCGCCGCCGCTCCAGCGCTGCGCGCCCAGCAAGCCTCTTCCGACGATCACCTCGTCAGCCCCAGCCAACTGCAGCAGCAGGTCCAGGCCGCATCCGCCGCGCGTCAGGCGAACATCGACAGCCTCACGCACTTCCTCTCGACTCCCACTGCCGAGAAAGCCATGCGCGATGCCAAAATCGATCCGGCTCAGGTGAAAACGGCAATACCGACCCTCTCCGACCAGGAACTCGCCTCACTCTCCCAGCGCGCCACCCAGGCCCAGCATGACTTCGCCGCCGGCGCCCTAAGCAACCAAACCCTGCTCATCATCATTCTTGTGCTGGTCGCGGTGATTCTGATTGCTGTGATCCACTGATCGCGCCGTCGACCCTCTCGCTCCCACACGACAGGGTCGATCTCTACCCGCCACCCGCCTTTGGTGTTCCCTTCGCCGTCCTTATCGCCACCACTCCCAGCACCAGAACGACCCCCACCAGCGCCACCCACAATAATCCCGGATGCCTCTCCGTGAACGCCCGCTTATCCGGTCGCGCGCGATATTCCGGATTCTCCTTCTCCGGACCCAGCGTCGCCTGTGCCGCATTCGCGTCCGGCGCAAACAGCGTCGCATAGTCATACCGCGGAGCCGCCAGCGCCGCATCGCCAACCATCAGCGTGTACTGCGCGCCCGCTGCTGCGTCAAAGCACAACCGCCGCTCCGCCATCTCCAGCTTCACATCCGCGATCGCCAGCGGCACATCGTCGCCGTTCTCCACCGTCACCGTCCAGTCCGAGCCCGCATCCCCAAAGCCCTGGCCGGAACTCATCCACGGTGCACCAACCGCCAGATCCTCCTCGTCGAGCGGGTGCCCCTCCCGCGTCGTATGCAGCCGCAGCAGCGTTCCTGCCGACTCCACCGGCCCCGGCGCCTCCTCCTCGGTGTTCGCCTTTCCGGTCGGCAAAAGCGCAGCCTTCACCGTCACATCCCGGCTGAAGTTCGCCGGCTCCGCGCCGACGACAAACTCTACACGCTCCACCGGCACATGCGCCGGCACTTTGAACGTCGCGACCGTCTCCTTCCCCTTCTGCGTCACCTGATTCGTATCCGCCACGGTGACATATTGCCGCTTCGCAGGAGCCCGCTTCACCGAAAGCCCATGCACATCCTCCGGCTTCACCGCCCCATCGATCCTGAAGTACAGATACTTCAAGTCCGACTCCGGTAGATGCAGCACCGTGCTCCGTCCCAGCTTTTGCTTCGTCAGATCGAAAATCGTGAACAACCCCAGCTCCGTCCCCTCGCGGCCACTCTCTGTGTCGGCCCCGGTCACCGCCACCGCCGCAATAAAGTCCTTCGCCGTGATGTCCAGCTCCAGGTCGCTGTACCGCCCCTGCGGCATCTCCGCCTCAAACGTCGTATGCACGCCCTTGTGCCCAAGATTCAGCGGTGCAACCTCCCGCTGCTGCTGCTCTAGCGGCGCAGTCTCGCGAATCGCATACGGCGTCTCCTGCTTATCCGATCCCGCCCCGTCCCGATACAACCGCACATCCGCGAGCCCCGGCGCCGCATGCGCGTAGACCCACGCATCCAGCGCAACACACGTCTGTCCCGCCTTTGTCACACCCGTCAGCGGCGTCTCGTACCGGAAATACTTCACTTCCGGCGTCGCCGCCGCGAGCAACAGCAACACCAGAACACCGCGCCGACCCATCAGCACCCGGCCCTCACTCTCAATGCGCCGCCTTCCGCAGATTCAGCCAGTCTTTCTGATACGCAAAACTGACCGCCAGCAGCAGCGCCCCCAATCCGAGGAAGCTCAAAATCCGATAGCCTTGGCTCAGCGCGCTCACGTCCACCGTAAACACCTTCCCAATCGATACCGCCAGCAGCACCAGCGCCTGCCATCGCAGAAACGCCACCCGCCGCCAGAATCCAAGCGCCAGCAGCACCGCCCCAAACAGCATGAAGAACGCCGAGTAGGTGAACTGCGCATACATCCGGTAGTCGTGCATCAGCGTCCAGTCGCCGCGCCATTGCAGATACCACCAGTACGCGTGAATCTCCCAGCCCACCGCCAGCAGGATCAGCGCATTCACCGCCAGTCCCGCCCCCGCTGCAATCCCTTTCCACGCAATCGGCGAATCCGGTCCCGGATTCCTCGCCGCTTGCATCGCCAGCCACGTCACAAATCCACACACCGCAATAGCAAACAGATATGTCCCGAACCGCTCGTTGAGCACCGGAGTCAGCGAAGCACTCGGATTCACCGTCACCAGTGCCGCCAGTCCCATCCCCAGACATAGCAACGCCAAAACCATTAACAGCGTCGACGCGATGCGCCGCGCCAACCACACCAGCGCAGCGCCCTCCGCCAGCCACCCAATCGTCATCCACCGCCCCTGCGTCTTCAGCGGAATCGCAATCGTCAGGAACACCACCGCAATCGTCAGATGCAGCGCCGCCGTCGCTGCTGCACTCCCACGAATCGCCCCCCGCACTGGCAACCGCAGCAACAATAAATAGAACGCCGCAAACGCCACCGCCACCCAGGGCGCCGCCGCGCTGCCCGCATCCTGCAGCAGCAGGTAGTAGCCCAGAAACCCCAGCCCCGCATTCACCAGCGGCACCACCACCAGCGCCAGGTTGTCCCACGCCGCGCGTCCGGCGCCATCATCGACACGCAGCCGCACCAGCCGCGGCGCCCACGCAAAAATCAAAAAGAACACCGCCAGGAAAAACGCCGTCGTCCCAAACTGATCCGGCGAGTAGTAAACAAACCACCACTCCGCGAAGAAAAACACTGAGCCTGCGAACGCCGCGCACAGCAGGCGCGACCACGGCTTCAGCGCCACCAGCACCAGCACCGCCAGATCCAGCAGCAGCAAATACGTGAACAACGCAACTTCGTGGTTTACGCCCGTCGATAGCAGCAGCGGTGTCGAGAAGCCGCCCACGATTGCGTACAGCGCCAGCAGTTCAGCGTCCTGCACCCACGCCAGGAATCCGTTGAACGCCGTCACCACGATCATCGCCGCGAACGCCACGCCCGAATCCACCAGGTGATACAGCGAGAACGCCGCCCACAGCGACAAATAAAGTACGCCGCTGCCGATCGCCTTCAGCGAATACGAGAACGCCGCATACCCGCGCGTTCTGAAGCGCTCCGACCACGCGATCAGCCCCGCGCTCGCGACCAGTCCGATCAGTACCCGCCCTGCCGGCCCAATCCAGTGATTGTCGATCGCCAGCTTCAGGAACCACGCCGCCGCAATCAGCACCGCGAGAATCCCAATCCGGTTGAACCACTGCGACCCAATCCGGCTCTCGAGCGACTGAGCCTGTCGCGGGGGCCGGGATCTGTCCGGGAGCCACAGCTCCTTCCACGCGGCATAGGTCGGTTTTGCTATCGAAAATGGCTCTGGTGCCGGAGCCAGTTCCTCGGATTCGCTACTCGCCGCTTGGAACGCGTCTGCTCTAGAGGCAGTTTCGCCTGTCACCGGTCGGGAAACCGTCGCAGTCTCCGGCTCAACCGCCTCCGGTTCCTCCCCCAGGGCGATCCCATGTTCCTTCAGCGTCTCTTCCAGCCGATATACGCGCCCGCGCAGCGCCGCAATTTGCGCCGCAAGTTCTTTCGTGTCCCGCGATTCCATTGCCGCCAACTTTACACCGCGCGCCGTACCGATTCCATCGGCATCGCCTCGCCCTCACAGCAACAAGCTCCACCTAAACTCTCCCCGCAAAACAAAAAGGAGCCGCCAACGCGGCTCCCAAAGAGGAATTGCCTCGAACCTCAGTACAGAATCTTCAATCCAAACTGCAAAATCCTCGGTTCGAACGTGCTCGAAATCTGTCCGCCACTCGTCGGCGCGCCGCCGCTGATCGCCGACAGTCCCGGGGTCGCGCCTATGCCCAGCGTCGAGGTCGTCGTACCCTGCGTTCCGCTGATAGTATTCGGCAGATACATATTGGTGTGGTTGAACACGTTGTACGCCTCGGCCCGGAACTCGATCTTCAGCGACTCCAGCGGCGTGTTGAACTTCTTGTTGATGTCCAGATCCGTCTCGTAGAACGCCGGCGTCCTCCCTGGGTTCCGCGAAGCATTCCCGAAAGGACTCAGCGCGTTGCCCGCCGCGTCCTTCACTGGCGGCAGCACAAACGCCGCGTAGTTGATGTAGTTCACGTACCCGGTGTTCGCCGCGCGGGAGCCGATCCCCTGCGTCACCTTCTTGCTCGGCACAACGTCCGGACGGTACTCGTTCGCGCCGCGGTAGGTCGCAGAAATCTGCTGCGACACCTGCTGCGCCGTGTTCGGCGTGTACGTCAGGTTGAACGGCGTTCCCCCCTGCATGGTGTTGATCGCGCTGATCTGCCATCCGCCCAGCAGCGCGTCCTCCGCGCCATTCAGGTGCGACAGGAACCGCCGCCCGTGCCCGAACGGCGTGTCGTACACCAGGCTCAGCGTGTCCGCCAGCGGCAGGTTGTAGTCCGACTGCGCGTAGTCGCCCCGGATGTTGAACGCGTTCTGCGGCGACGGCGTGTTGCCCTCCAGCGAGGCCGACGCGTTATCCAGCGAGTGTTCCCAGGTGAACGAGTTCAGCAGCGTCAGTCCCGCCACCGCCCGCTGTTCGTAGCGCACCTCCAAAGCGTTGTAGTTCGAGAAGAATTCGTTGTAAGCCTCCGTGATGTCGCTCGGCCAGTTGGCAAAAGGCCGCGCGAACCCGTTCGCCGGATTCTTCTGGTTGCCGTTCATGAAGCCTTCCAGGTGCAGCCCGTGATTGCCGACATACGCGATGTCCACCAGCGAGTTCTTCGCCAGCTGCTGCTGCCAGCTCAGGAAATAGCTCTCCACGTAGCTGTCCGGCCGGTTCTTCGGAATCCACGTGATGTTGTCCGTCGCCGGATTGAACGCTGTCACCAGCCCCGAAGGATATCCCTGGCTCGCCGTCGCGAAGCAGCTCGGCTTCGTCGATCCGGTCGGGATGATCTGCGCCGGCAGCGGAGTCGCGCATTGGTTGGTCGTGTTCGGAGTCGGCTGCGTCACTACGGCAAACTGCGCCTGCGGCGCGTTGATGGCCAGAATATCGCCCGAGCCCGCGCGCGTGTAGTGTACGTACCCTGTGCCGAAACCGCCGCGAATCGCTGTCTTAGCCCACGGCGAATACGCGAAACCGATCCTCGGCATAAAGTCGTTCAGGTCCGGATTCACCAGCGTGTTGCCGTACACGCCGCTCGGATGCACCACCGTGATCCCGTTGCCCGTTGTCGCGCCCGGCGCAATCGTCAGCACCGTCTGCGTCGCCGGATCCCAGTTCGATACGTAGTTCTTCCACTCCGAATACGGCGACCCGTACTCCCACCGCACTCCCAAATTCAGCGTCAGTTTCGGCGCCACCTTCCAGTCGTCCTGCGCGTACACGCTGTCCAGGCTTTGCCGCAGGTGAACCACAAAGTAGTTCGCCAGCTGGTAGCTGCTTGTCGCGCCGAACAGGAAATCCGCCCAGTACGTGTCCGACACCGGAGCCGTCGGCGCGGCCCCTCCACTCGCCGTCGTCGCGCAGTTGGCTGAGGTCGCCGCGTCGCACAGGCTGTACCCGCCACCGTACGTCCACGAGCCGTACAGCGGATTGTTGTCGTTCACCGCCATCCAGATGTGCTCGTACTCATAGCCGAACTTCAGCGAGTGATTGCCCTTCACCCAGGTAAAGTTCACCTTTGGATTCAGCAGCGCCGGATTCTGCCACTGCGGATTGGTGCTCTGCCGCCCAAATCCCGTGAAGCCCGTGATCCCCTCCGATGGCAACCCGCCCGCCACGATCGGATTCGATGGCAGTCCCGGAATTGAAAACGCGTTGTCCCCGATCGACAGATTGAATTTGCCCGCCTTCGTCTTCGAAAGCCCCACCCGCGCGTCCAGGATTTTGCTTGCGCCGAACAGATGGTTGTAACCCAGCGCCACCTGCTCATCCAGAATCCGAATCGTTCCATTCGTCTGCCCGTCCAGCGGCAATGGAATCGTCGTGTAATTCACGCCCGTTTCTTTCCGGTCGCTCATGCGCAGGAACCACGAGCTGTTCGCATTTTGCTGATAGTCCAGCCGCAAATCGCCCTTGTCCGAGTTATCTGTGAACGGCGCTTCTACTGAGTAGTCGTTCGAGTTCAGCCCCGTCGTCGCCAGCCCCGACTGTGGCAGAGGAATCTTCTTGAAGTAGTTCACCACCTGCGCATTCAGCGGATCGAACGCTGTGGATGGAATGGTCGTCCCGGCCGCATACGTCGTCCCGGTCAGCGGATTCCGCACCGGAACCACCAGCACGCCGTTCAGCTCGTTCTGCGTCGGCAGCGTCAGCACGCTCAGCGGCGTCAGCGTCTGCCGGAACCCTTCATAGTCCAGGAAGTAAAACAGCTTGTCCCGCATAATCGGGCCACCGAAGTTCATTCCGAACTGATTGCGGTTGAATGCGGGCTCGTGGAAAGGCGTCACCTTACCCGTGTTGCTCACAATATTCGGCTTGAAGAACCCCGCCGCGTTCAGATCCGTGTTGCGCAGGAATTCGTACAGCGTGAAGTGATAGCGGTTGGTGCCGCTCGCCGAGGCCACGTTCACCGTTGCGCCCGACCCGCGCCCGTACTCCGCGCTCTCGTTGTTCGTCACCACGGCGAACTGCGCCACCGAGTCCGGCGGAATCGCGATGATTTGATTGTCGAATCCCTGGTTGCTCTCCCCGTAGGCGTTATTGTCCATGCCGTCCAGCAGAAAGTTGTTGAACATGCTCCGCTGGCCGTTTACGTTGTACGCGCCCGCCCGCACCAGGCTCGAGATCGAACTGGTCGTCGCCGCCGTCGGAGCCTGCCGCGCCCCCGTCACCAGTCCCATCAGGTCGGAGTAGTTCCGGCTCACCAGAGGCAGCGCTTCGCTCTGATAGTTCGTGATCGTCTGCTCGCGCTGGCTCGAATCCGTCTCCAGCTGCAGCGCCACGTCGCTCACTTCCACCGTTGTCTCGGTCTGCCCCAGTGCCAGCCGCAGGTCGATGCGCTGCCGGCTGCCCACCGAAATCGTGATGTTCTGCGCAACCGCCTGCGCGAATCCTTTCGCCGTCGCCGTAATGGTGTAAATCCCCGTGCGCAGAGAAGGGAACTCGTAATCTCCAGCATCGTTCGAGACCGTTTTCTCCATGATCCCCGTGGCCGTGTTGGTGGCGCTCACCGCCGCTCCGGAAACGACCGCTCCGCTGGAGTCGTGGATCGTTCCCACAAGGCTGCCGTTCTCATACTGAGCGTGTGCCGGTTTGGAACCAATGAAGAATAGGCCTGCCAGAAGGAGAATTACCCCAAAAACTCTATATTTTGCAGTCATGCGGACGAAACTACGGTCTTATCGCAAACACCAGGTGAATACTTTGCAAATGCCCGATGAATCTGTATCAATCCGTGTGTAAAATCGTCACCGACATGCATTCCGGGCCTTTCCCCCACCCCCGCCGTATCCTCGCCGTCGATGACGACCCGGTGAGCCTCGCGGTTACGGCAGTTCTGCTGGAGTCCGAAGGCTGTGTCGTTCTCCAGGCCGAAAGCGGCGCCCAGGCCCTCAATCTCGCCCAGTCCGATCCCCCTGACTGCATCCTCGCCGACCTCCGTATGCCGGGTCTTAACGGCTCCGACCTCGCCCGCTCCCTGCGCAAAGCCGCGCCCCGCGCTCTCCTCCTCGCCATGAGCGCCACGCCCCCGCCGCAGCTGGACGGCTACGACGCCGTCCTCAAAAAGCCCCTTTCTTCTGAAAGCCTCCGCTCCGCCCTCGCCGGCCGCCCCGCCGCCGCCCCGGCCGCCCCAAAGTCCCCGAAAGAAGACGCCGTCCTCGACCCCGACATCTTCGAGCGCCTCCGCCGCGCCATCACCCCCGACGGCCTCGAAGAAGTCTTCACCGTCTTCCTCAGCGACACCCATGCGCGCATCCTCGCCATGCGCACCGCCGACCCCGCCACCATCAAAAAAGAGGCCCATACTGTCAAAGGTGGCGCCTCCATGGTCGGCGCTCTCCAGATTTCCCGCGCCGCCGCCGTCCTCGAATCGGGTGTTGACGATCCTGATGATCGGCTGCGCAAACTCGACGAGATGGAGGCTCAATGCCGTTTCGCCGCAATTATCCTGAAACAGAGGCTTAAAGCATGAACTCGCCCACACGGTCTGCTCGCCCCGCCGCTCCCGCACGACCCACCAAAACCGCGGCGCCGCCGATCCGCATCCTCATCGCTGACGATCATCCGGTCATCCGCATCGGCGTCCGCAACATGCTCCAGAGCGAGCCCGGCCTCGATGTCGTCGGCGAGTGCTCCGATGGCGATGAAGCCATCACCCAAACCCTCGAGCTCCTCCCCGACATCCTCCTCCTCGATGTCTACATGCCCCGCCTCCCCGGCATTGAGGCCATGCGCTCCATCATGAACGGCTCGCCCACCGTCAAGATCATCCTCCTCACCAGCACCATCAGCACCCAGCAGATCATCGAGGCCCTCCAGATCGGCGCCCGCGGCATTGTTATCAAGGATGCCGTCGCGGACCACATCACCGCCGCCATTCGCGCCGTCTCCGGCGGCGACTACTGGATCGGTGGCAAGCGCGTCGTCAACCTGGTCGGCGCTCTCCACGACCTGATGCAGCAGGCCGCTGTTCCCGACCGCAAGACCTTCGGCCTCACCCCGCGCGAAATGGAAGTCGTCGGATGCATCGTCGAAGGCTGCTCCAACCGCGATATCGCCAAGCAGTTCGGCCTCAGCGAAGAGACCGTGAAGCGCCACCTCTCCAACATCTTCGACAAGACCGGCGTCTCCACCCGTCTCGAACTGGCCATGTTCGCCATCGCCCACCACCTGGTCGCCACCGAGCACTAGGCAGCAATCGCATCCAGCATCGCCGCCGCCGCTTCTCCGCATGCAAGGGCAGCCGCCAGAACCACGTCCCATCCCTGCAAAGCCCGCCCCCCGCCCCCCGCTCCCGGGTTCTTTCCCCCCGCCCCGCCGCCCCCATTGAAACGGCCAGGTTCACCCCACAGCAAGAAGCAGAATCCCTCGCCGCCCAAACATCAATTCAATTCCATCCGCGC
>Ga0224555_1000322_pt1 | contig 73026 bp, 66 predicted proteins | sample 714S23034metaG_FD_180687 | JGI IMG/M metagenome (GOLD analysis project Ga0224555, IMG submission 180687) | Peat soil microbial communities from Stordalen Mire, Sweden - 717 S2 30-34 | ecosystem: Environmental > Terrestrial > Soil > Wetlands > Peat | place: Sweden: Norrbotten County, Stordalen... | reverse complement strand
GAAGTGGAAATCCCGAAGCTCTTGCGGGATTTCCAAGCGAGGTGGAAAAGTCCCGCTCCTTGGGACTTTTCCTCGGAGCGCCTCCTTCCACCGTCCGCTTCACCCACAAATAGTGCTATAGAGCCAACAAGTTCAATCGAAACTCGGTGACAGGAACAAGCAGAAGCATGGTCATGGGCAGCGTAAAGGCGATCTGCATTCCAAGTTTGGTCAAGGGATTGCCTTTGGGGGGTTGCCTTTTGTGGGCGAGGCCGGGCCACCGGTTAAACGAATCAGCAGCACGGTCGCCGGGAAGATGAAGAATCCGCCGAAGACAAGGGTTGATATCGCCGCGCGTGGAGTGCTCCACGTTGCGAGAGCCGCCGACGCGAGCCAGATTGCCGACGAGACCAATTGACCCCAAAAGCCGCCGATGAAAACTGTACGTACGTGGCGTTGAGCGTCCTCGACGAGCATGTTCAAACCCTCCGAAATGACGGTGAGAGAGGCTCAGGTAGTCTAACTTGGGGAAGCAGAGTATTGAATAAGCAGTTACGCAGGGATTGGGACGGCAGTTCACTGCGGCGGCGGGTCGGGAGTTCGAATCTCTCCGGGGCGCACTATTTTCCCCTAGAATTGAGTTATTTACAGTGACCGGGCCGAGGCTCGCGTACGCAACAGGTTTGTTTTGGGCCGAGGGCTATCTCTGGCCGATCCCGTTTGAACGCCGTTGAGGTGCACCATGTCGATTGTCGATACCTTTTCAAAGCGCCAAAGGAGGCTGAAGGGTGAGGCGGCAGATGTTTTCACCTACGACGTGATTTCCCAGGCGTTGAGAGTACAAATCTCCAACATATTGGCTAAGTGCCTAGGCGTCCCCAATCGCAATTATGTGGGAGACAATCCTGCGTATAAGCATTTGCACGAGACATTGGCGACAGAGTTTGGATTTTTCCACTTCCCAAGCTGGTTGCAAGGTGACGGCCCTGCGCTGATTAACTATTTCACTAATGATGCCAGCACCGAACAGGCGCTTGACATGATAGATGTATTTTTTCGTTACGCAATTTTCTGGAGCTATAGCGCGCAAGCGAACTGGCTGGCCCCGATTTCAGGCGATGAGGCCGTTGCTGATTTGAACACCCGTTTCCTGGAGCACGGGGTGGGCTACGCCTTTGTGGGAGGTGAGTCGCCTCAGCTCATCAGAAAAGACAACGAACATTTGCACGCTGAAGCTGTCTTGCCCGCGCTGCGCCTACTACATGAGCAAGGGTTCGCGGGGGCCAATGCTGAGTATCGTAAGGCTCACGAGCATTATATGAACGGCGATCACAAGGAGTGCCTGGTCGATTGCCTGAAGGCATTTGAGAGCACTATGAAGACGATATGTGCCAAAAGGAAGTGGGCATACAAGGATACGGATACCGCAAGCACATTGATTGACACTTGCCTAAAGAGTGGTCTATTACCGCCGTTCATGCAGACCCATCTTGGCACGGTCAAGTCGGCGCTTGAAAGCGCCATTCCGACTGTGCGCAACAGGCTCGGCGGGCACGGACAGGGGGTGCAGCCAAAGGAAGTACCGCAATTTTATGCTGAATACCTACTGCACGAGACTGCGGCGACGATCGTGTTCTTGGTTGATGCGTACAAGGCGTTGCCATGATGGCCACGCAGCGCTCGAGGCTCGTTTCGTCACTTCCAGTTGTCAACGGCTTTATAATTTCCCGAGTCAGCGTGCAATCGCTGCGGTACCCGAACTGGTCGCTTAGCCCGGGAAGCTCACTGGAGCCGACATATTGGGAGCCGGACTCCCCACTTGGAGACGATCAACATGGCGACGACGCTGAGACAAGCAGAGGACAATAATCACGAAAAAGTCGTTAGAAGGATGATAGCCAGGGAAGACGAGCTGACGAACCAGCGAATGCTTTGGACAGCTACGTTCAACGGATTGTTGTTCACCTCGCTCGGCTTTGCGTGGGATAAGCCAGACGCGACATTCTTTAGGGTCGTCGTTTCTGTTCTCGGATTTGCGACCTCATTTCTAAATGGTCTCACTCTTATCTTTGCCGCGAATGCCCAGAGAAGACTCCTGTTGTGGTGGAAGCTCAAGACGCCCAAAGGATACGCTGGCCCTGGGGTGATAGGTGCTGAGCCGCTCGACGCGCGGAGGCTCATGTCGATGTGATTCGCGCCGTGGATCTTGCTCACATTCATTTTTGCCGCCGGCTGGTTGGCGATACTTTGGTCCATCTTGTCCCATACCCGATAGCCTGCCCCGCTTGGAAGCTTTGGTAGCTCCAGGGCAATCGCATTTGAAAACAGGGCTGAGATGCAGGAGCGTTTTTCGACCAGAACACACTTGATTTTGATTGCCAAATCTCCCGAGGCATCACCGGGATGAACCAAGCGAGTAATCTCGGCCCTGCGACATCTGTATATTTCGCCTCTGATCCGCGACCGTTCCTTGATCGTGCCGCACGACCGATGATTCTGCTGGCTGCGGATTTCCAAATGCGATTGCCCTGGTTGGTAGCTCCCTTTTCGTTGACTTGGGGCTGATTTTTGAGTATTCTGGAGGTCTTGCGCGGTGTTGCGCCTGGGGTCTCGGTGTGCTCACCCGGATCTTGTCTGAAGGAGGCTCCGGCCAGGTTCTGGCGGGCTCCAGTGGAACAGGCCACCGGCTGCGGGACCAGGGAGAACGTGGTCCGGCGCAGCCAGGGTTCCGATGAGAACCAGCTCGCGCAGCTTCTCACCCGAACAGATTTGTTTGGCAGTGGGTAGGGTTCAAGGCCTGCGCGTTTTTCGCGGGCGATAGTAGTTTGCGCGGGTTGGTGCGATCCCACCCTAAACGCAGAATGCGCGTTTAGGATGGGGCACCCAGGGAAGTTTGTGTGGGTTGGTGGTTTCCCAGGTCCCAAAAGCGGGACCTGGGGCACCCAAGGTTGTAGGGGGCACCCGCAGTTTTTTCGAGACGCGCTGGGCAGGTTTGATTGAGGCGCGAAGCAGTTTTTGAGGCGCGGGGCAAAATTTTTCGAGGGAAGCAGAGCGATGTCGACATTTATTCCGAGCGGCAAGGATATCAGCCGCAAATGGTATGTAGTGGACGCGAGCGGGCAGACGCTGGGGCGCCTCGCGACCAAGGCCGCGATGGTGCTGAGCGGCAAAACGAATCCGAAGTATGTGCCGTACATCGATATGGGCGACCACGTGATCGTGATCAACGCGGAGAAGGTCCGCCTGACGGGTTTGAAGGACCAGACCAAGCTTTACCGCCGCTACACGGGGTTTCCGGGCGGGCTGCGCGAGGAGTCGTTTACGCGGCTGATCAAGCGCCGGCCGGAGAAGGTTCTGGAAGAGGCGATCAAGGGCATGCTGCCGAAGACGAAGATGGGCCGCGCCATGGGATCGAAGCTGAAGGTATACCGCGGCGACAAGCATCCGCACACGGCGCAGAAGCCGGTGGCGTTGTAAGAGCAGTGATTAGTGGTTAGTGATTAGTTCTTTCGTGCTGGAACGAGATGCAGAAAATGAACTGAAGGGTTCGGCGAGTGAGCAAGGGACCGAGAAGCTTAGGGACGTAGGGACGTAGGGACTAGGAAAGACAAGCCTGAGGGCTGAGAGCTAAGAGGAAACGAATGGCAGAGGATCTGGTTCAGTATTACGGGACGGGGCGGCGCAAGTCGGCGATCGCGAGAGTTTTTCTGCGTCCCGGCACGGGCGAGTGGAAGGTGAACGGCAAGAAGTTCGACGAGCACTTTGTGACCGAGCAGCAGCGGGTTAGCGCCAAGCGGACGCTGGTGGTGGCCGAGCTGACCGCGAGCTTCAATGTGGTGACCACCGTAAAGGGCGGCGGAGTTTCAGCGCAGGCCGACGCGGTGAAGATGGGCATAGCCCGCGCTTTGGTTGAATTCAACCCTGAGCTGCGCAAGCTGCTCAAGGCCGAAGGATTGATGACTCGCGATGCGCGCCAGAAGGAACGCAAGAAGTACGGGCAGAAGGGCGCGAGAAAGCGGTTCCAGTTCAGCAAGCGCTAACGCGCTTGCGAGCCAGTAGCTTGTAGCCGGTAGCCAGTAGCTTTTTCTTGATCCTGCCGGCCGCATCGGGTTCCTGATGCAGCAAAGGCAGCATGAAGAAGCTAAAGGCTGTTTTTCAAATCTCCCCGCAAGGGGATAAATCCGGGCCACAGAATCACCAACCCGGATGCAGTCCACGAAGGAGGACAATTGGCAACTATCACCATGAAGGAACTGCTCGAAGCGGGTGTTCACTTCGGGCATCAGACGAAGCGCTGGAATCCCAAGATGAAGGAATACATCTTCGGGGAGCGCAACGGAATTTACATCATCGACCTGCAGAAGACGCTGAAGCTGTTCAAGGAGGCGTCGAAGTTTGTGGTTGAGCTGTGCGCGAGCGGCAAGACGATTCTGTTCGTCGGCACCAAGCGCCAGGCGCAGGATGCGGTGGCCGAAGAGGCGACGAGGGCGGGCATGCCGTACATTAACCAGCGCTGGCTGGGCGGCCTGCTGACGAACTGGATTACGGTGCAGAAGTCGGTGAAGCGCCTCCAGGAACTGGATGAGATGGCCACGGACGGCCGCTACGACCTGCTGACCAAGAAGGAAGTGATCAAGCTGGAGCGCGAGCGGAAGCACCTGCAGGCCAATCTGGCCGGCATCAAGAACATGAAGCGACTGCCTGACGCGCTGTTCATCGTGGACTCGAACAACGAGACGATTGCGGTGAAGGAAGCGCGGAAGCTGGGCATCCCGGTGGTTGCGGTGGTGGACACCAACTGCGACCCGACGGTGGTGGATTACGTGATTCCAGGCAACGACGACGCGCTGCGGGCCATTCGGCTGTTTACGTCGAAGGTTGCCGACTCAGCCGCCGAGGGCGTGAACCTGCTGAGCGACAAGGCCTTCACGGAAGAGGCTCCGGAAGCGGCGGCCACGGAAGTGAGCGAAGGCGGCGTGGAGGGCGTAGCGATTTCTGCGGAGTCTTCACCGGTTGAGGAAGTCGACCTGGAGGCAGCGCTGGGCGGGGGCATCCGCAAGGCGCCGGCTGCTGTGGCGGCCCTGCTGGAAGAGGACGAAGTGGCGGAGAGCGCCAAGTAGCGGTTCGGCGCGGAAGCACGCACTGAGTTGCTTTGAGGGAGAGTCTCCCTCAGGGGCTAAAGCCCACTTTCATTTTGCAGTTTACGGCACGACTGAAGTCGTGCCCTGACACTTCGGGGTTTTCCGAAGCAGTTTTTCGCAAGCAGTGGGAGCGCGCCCTTTCAAAACGATTCCAAGGGCGTATATGGCACGACTGAAGCCGTGCCCTTTCAAAACGATTCCAAGCGACGCCACTACAGCTTTTCTTATGCCGGAAATTCTCCGGCGCGCAATACGATTGTGAAATCTTAAACGCGATCCATGATTAAGGCCGCGTGCGGCCAGAGAAAAAGAGAGATGACGACAGTGACTGAGAGGATTGACGCGAAACTGGTGAAAGAGCTGCGCGAGAAGTCGGGCGCGCCGATGGGCGACTGCTTGAAGGCGCTGCAGGAGACCAAGGGAAATATCGAGGATGCGTTTGTGGTGCTGCGCAAGCGGGGCATGGCCTCGGCGCAGAAGAAGGCTTCGCGCGTGACCAACGAGGGCGCGGTGGGCAGCTACGTTCATGCCGGCGGCAAGATTGCCGTGCTGGTGGAGCTGAACTGCGAGAGCGATTTTGTGGCGAGGACCGAGGACTTTCAGGAGCTGCTGAAGGACGTGGCGATGCACATCGCGGCGAGCGATCCGCGCTATGTGAAGCCCGAGGATGTGACCGCGGAGGACCTGGAGCGCGAGAAGGAGATCTATCGCGCGCAGGCAGCAGCCACGGGCAAGCCCGCGCCGGTGATCGAGAAGATTGTGGACGGGAAGATGGCGAAGTTCTACGAAGAGGTTTGCCTGCTGGAGCAACCGTTCATCAAGGACCAGGCGATCAGCGTGAAGGATCTGATTGCGCAAAAGGTGGGCAAGCTGGGCGAGAACATTACGGTGCGGCGGTTCGCGCGGTTCAAAGTGGGCGCGGCGGAGTGGACGGTGGCGCAGACCAAGCCGGTGGAAGCGGCGGCGGAGTAAGGTCGCGGCGTTCGACGCATCGCGAACCAAATCGGAATTCAAACTAAAGAGAAGGGGCAGTCCATTGCGGACTGCCCCGTTTGTTTTGGGCTGGAGGCCGGTTGCTTACGGCAGGTAGTAGCGGAGCGAAGTGAAGATCATGCTGTCGTCGCCCTTGGCGCCGTTGCCGGGATTGGCGGTGCCACCCGCGCCCGACCAGAGGTCGCGCTCAAATCGGCTGTATTGGATGCCCTGGCGGAGACGGCCCTTGGGGCTGTTGTGGATGTTCCACCAGTAGCCAGCGGTAAACTCCTGCACGTCTTTGTTGCTGCCGCCGCAGTTGGCTGGGGCAATGGCGGCTGCGCCGCCGGCGGCCGCGGTGCCGTTGAACGTCTCGGTCAAGCAGCCCGACATGTTCGTGCTGCGAGTGCCGTAACCAACCTGCGTTGTCCCGTTGAGCGCATAGTCGCGGTCGAGGTAGTCGCCGCCATAGTTGAAGTACATATTGAAATTCGGCGTGGGATTCAGCTCGACCGTGCTAAGCGCGGAGAATCCGTGGATGGGAGAGATGGTTGCATTAGGGCGAAGGGTGACATCGGCGATGGTCGAAGAGCCGTAGCGTCCGACACCCTGGCCCCACAGGCCCTTGAGGCCGATCATAATGACCTTTGTGCCAAGCGGTGCGCGGAAGCCGCCGCCGATGCCGTCGCCGATCGCGGTGCTGTTATAGGGGCTGCCAGTGGCGGGATAGATGCGGTCACGGAAGTTGCGCTCGATGCCAAACAACTCCCAGTGGCCCCAGCCGGGCTCGAAGGCCATCTTCACGACGAAGTCTGGAGTGTAGTTGAACGAGTAGTTGGCGTTGAGGTTGTAGAGGCCGCCGCCGGTTCCGATGGAACCAAACAGTTCATTGGTCGGGATGCCCTGGCCCGCTGGGTTCAGCATCTCGGCGTTTTCAATGGAAGCGCCCAGGTAGAAGGTCTTGCCGAAATCCTTGGAGACGCGGAAGCTGTATTGGCGCGTCCACACGAAGCCGGCTTCGTACTGTGCGTCGATGGTGGCGGGGAGAATCTCGGAGCCGCGCGTGAGGCCCTGGGTGGTCTCGGTCACCAGCGACCAGCCCTGGCCACCGGAGAAGTCCCAACCGCTGGTTGTTTTCGCGTCGGCCCACAACTGGCGTTGGCGCAATGTGTAGCTGTTCGACTGGTTGTTGTTCGAGGTGACGCCGGCGCTCAGCCAGTCCATCTCGTAGTAGCCGGTCATGGTGAAGCTGGGCAGCTTGCCGACGGCTTTGAGGGCCAGGCGCGACTGACGGCCCGAACCGAAGAACTCGCTTAACTGCGACGCGTCGGAGTTGGCCAGCGGAACGCCGGTGAAAGGCGTATTGATATCGCCGCCTGTGGCTCCCTGGCGCCACACAGTTTCTGCCGCCAGGAAGCTGCCTGTCGGCGAGAGAGTGATTCCCTTGAAATGAAGGACGTCGGGATTGTTGATCGCCTTCTTGATGCTCGTGGTCTCATCGGAGACCGTGGTGGCGAGCGAAACTGCGTTGATCTTCAAATCGCCCACCGTGCCTTGCAGAGTGGTCACGGCCGCTGCATTGTCGGTGACCGCCTGCTGTTGCGCGGTGGCGTCGGCTTCAGCCTTGGCGGCTGCCGTCTGCGCATCGGCCGCCGTCTGCTGCGCCTGCTTCAACTGCTCATCCTTGGCAGCAAGATCGGACTTCAATCCATCGATCTCGCCCTGGAATTGCTGCTTCATATCATCGATCTGTTGTTGTACGGTGGGGCCGGCTGGAGCAGCGGGCTTTTTGGCCGGCGGCGTAGTGCCGCTGGTTTGTGCGTAAGAAACAACAAGACTGGCTGCAAGAAATGCAATGGCAGCCGCTTTCACTGTCAATTTCATTTGGGCCTCTCTTTTCCTCATGGATTCGTGTTGGAAGGTCGCGGCGCCCCCGTGCATAGAGGATGCAATCCACTTCTGCATCCCGGACGCATTGAAGAATTGAAAAATCTGCGGTAATCCCATCGGCGCGAAAGATTAGGGGAGTGGTCACGGAAGGAGCCTCGCGCCAGCAGAACTCCTCCTCTTGCTTCGCATCCAAGACTCGCAGAGCAAGATTAAGATTTGACGAATTCACACAGAATTCACAGTTGCGGGCTGGTGCAGATTTTCTGCGAAGAGAGAAGGCGAGAAACTCAAATTCTATTTACAGATGCTTCGCTTTTTCGTCGCGATCTTGTGGAAGATTGCGGCGGAGAGATTGCAGCGGTGTGCTACGGACGCACGGGTGACGATGAGGCGGATGCGCCCGCGGTCTGCGAACCGGCGCTGAGGAGGTTGGCCAGCAGGCGGTAAGCGCCGGGCACGAGCTCAGGGAACTGGCGGTACAGCGCGAACGCAACATATATATAAGTTCCCTTTCCGCGATGCGCGACGAGGAGCCCTCCGCGTTGCGGATCCTGGCCCGGATCGGCGGTCTCGGTGAGCGCCGTGTATCCGGGGTCCCAACGATCGAGGAAGCCGTGGCCGCGCTCTTCGAACCATCCGTCAAAATCGGCGGAGGTAATTCTGTTCGGCGAGGCGAGGAGCGAGTTCGTAGGATCGAGCAGCTTGACCGGAGCCTGCTCATCGACCACGCGCTCAGGCATGCCTTTCATCGAAAGCGGCAGCGGCGCGGGAAATGTAGCGCCCTGATACTGCACGACGAGCGTTCCGCCGCGCTCGACAAAGCTGTCAAGCCGTGGCTCAGCCGCTGCCAGCCCGGGCCGCGTGGAGTAAGCGCGAATGCCGATGACCAGCACGTTCCACTGCGACAAATCCGCAGTGGCGAGCTCATCGTCGGTGACGAGATGCGGCTTGATGCCGAGCGCCTCGATGGCTTCGGGGACGAGATCGCCGGTTCCCATCACGTAGCCAACGCGAAGACCAGCCGCGACTTTTACGTCGACCTTGCGGGTGCGGAGTTCCGCAGGCTTGTACTGGTTATAGGGAAGCAAGCCCGGATAGCCGATGCTCTGCCAGCCGATGGAGTAGCTCTGATCGCCGACGTGCGCGACAGCCTGAATGGTGTAGGCGCGCGCGGCAACGTCGCCGGCCGGAGAAACGGAGAACACGAGCGGCTCCGTGTCGCCTGCGCCTTTCAAGTGGAATTCGCGTTGCGCGGGATCGGCGCGCCAACCCTCCGGCAGCTTCAGATCGACGACTCCGTCGGCGGCGTGCTCGGCGTGAACGGTGACGCTGACCGGCAGCGGCGAACCATCGAGCGGCAGAATGCGCGCCTCCGGCTCGACGCGCACTCCGATGGCCGGCGTGACGACGAGCGGCTGATAGACGCCGCCGACACCGGTGACGCGCGCCAGTGTTTGCACCACCTGGCCGAGCCGGATGGGTACGCCGTCGAAGGTGAACTCCGCCCACGCGGCGAGCGGATAGGGCGCGAAGGAGCGCAACCGCCAGGCTTCGTTCGAAATGTCGTAGTAGGGCTGCTCGGTAGTGGGACGCGTGAAGTAGGGCTCGGTGGGCGCGGCATCGGCGGGAACGTGGACGCGGAAGGTGCGATCGTTCGCCAGCGTCGGGGCTTGTTGTGCGTCGATCGGTCCGCCAGCATCCTTGATTGTCCACTGCGCGCCGTCGCTGCTCTCGAGCCATGCCCGGCTCGGCTCTGCTGCGTCCAACCCGTGCGCGAGATGCACACGAGCGCCGAAATCTTCGCCGGGCCAAACGCTGCGCGCTGTTTCATCGGCGGAGGAGCCGCGCCCGCCGAAGCCTGGGCCGCCGCCAGACCCGCTGACAAACGCAACCAGATCGAGTCCGAGCAGATCCTTGAACGCGGTCTGGAACTGAACGATCTTCTCGCTAAGCTCGAGTTCGAGGCCGGCTTTCGCCTCCGCGTTGAGATCGCTCGCGTTCACGCGCTCGTAGAGGTCCAGCGTCTCGCGGTAGACGGGCACGAGTTTGTGCGCGGCATCGACGCCGCCTTGGTTTTTGCAGTCGCTGGTGAACGCATTCAGGCCGCTCTGGATTCTGCCGAGGTCATCCGCGAGCCACTGAGGGGCGGCATTGCCGGCCAGCCGCACGAGACCCGTGATGCTCGTGTCGATGTTGACCTTGGCGTTGCGGAAAAGGCTGTCGTTTGCGTCGCCCGCGCCGGCCGCGGCGGCCGATGGCGCAACGGCCCACAGGTGGTAGCCGGAAGAGTCAGGGCCGCTCAGCGCCGGATTGGCTCCGCCGTATTGCGACTTCTGCTCGCCCCAGCCTTCGCGGGCAATTTGCACGTAGGTACGGCCGAGCACCGGGTCCCATGTGCCCACGGGAAGCGTGACGTCTGCCGGCAATGCGCCTTCGATCCACTCGCCGGTGAGGTAATTGTGAAATCTTGCCGGCGCCCACTTTCCGGTCGCGTAGTCGAGCATTTGACCGTTGGTGATGGGCGCAAACGGTGTGCGCGAGTAAACCGCCAGCGGCTGCCATGGCTGCAAGCCACTCTTTAGCTGCTCGGGAAAGATGTTTGAATCTGCGGCGGCCTTGAAAGCCTCCTGGGCAATCTCGCCGGCGACCTGGTGCTGGCCGTGGCCATCAGTCAATCCACCGACGAAGGTGGACAAGATGACTTGCGGGCGAACCATGCGAATGGCGAGCACCGCGTCATAGAGGACGCGATCGTGGCCCCACTTCTGAAACGATTCTTCCTGCGTTTTGGAAAAGCCGAAATCGGCCTCAGTGCCCCAAAGCTGCCGCACGCCATAGTATTCGTCGGCCTTGAGCAGCTCGCTGGTGCGGATGAGGCCGAGCGCATCGTAGCTTTCGGCGCCTACCGCGTTCTGGCCGCCCTCACCGCGGGTAAGCGTGAGCAGAGTGACCCGCACGCCCAGTCCGCGCGACAGATAGGTCATGAGCGCGCCGTCTTCGTCGTCAGGATGGGGCACGATGACAAGCACGCTGGCCGTGGTGCCGAGCCGCTTGAGGGTTTGCTCGAGATCGGCGGCACCGCGATCTTCAGGCAATGGGAGCGCGTCCGCCGAGGGCTCGGGCGGCGGAAGCTGGGCGAGCTCGGAGGCGGGGGAAGTGGGCGCGACAGTTTGCGCGAGGAGTGGCACTCGACCGGCGATCGACACGAGCGCAGCCAGCACGGCGCAGAGCGCGATGCCATGCAGTTTTCGGGGAGAGAAACTCATCACCGTCAGTTTACAAGGCGGCGAGCAGGGTCAGCGCCAGTCGTCGCGGGCATTGGCCAGGCCTTCATTCATCACAGCGTCGAAGCCCGAGTTCTTCTTGACGAAGATCTCGCTGAACTGGCGGTCCTGGCGGAGAAGAATGGCCTGCAGGCGCACCAGCTCAAGCAGCGCGAGGAACATGGCGATGAGCGCGCGCTCGGAGTGCGTGTGGCTGAGCAGGCGGCGCAGCGCGACGGGCTTGTCTTCCATGGTGAGGCGGCGGGTGAGGAACTGGATCATCTGACCGACAGTGACGGAGTCTTCCTCGACATTGATGATGGGACGGTTGCGCGCGCGGTCAAGAATGTCGCGGAAGATGCGGACGAGGTCGGTGGTGTCGGCGGCGATCTCCGGCTCCGCGCCGGCATCCTCGCGGAACTCGCGCACGCCGGGATTGGTCCATGTGTTGGCTTCGAGCATCTGCTTGTCGTGCAGCATTTGCGCGGCGTTGCGGAAGCGCTCGTGCTCGAGCAGGCGATCGACGAGCTCGCGGCGCGGATCCTCGGCCGACTCTTCCGGCCCGACCGGAGCGCGCGGAAGAAGCATCTTGCTCTTGATATGAATGAGCAGCGCAGCGGTATAGATGAATTCGCCGGCGACATCCATGTCGCTGGCGCGCAGATGGTCGACGTAGGCGAGGAACTGCGCGGTGATTTTGGCGATGGGAATGTCGTAGATGTCGATGTCCTGCTTGCGAATGAGGTCGAGCAGCAGGTCGAGCGGGCCGTCGTAGACTTGGCCGACGAAGACCGAGAAGGGCGACTGCTCGGCATCTACGCCGCGAGCTTTGAGCGCGGCGGCAACTTTCTCGGCGGTGGTTGGCTCCGTGGCAGGCTTGGCGGCTAAAGGTGGGTCGAAGGGCAATGTGGGGGCCGGGTTTTGTGGCGCGGCCGCCTGGGCTGCGGGGGCGGGCGCAGGCGCAGGATTGGCTTGTGCGGCGGGAGGGGCGGACGGCCGCTCTAGCGATTGCTCTGGTGGCGGAGCTTCCGCTGCCGGGGCCGCGAGCGGCTCCGTTGCTGCTTTCTCTTCGGGGCTCGACACGGGCTCCGCCTGCCTTAAGTCGACCGGAGCTTGCTCGGATTGTGGGGAAGTATTCGTCAACGCGATCTCTTCTTCGGGTGCTACCGACTCTGCAGGGGCGTCGTCTGCCGGGGCAACTTCTGCCAGCTCTGGCGGCACGCTCAGCGCAACTTCAGGTTCGGGGTGTTCGTCGGCGGCGCTGGCTGTGATGTTCGGTTCAACGGTTTCAAGTTCGACCTCAGCGGGCTTGTCGTCGATCGATTCGACCTCGCTCTCTTGATTCTCGGGCTCGGGGCTGCTTTCGGGCCCGATGTCGCTTTCTGCGCTGAGTTCTACTCTTTCGTTCTCATGCTCCGGGCCGTTCCCGGGTTCAAGAATGCTCTCAGGCTCGGCGACGAATGCTTTTGCGTTTGCCTCCGGGGCGATCTCAACATTTCCGTCGACCTCAACTCTTCCGTTGCGGCGGAAGAGCCCAAATCCGGAGCGGATTCCGCTCAGCGCAACCTCGAATGCCCAACGCCACCACGGGACTTTCACTTCCATCGCTTGCTCGTTCCTGACCCGTTCAACCCCTTGCTTCCCGTGGCTCGTTCCTGCCGTTCATCCGGCACGTTTCCGCGTTTGTCTCACGCCGGCGCGACGGTCGTCAACGTCATTTGCATGGCATTGCGCACTTCGATCATGGTCTGCTCGGCGCGTGCCGAGGCGCGGAGCGAACCAGCGATCAGAATCTCTTTCGCCTGATCGTCTGTGAAGCTGGCGCGGCGCTGCTGAATGGGCTCGAGTATTTTCACCAGCGAGTCGGCGGCCCAGCTTTTGCATTCAATGCAGCCGATGCCTGCCGAACGGCAACCCTCATAGACCTTGGCCATGGTCTCGGGCGAGGAGAAAACTTTGTGCAGGTCGCCGACGGGGCACTTGTCGGGATCGCCCTTGTCGGTGCGGCGGACGCGCGCAGGGTCGGTGACCATGGTCTTCAGTTTTTGGCGAACGACAGGCTCGGGGTCGCTCAGGAGAATGGTGTTGCCGTAGCTCTTCGACATTTTGCGGCCATCGGTGCCGGGGAGCTTGGGCGAGGGCGTGAGAAGGACCTTGGGCTCGGGGAGAACCTCGATCGGCAGCAGGTTCGATGAGGGCCTTGTGGCTGCGTAACGAGGGCTTGGCCTGAATTTGTAGAACTGATTGAATCGGCGGGCGAGCTCGCGGGTCAGCTCCACATGCGCCTGCTGGTCCTGGCCGACGGGGACAAAGTCGGGCTGGTAAAGCAGAATGTCGGCGGCCATCAGCACCGGGTAGCCGAGGAATCCGTAGGTGGTGAGGTCTTTGCTGGCGAGATTTTCCTGCATCTCCTTATAGCTGGGCACGCGCTCGAGCCAGCCGAGCGGAGTGCTCATGCCGAGGAGCAGCGCCAGCTCGGCGTGCTGCAACACTCGGCTCTGCAAGAAGAGCACGCTGCGCTCGGGGTCGAGGCCGGCGGCGAGATAGTCGAGCATGACCTCGACGGTGTTGGGCGCGATCTGGCTGGGGTCGGCGTAGTCGGTGGTGAGCGCGTGCCAGTCGGCGATGAAGAAGTAGCAGTCGTACTGGGCGATGGGGTCATTTTGCAGCTTGACCCAGTTGGCGAGCGCGCCCATGTAGTTGCCCAGATGAAGCTTTCCCGTGGGGCGCATGCCGCTAAGGACGCGCGGGCGGGACGATGGAGTGGCGGGTTCAGGCATGGGGCGAGTCAATTCTCCAGTGGTCCTCGGGGGTCCTCGGTGACGCCTTCGGCGGCGTCCTTGCAGCGGCCAAAGAAAAGCCGACCGCGCTCTCTAGAAAAGCGTAAAAAACCTTATTCCATTGTAGCGGGAGAACCGCCAGCGAACGCTGGGCACTAGAGGCGCAAAAGGAAGGAAAACACGAGGACCAGAGCAGGCGTGAGCAGCAGGCGCAGAACGAAGCCACCCACAAAGATCATGAGCAGGTAGCTGATCCAGCCGCCGATGCGGTCGTATTGCTGCACCGCGTTATACGGCAGCATATTGCGCACCACACGGCTGCCGTCGAGCGGCGGAATGGGCAGCAGGTTGAAGAAGAAGAGCGAGAGGTTGATGAGGATGGCGAGCGAGAAAAGCAGCGCGACGGGCTGCGCGCCGGTTGCCTCGGCAAAGCCCAATGCGACAGCGAACGACAACCGCACCATGGCCCCGCCGCTCGGCATGGTGAAGGCCATGATGGTAAGACCTGCCAAAGCCAACAGCACCAGAATCAGGTTCGAAACGGGCCCGGCAAGGGTGGTGAGGTTGTCGTCGCGAACGATTTTCTTGAAGTTGCGGGTGATAACAGGCGTGGGCTTGGCCCAGCCGACCAGCATGAAGGGAACGCTGAAGCCGATGAGCGGCCCAAAGATTACCATGGCGGGAAAAAGCAACGACCCGACCGGGTCGATGTGGGCCAGCGGATTGAGCGTGATGCGCCCTTGCAGCCGCGCCGTCTGATCGCCGAGGCGCGAAGCCATCCAAGCGTGCGCGCACTCATGAAAACTGAGCGAGAAAAGCAGCAAAACAAACTCGAAAACGGCAATGACGAAGCGCTCGGACTGCAAACGATTTCTCCCGGGGGCAAGACCCAGCGTAGCACGGTGGGAACGCGGTGTTTGGTAGTGGGCTGGTTTGGAGAGATATTCACTCGGGGGCTAAAGCCCCGATTCATTTGGCGCGAATTATGGCACGACTGAAGTCGTGCCCTGACACTTCGTGCCTTTCCGAAGAAGTCTCTCAGGTCGCCGAAAATGCAGGAAGCTGCCGGCCGAGCCCGCTGCGCCGTTAGCTCTCGATGTACTCCCAGAAGGAGTCGGAGAGATCGGCGCCGAGTTCGGTGGTCATGCGGCGGGCGGCGCGATCGACTTCTTCCATGAGGCCGTGCAGGTAGTCGCGCGAGCGTGAGACGGCCGCGACGCCGAGCGTTGCCGACTGCCAGGTGACGGCTTCGTCCAGCTCTGCCACTGAAACGTTGAAGCCCTGCCGCAACTGGTCTTTGAGCGAACGAACCACCTGCCGCCTGTCCTTGAGCGATTGGGCGTGCTCGATGCGAATCTCGATGGTGAGTTGCGCCACCGGCATAGGGGTAAGGATTGAACACGGACAGTGTAAGGCGGTCTTGGGTGGGCGGAGCAAGTATTTTCTTGGTCCGGTGTGCGATCCGAGTTCTTCAAACATTAGGTTATTAGCCGACAAATTGGATTTCGCATTATAATGAATCCATGAGCGCGCATGTGATTGGCAACTCGGTGCCTACTCCGGAACGAATGGGCGAGATCCTCGGGCTAAGTTCCGACCGCGTGGTGGCTGTGCGAAGCATCATGAGCACGCCGTCCAGCCGGAAATCTTCGAAGAGTGCGAGCTACTCCTTCAGGGTAGCTACCAGGAAAAAGTCGAGCCGTTCACGAACCTCTTCCAAGGTTCGGGGCAGGCGATAGATTCGTCGTGCGGCGTCGCAGACACATCGAGTCAGTCTTTCTCAACATCCCATACGATCGTAGGTTTGAAGACCTTTATTTGGCCTACATCGTTGGCTTGACCCAACTCGGTCTGCGCGTCAATGCGGCTGTCGGCGTTCCGAACCAGGGCCGTCTTGAGACCATCATCGGTCTGATCGAGGAGTCCGATTTCTCGATTCATGACCTCTCCAGGATCGAGCTCTCGAAGGGGATTCCCCGCTTCAACATGCCACTTGAGCTTGGTCTCGCGCTCTATCGATCGCGCGTCACAAGAGGCAGGCATCGGGTTTACGTGTTCGAGAGAAAGGCTTATCGAGCGCAACGGTCTACTAGTGATATCAATGTGATTGACCCCAAGATTCATAATGGAACTGCCAAGGGCGTCATGGCTGGGCTGCGCAATATCTTTCGACAGCCTGGCGATGTGACTACCGTTCCCGAGATGCTCATCAGCTACCGCGCCGTCAGAAAAAGGCTACCCCAGCTAAGGCTGAATGCGGGCGGGAAGTCGCTGTTCGAAGCATCGGTGTTTCAGGATCTTTCGCTTGCAGCACTCGTGGAATCTCAAAAGCTGATTAAAAGGCGAGTCCGCGCCCACCGCCCTTGAAACCGATTTGCGGGATCAATCACAGATTGGCTGGATTCCGGCCCGTTGACCGGCAATCCGGAAATTCCTGCGCCCCCTACTCCGCGAACTTCGCCAACTGCGCGGCGGACGGCCGGGGCGTGACGGCGCTGACGACGACCAGCGCGGCGACCGCGGCAAAGAGCGCGGGAAAAATCGCGTCGCGTTGCGCGAGGAGCGCGGGAAGGCGAAGAAGCTGCTTGAAACCGGGCGCGTCCCAGACTAAAGTCACTGCGGTTCCGGAGGCGATGGCGGCGACGGCGCCCCAGGCAGTTGCGCGCTTCGAATAAAACGCAGCAAGCACCACAGGCGTGACCGCGGCGGAGTAGATGGTGTAGGCGTAGAGCATTTTCTCAAGAATGCTGGGCGCGTAGATGGCCTGATAGAGCGCCCAGCAGCCCAACAGCACCACAGCGAGGCGCGAGACGATGAGCACCCGCTTGTTCGACGCGCCGGGCGCGATGTAGCGCACGAACACGTCTTCGACGAGGTTCGAGGCTGGAGAAAAGAGGTAATTCGAGGCTGTCGAAATGACCTTGGCGAAGACCGCGCCGAGGAGCAGCGCGCCCATGAATGCGGGCAGCCCGTGGCGCGCCGTATAGGGAATGATCTCGTAGGGCTGGCGGGCGACTTCGCCGGTGGGGTAGAGCGCAGAGCCGAAGACTGCGATGGCGACGATCAGCGTTTCGAGCAGCAGAGTGCCCAGAATCCAGCCGACAACGGAAATGCTCGCGTCGCGCTCGCTTTTAGCCGAGAAGAATTTCTGGTACATGACCTGGTTGCCGAGCATGAGCAGCATGGTGGGCACGAGGAATTCGAGGGCGCGCAGAAGCGTGAGGTTGCCCAGAACCTCGAAGTGCGTTGGCTGGAGCGCGGCGTGCAGGCCGCTCCATCCGCCGGCCTTGAAGAAGAGCATGGGCGTGGCGACGATGCAGATGACCGTGACCAGCGAGCCGATGGCCACATCCATATATGCCACAGACGACATGCCGGCCAAGGCCGTGGTGACGATGACGAACATGGCAATGATGTAAGTGCCCAGCTCCGGGGTGACGGAATCGGGAAAGATGAGATGCAGCACGTTGCCGCCGCCCTTGAACTGGTAGCTGGTGATGGCCACGTACGCGACGAGGATGGCGATGGTGCCAAGGACCCGCGCCGCCTGGTTGTAGCGCGCCTCGAGGAGGTCGGGCAGCGTGAACTGGGCAAACTTGCGCGCCCGCGGCGCAATAAAGTAGATGAGCAAAAGCCCCAGCCAGCCGCCGGCCGGCTGCCAGAGTGCGGCAAAGCCGTTTTTGTAGGCGTTCTCAGCGCCGGCAAAGAGCGAACCGGCGCCGATCCACGAGGTGAGCAGCGTGAGCACGAGAACAATGGCGGGAAGCGAGCGGCCGGCGACCAGGTAGTCGGCCTTGGTCTTGACACGGAAGGTACGGAAGACGGCTACGGCCAGCAGAGCGGCGGCGATGGAAACGAGAACAACGATATAGAGTGCGGACTGCAATATGCTTCCTCGGGTGGCTTGCTCGGGGCGGCTTGAGATTGAATGCAGTGTATCGGATGACGCCGCGGTGACTTCAGAGGTATCTCCCAAGACAACCAATGCATCAAAAGTAATGGTGCGCCGGTTGACGCGCCGCGCGGGTAGAGCTACTCTCGCAATACCGGATTTGGTACGCGACCCCAACACGCGGATCAGCAAGGTGACCAGGAAGCTGGACCTGGGCTTGCCTCGCGTTCTCAAACTCCCTGCAAAATCAGCCGTTTGCCATGAAGCACCCTGCCGGGGCGCGCGCAGGCGCAGCTGGCCGTCAAAGCGGCCGGTTCTCGCGTACGCCGTGCCCATCGCCGATAACTTGATTACAAACCCTCCGGCGGCAGCCTTACGAGACCGCTGCCGGACAACCTTAAAGAGCAATTCCGGAGGAAGTTAAACCCTTTGAAGATCGCCCTGGAGATCACGCCTAACCTTGAGCCCCTGTTCGGGACCCGCGATGAAAACCTAAGGCTGTTGGAAGACTCGCTCGGCGTGTGCATCGACCTGCGCTCCGACGCCGTGCATGTGGAAGGCCCGGAAGCGGGAGTGGCCCGCGTGCAGCGCATCTTTGAGGACTTTGAGACGCTACGCCGCCAGGGCATCAACCCGCACAATGGCGAGCTGAACGGAATGCTGCGGCTGGTGGTGGCCGATCCCGCGGCGACGCTGCGCTCAGTGGCGGAGGCGGGCAAGCAGCGGTCAGTCGGGATTAAGCGCACTGTGCAGCCGCGCTCGATCAACCAGCAGCGCTACGTGGAGGCGATCGAGCAGAACGACATGGTGTTCAGCGTGGGCCCGGCGGGAACGGGAAAGACGTATCTGGCCGTGGCGATGGCTGTGGCTGCCTTCAACGCCAAGCGCATTGGGCGAATCGTGCTGGTGAGGCCGGCGGTGGAGGCGGGCGAGCGGCTGGGATTTTTGCCCGGCACTCTGCAGGAAAAAGTGGACCCGTATCTGCGCCCGCTCTACGACGCGCTCTACGACTTGCTCGATCCGGACCGCGTGGACAAGATGCTGGAAAAAAACATCATTGAAGTTGCGCCGCTGGCGTTCATGCGCGGGCGCACACTCAATGACGCATTCATCATCATGGACGAGGCGCAGAACACGACCGTCGAGCAGATGAAGATGTTCCTGACGCGCATGGGCAACAACTCGAAGGCCGTGATTACGGGCGACATTACGCAAATCGATTTGCCGAATCCGCGCAAGTCGGGCCTGCTGGACGCGATCAACGTGCTGAACGGCGTGGAAGGCATCGTGTTCTGCCACTTTGACGACGGCGACGTGGTGCGCCATCTGCTGGTGCAACGCGTGGTGCGCGCATATGAGAGCGCGAAACCGCGACAGCAGGAGCTTCCGCTCACAATGGGCGACGGGATTCAGGTGGGCGCTCAGGAGAGCGAAGAGCGCGCGGAAGGGCAGGCGAAGCAGACGGCCAAGCCGCAGTAGCCGGACCTCTCACGTAGAATCGAAGTCATCGCGTAGCCGTTCCCCATGGCGACGCCCTGCACGATGATTCTCCTCGACCCAGAATTGGAGCCTGACCCCGTTCCGGCTTCCGCCGCAGCGAAGCAGGCGGTTGCGTCCGAAGCTCTGAAGAATCTCCGCATTCCATCAACGCGTGCGCTGGGCCGGTTTCTCACCCAGGCGCAAGTTGCCGTCGGTCTTAACGGTCAGGTGACGGTGCTGCTCACGACCGATGCAACCCTTCGCGATTTGAACCGGCGCTTCCGCGGAAAGGATCAAGCGACCGACGTGCTTTCGTTTCCCTCGACGAATCCCGCGCCCGGCCCCGAAAAGACTGCCGGAGATGTGGCGCTCAGCGCGGAGACGGCGCGGAAGCAAGCTGCGGAGCAGGGGCACACGCTCGGGATTGAGCTGCGGGTCCTGATGCTTCACGGGCTGTTGCACCTGGCCGGCTACGACCACGAAACCGACGCAGGCAAAATGCAGCGGCGCGAGCGGCAACTGCGTGCGAAGCTTGGCCTGCCGCTGGGGCTGATTGAGCGCGCGGCGCCCGAGCGAACGAAGACGCGGAGGCGCAAGCCATGACTCCGCTTGAGATCGCTGCTCTCGTTGCGCTCATTGGAGTGGCCACGCTGGCCTCGTACATCCAGCGCGTCTACTCCGAGTACGGCAAGATTTTGAGCCGCGAAGTGCAGGAGAATCTTGACGCGTGGGAGGTGCGCATCGAGCCGCATCTCGGTCTGAGCCGCGAGCATGCAGCACTCTGCGCCTCAGTGCTGAAGCAGCTCTCTCTCGGCGCGATCGCCCTTGGGCTCGGCGCGCTGCTTTTCATCCGCCCCACGCACCCCGGTCCGCCCACGACTCTTGAGGTCGCACAGGCCATTCTTGCGGTGGTGCTGGTCGTCATCTTCGCGTACCAGTTCATTCCCTCGCTGCTCTTCAACCGCACCCGCGGCCTGTGGGCGGCGCGCTTGCTCTGGCTCATCCGCCTGCTGCTTTGGCTGGTCACGCCAGTCACGGTCTTCATCCGATTCTTTTCTTCCGTCGCGTCGCTGGCCGAGGCGCCGGCTGGCCCGGAAGAAGAGGAGCCCGCTCCCGGCGTCGAAGCACTGATCGAGGCCGGCGAGGAAGAAGGCATTCTAGAGCAGAGCGACTTCGAGCTGGTTCGCTCGGCAGTCGAGTTCGGCGACATGCTGGTTCGCGAGGTGATGACGCCGCGGCCGGAAATCTTCGCTGTTCCCGAATCCACAACGATCGAGCACTTCCTGGAAATGCTGCGCATACAGAATTACTCGCGCGTGCCCGTTTATTCCAGCTCGCTGGACAACATTAAAGGCCTCGCGTTCGCCCACGACCTGCTGCAAATTACTGACGACGAAGCGCGCACGCGGACAGTTGCAACGATTCTGCACCCCGCCGCATTCGTTCCCGAGACCAAGCGCGGATACGAGCTGCTGCGTGAGATGCAGCGCGAAAAGCAGCACATGCGCATCGTCATTGACGAATACGGCGCAGTCGCTGGCCTCGTGACCATCGAAGATTTGCTGGAGCAAATCGTGGGCAACATCCGCGACGAGCACGAGACCGACACGCAGATCGAGGAGCCGCAGCGCGAGCCTGCGGGCTCGTGGCTGATTCCGGGAAGCTTTCCCGCCGATCAGCTTGGCGACATCATTGGCGAGCCGGCGGAGCTGGGCGGGGACTATGAAGCCGCCACCATCGGCGGCCTGGTAAGCGAGATTGTGGGGCGGATTCCCAAGGTGGGCGAGGTGGTCACGCTCGATCCGCTTGGCCTGCGCGTCGAAATTGTTGCCTCAACGGGGCGGCGGGTAGAGCGTGTGCGGCTGTTTCCGCCAACGGCGCGTCTGCCGTTTCCGAAGGATGTCGGGACATGAATGGCCTTCTGACCTTTAGAGAATCAGCTCTATACTGAATGGGTTTCCGATCATCGCAGAGGATGTGGAAGATGGCGTTTGCCCTTAGTGCTCACCACGTGGCAAATTCGGCGACTTTCCTGCTGTTGGTTGCGGCTATTCCGCTTGTTCCGGCTGTTCATGCACAGGCGTCGACTTCCTCGGTCGGCTGCGGAAAAGCCAATGTCTCTATGGCAAATCCTACTTATTTGAGTGCCGGGAGTGTAATCCTTGCTGTAGAGCTTCCATCTGGATGGCTACGGGAAGAAAAGAAGAGTAACCCATTTTTTCTGTTGCGGGTTGGCGATCGATATGAGAGTGCCCCGACGCTAATGTATATCAATGTGCAGAGGTTGGACTCTTCATTCGAGCAGGCAGTCAAGAACGATGAACGCGACTTTCGTCAGAGCGATCCTTCTGCTCAGATTCTAGACGAGCCCGCACCGGCAGTTCTCGAGGCGGGTTGCCCAGTGAACACGCAACGCTTTGTCTACCAGCATGAGCAAAAGACATACATCGATCAGGTTACAAAAATAGGAATCGACGGTCTGCTTTTGAACGTCGTTCTTTCCTCGGATAGCGAGGCTGAGATCACGCGCTATCAGAAGGACTACATGTTTCTCCTTCAGCACCTTGCGCTTGTTGCATCTGCGCACTGAGCCAACTCCTATTTCAGCATTGGTTGCTGCGGCTGTTTCCGCCGACGGCGCGGCTGCCGTTTCCGAAGGATGCGCAAGGAAGCTAGCGGATCAGGCCTTTGAGAATCGCTGCCCTTCCGCTGATTCGCACGTCGCTGTGGGGCAGGCGTCGGCCTCGCTCGAACACGGCCATGCTGTCATAGAAGTGCATCGATAAGGTGGAATGGGTGAACTCAGTCGCCGGCAGCGCATCCCTGGTCCACTCGGCGTTCAATTCATCGATGAGCTCCTTGCAGACTTCGATGAACGTTCCCTCGCGTTTCAGGCCGCCGCCGAACTCATCCCAGTAGGCTGTGTGAAGATCTTCCACCATGTACACGCCGTTGGGAGAGGTGCGCGGGTAAAGAAATCGAAAAGTTTCAACGACGTCGCTCATCCGGTGGCTGCCGTCGTCGAGGACTACATCGGGCGTTCCGAATTCCGCAATGACATCCTCGAGAAAACTCGTGTCGGACTGGCTGCCGATCCGTATTTTGATCTGGTCTTCCTCGAAGGTTTTGCACTCCGGGTTCACGTCAATTCCAACGATCAGGGCATGGGGGCCAAGGTACCGCTTCCACATCTGCGCCGACCCGCCCCGGCCGCATCCGATTTCGAGAAAGACCGTGGGCCGGTTGACGAACCTGCTGAAGTGAGCCTCATAGACGGGAAAGTAGTGCTTCCACTTGTGTATTGTTCGCCCCTTGTTATTGACAAACTCTGACCACAGACTCAATCTATCCTCGCTTTTGTCCACGCAACTCACGAAGTGCGGGACGCAGTCGTTTCCTGCTCACCCGTGCCAGTCTCTCTGCACTGCTAAGAGAAATTAAACCATGCGCCCGACAAGGGCAAACGTTAAGGGCAACCGTTTTGCTTCGATCCGTGAGATCTGCGCGTGGATTTCGCCGCGTCGACGGAGAGACGAGTGGAGCGCGTGCGGCTGTTTCGGGCGACGGCGCGGCTGCCGTTTGCGAAGGAATTGCGAGCTCCAGTCACCTCGATTGAATCTCGCGCTCGATCGTGTATGATCATCGGCGGTTCTGAATCCAAGCGGCACCGGAGCTGCGGAGGTGCGTATGGGCAACAGTTTTCTTACACGTCGTGAGTTTGTGCGAACAACTGCAGGAGCCGCGGCAATTGGCGCGGCGCCGCGGGCGATCCTGGCAGGCTCGGCAGAGACTACGGCTCGGCGCGTTCACGTGTGGGAGAAACAGGAAATCGCGCTCACGTCCGAGCACAGCTTTTCGAATCCCTACACAGACGTGACTATCTGGGTGGAGCTGAGCGGGCCCGGCTTCAACAAGCGTGTATACGGCTTTTGGAACGGCGGGAATGAATTCTGCGTGCGCGTGACTGCAACCGAGCCGGGCACATGGCGCTGGCGCAGCGGCTCAGAGCCCGCTGTCGCCGGACTTGCGGGAAAATCGGGAACATTCGAGGCCATCGAGTGGACGGAAGCTGAAAAGCAGGAGAACCCGCTGCGGAGAGGATTTCTGCGGGCGACCAAAAACAATCACGCGCTCGAATCCGCCGACGGAACGCCGTTCCTGGTGCTGGGCGATACGTGGTATTCCGTGGGTACCAATCGTTTCCGATGGTACGACGATGACCAGGAACGGCCGATTGGGCCGGGCGCGGGCTTCAAGGACTATGTTCGCTTCCGCAAGGCGCAGGGCTACAACTGGGTCAACGTGATCGCCGCATTTCCCAATTGGATGACCGACGGGCTGCCCTGGCACATTGTGATGAACGACGCGGATCACACCACGGTGCGCTCGGCGTGGCTGGAATTCGGGACAGGTAGCGCGAAGAACATGGACAACGAAGGTGGCCGGCCGTTCGTGTTCCCGGGGAAGGTACCCGGCTACGAGAATGTGTTCCCCGACGTGGACCGTGTCAATCCCGAGTACTTCAAGTTCATCGACCGCAAGATCGACTACCTGAACGCCAATGGCTTCATTCCTTTCATTGAGGTGGCCCGCCGCGATGCGAGCGAGTTGTGGAAGAAGTACTATTCGTGGCCGGAATCCTACGCGCGCTTCATTCAATATGTGTGGGCGCGCTACCAGGCCAACAACACGGTGCTCAGCCCCATTCATCTCGACATCATCCAGGAGAGCATCTCGGTTCCGGATTTCATGAAGGCCATCAATCTCGTATTCGAGCGCTACGGCCCGCCGCCTTTCGGCACGCTTCTTTCGGCGAATGCGAACCCGTCGACGCTGGTCAATTGGGGGGAGAACTCATGGGTGACGCTGCACCAGGTGGGCAACAAGCGCGAGCACGAATACTACTGGTACATGACCGACATTTTCCGTGATGCGCATCCGCGGCCCGCGCTGAACGGCGAGCCGTACTATGCCGGGCTCGTCGATGCGCGCGGACTGAATGGCGGCTATAAGTATGGCGCCAAGGGCGGCACCGAGCAGGACGACCAGTTCGTGCGCTCGTCGATGTACGGCAACTTTCTTTCGGGCGGCTTCGCGGGCCACGTGTATGGCGCTGAAGGCATCTGGGGCGCCGACATTGAGCCTTCCGCTCCCACAAAAATGTGGGATGCGTTTCAGTGGAACTCCGGCGGGCAGATGAAGCACGTGCGGACGTTTGCGTTCTCAATCGGCAAGCGCTATCAGGACCTCGTGCCCGATGTGGGCTACGTGGCCCCGAATGCGACGCCGATTCTCAAAGGCTATGAAGGCTGGGCCTACGCCGCGCGCACTGCCGACCAAAACATCTTTCTCCTGTATTTCGAGAAGGGATGCCCGAAGAGCGTTGTGCGCGGCGCGCGCATGATGAGCCTCTACAACGCGCAGTGGTTCGATCCGCGCGAGGGAACGTGGCTGGACGTTGGCAACGGAGTGATTGCGGCGAATACGATCGGCGAAATCGAGCTGCCCGATTTTCCGTCCGATGCGGATTGGGGATTGAGCCTCGTCTATCAAGGCCCCGCGCCGATGCCGGGGCATTTTTGAAGCGAAGCTCAACGATCGGGATTTGAGGCTCGCCATTCCCGCCACTCGTCTGCCGTGATCTCCCGGATTCCGGAAGGCAGACGGCCGGCTCTTAAACTCCTTTTTGTATAATCGCGGGAATTTGGCCAATGGAGGTTGCGGTTTTGACTTCGAAGGGTGGGGGAGTGCGGAAAGACGTAGAACGGCGGCCCGGGCGCGAGAGCTTCGGGCTGTCGCCGGCGGATTTGCGCACGTTGCGCGCGCTAAAGACACCGGCGAGCATTCAGCGGTTTGTCGACGCCCTTGAGTACCAGTACGCCGACACGGCGTGGTCGCCTGCGCGCGTGCTCCGGGAGCGCAAAGGGCACTGCCTTGAGGGAGCGCTGGTGGCCGCTGCCGCACTGCGCGTGAACGGCCATCCGCCGCTGTTGATGGATCTGGAGGCGGTGCGCGACGACGACCACGTGGTCGCCCTCTACCGCGAACGCGGTTTGTGGGGAGGCATTGCGAAGTCAAATTTCGCCGGGTTGCGCTTTCGCGCGCCGATTTACCGCACTCTGCGCGAGCTGGCGCTAAGCTATTTTGAGCAGTACTACAATCTGCGCGGCGAACGCACCTTGCGCGCATACTCGATGCCGGTCAAATTGGCTCGATTGGACAGCCAGCATTGGATGACCGCGGAGGACGACCTTTGGTGCGTGCCGGAACTGCTGATTGCGGCGCGGCACTACGCGCTGTTTCCCGACAAGGTGGCGCGAGCGCTGCCGCGGCTCGACCGCCGCAGCTTTGAAGCAGGAATGCACGGAAGAGTGAAGCACTAAAGCGAGTTGCGCGCGAAGCGAAGCGCTGCCGGTGCCGATGCAAGATGACCTACACTGAGTCAGAGGCGTATCGCGCGTGAAATCAGGATTCGTCGCCATTCTCGGCCGCCCCAACGTGGGCAAGAGCACGCTGCTCAATGCGCTCACCGGCGAGAAGGTGGCCATTGTCACGGCCAAGCCGCAGACGACGCGCAATCGGATCGTCGGCGTGGTGGAAGTGCCTGCTAAAAAAGGGACGCACCCCGCCGCGCAGATCGTTTTTGTGGACACGCCCGGCGTGCACAAGCCCGGCTCGCAGCTCGATCGGCGCATGCTGCAGGAGGTTCACGAAGCGCTGGAATCGCGCGACCTGGTGCTGGTGCTGGCTGATGCTACGCGCAGAATCCAGTTTGGCTCAGATCCATCGCAGATCTCATCCGCCGCGGCGGAGAGACCCGGGGCGCCCAACAAAATCGAGAAACGGAAACCCAATTGGGCGAGCGAGGACGAATTCCTGTTCTCGCTGGTGCGCAAGCTTGATTGCTCAGTATTTCTTGTGCTGACCAAGATCGACCTGGTGCGCAAGGACCAGCTCCTGCCGCTGATCGAATCGCTGACGCACCAGTACAACTTTGCGCAGGTGATCCCTGTGAGCGCCCGCAAGCGCGACGGCCTCGACGTGCTGGTGCGCAAGATTGTCGACGTTCTGCCGAAGGGCGAGCGCTTTTATCCGAAGGACCAATACACCGATCAGCCACTGCGCTTCATGGTCGCCGAGCTCATCCGCGAAAGTATTTTGATCGAGACCGGCGAAGAGGTGCCGTATGCGTCGGCGGTCGTCATCGAGCAATTTGAGGAGCCGGAGGCGCCGGCGAGGCCCGGCAAGAGACCGCTGACAGGAATTGCGGCGGTCATCTACTGCGAGCGCGACGGGCAGAAGGCGATTCTGATCGGCAAGGGCGGGACGAAGCTAAAGGCTATCGGCACTGGAGCGCGGAGGAAAATCGAGTCGCTGCTGGGTACGCAGGTCTATCTCGAGCTGCGCGTGATCGTTGAGCCGGGATGGCGCGATTCGAGTGGCTTCGTCGATTCTCTCGATTGGCGCAGGCAGCTGGAGAAATTGGGCGGCGAGCAGGACAACAAAGACCGCTCTTCGGAAGAGGACGGCTGACGGTCAGCGAAGGACTTTGAAGGCTCCGGAGTTCGACGGCGCAGGTTTCGCGTTTGCGGCTCCGTAGTCGGAGTCGAAGCCGAGATGGAGCCTGGCGCCCTCGGACATCATTCCGGGATTCCAGGGCGGATCGAAGACGATTTCGACGTGAACTTCGCGAACATCGGGCAGAGCCGCGAGCTTTTGTTCCACTTCAGCCTTGATCACATCGGACATACTGCAGCCGGGCGCAGTGAGCGACATGCGCACGTCGATGCGTCGGCCGCCGGCTTCGAGCGCCGAGGCCGTGGCCGCATAGACGAGGCCGAGGTTGACGATGTCGACAGGAATCTCGGGGTCGCGCACGGTCTTCAACTGCTGCAGGATCATTTCCTCGCGGAAGGGACCGGCGATGGGCGCGATGTTTGGATTGGTTGGGACCGGAGCTGTCATCTGAAATCGCTATTCGGTGGAAACAGGAGTGTCCTTGTTTGCGAGGGCGGATTGCAGCGTGTGCCAGGCCAGCGTGGCGCATTTCACGCGTGCAGGAAACTTGGAAACGCCCGAGAACACCTTCAGCTTGCCGAGGTCCGGTGTTTCGGGCGGGGCCTCTTTGCCGGTGACCAGGCCGTGGAACTCCTCAAAGAGCTTAGCGGCCTCGGCCTTGGTTTTGCCTTTGAGGATCTGCGTCATCATGGACGCGGAAGCGCGCGAGATGGCGCAACCGGAACCCTGGAAGGCGATATCGCGAATGGCGTCGCCATCCATGTTGATGTAGACGGTGCAACGGTCGCCGCAGAGAGGGTTGTAGCCCTCGGCGTGCTGATTAGCCTCAGCCGGCTTGCGAAAATTGCGCGGAGCTTTGCTGTGCTCCAGGATGACTTCCTGATACAGATCGCTGAGTTCGCCGTTTCCCGCGCTCATGCAAACACCTCACGCGCCGCGCGAATTCCCGCGACCAGCGCGTCGACTTCTTCTTTCGTGTTGTAGACGGCGAAGGATGCCCGCGCCGTGGCGGGAATGCCAAAGCGCTCCATGACCGGCTGCGCACAATGGTGGCCGGTGCGGATGGCGATGCCTTCGCGATCGAGAATCGTTCCCAGATCGTGCGGATGGACGTGGTCGAGCACAAAGGAGAGCACGCCGGCGCGATCGTGGGCGGTTCCGATGAGGCGAACGCCGGGAATCGCGCCAACCGCTTCAGTAGCGTAGGCCAGCAGCTCGCTTTCGTGCGCGGCAATCTTATCCATGCCCAGGTTAGTGATGTATTCGAGCGCGGCGCCGAGCGCGATGGCTCCGGCGATGTCGGGCGTGCCCGCTTCAAACTTGAACGGCAGATCGTTGTAGGTGGTCTTGGCGAAAGTGACGGAGCTGATCATGTCGCCGCCGCCCTGATAAGGAGGCATGGCGTCGAGCAGCGCGCGCTTGCCGTAGAGCACGCCGATGCCAGTAGGCCCGTAGACCTTGTGGCCGCTGAAGGCGTAGAAGTCACAGTCGAGCGCCTGCACATCGACGGCGAAATGGGGCACAGCCTGCGCGCCGTCGACGAGGACGGGGACGCCGCTGCGGTGCGCGAGGTCGATGACCTGGCGCAGAGGAACGACTGTTCCGAGCGCATTTGAAACGTGGGTGACGGCGACGATTTTCGTGCGCGGGCTGATGAGCTTCGCGAATTCATCGAGCATCAGCTCGCCACGATCGTTGATGGGAGCGACCTTCAGGTGCGCGCCTTTTTCTTCGCATAGAATCTGCCACGGAACGATGTTGGAGTGGTGCTCCATGGCGGTGATGAGGACTTCGTCGCCAGGGCCGACGTGGACGCGGCCGTAGGTCTGCGCGACGAGGTTGATGGCCTCGGTGGCGCCGCGGACAAAGATAATCTCGCGCGTGTCGGCGGCGTTCAGGAATTTCCGCACCGTTTGGCGAGCCGCATCGTGCGCCTCGGTGGCGCGCACGCTTAGCGTGTGGACACCGCGATGAATGTTGGCGTTCATGTGGGTGTAGTAATTCGCGATGGCATCGAGCACGACCTGCGGTTTTTGCGAAGTGGCTCCGTTGTCGAGATAGATCAGAGGCTTGCCGTTGATGCGCTCGGCGAGGATGGGGAAGTCGGCACGAATCTTCGCAATATCGAGGCCCGAGGCGATTGTCGACGCGCTCTGGGGCGCAACTCCGCGTTGCTGCGGATCGTGAAGGACGGGTTGGGCGATTGTGGTCATCCCACTTCCTCCCAGTTCTGCGCTTGTTCTTTCGCCGGCGCGGCCGAGGCGGCGGCCTGATGGTTCTGCGCCAGATCCGTCAGCCGCTCGCGAATGAGTTCCGCGACGAATTCACGGGCCGGCGAATCGTTCATGCGATCAAGGCACTCTGCCGCGAAGGCGTAGAGCAGCAAGTTGCGCGCCGAGCTCTCCTCGATTCCGCGCGAGCGCAGGTAGAAGAGCTGCTCCTCTTCGATCTGGCCGATGGTGGCGCCGTGCGTACACTTCACGTCGTCGGCGTAGATTTCGAGCTGCGGCTTGGTGTCGATGCGCGCATCGTCAGAGAGCAGCAGGTTGCGGTTGGTCTGCTTGGCGTCAGTCTTCTGCGCGTCCTTGTGGACCACGATGCGGCCGTGGAAGACGCCGCGCGCGCGGTCATCGAGAATACCGTTGTAAAACTGGCGGCTCGAACACTGTGGCTGCGCGTGCTCCACCAGCATGTAGTTGTCGAGGTGCTGGCGTCCTGCGCCCACAAACAGGCCGTTGATGAGGCACTCCGCGCCCTCGCCGGCGAGGACGGGGTGCACGTTGTTGCGCACCAGCCCACCGCCCAAGAGAATGGAGTGCGAGGAGACGTTTGTGCCGCGCGCCAGCTCAAGGCGAAGCGTGGAAACGTTGAAGGCGGCAAGATTCTCGCGCCCGACGAGAAAGTGCGAGACCACGGCGTCCTGCCCGGCCACGAGTTCGGTGACGGCGTTGGAGAATGCGGTCTCTTCGCCGATGGAGACGTAATCCTCGATCACGGCCGCGTGGCTGGTTGGCTCGGCGACGATGAGGGTGCGCGGATGCGTCATGATTGCTGCGCCGGCGCCGGCGGAAACGTACAAAAGATGAATCGGCTGCTCGATCACGGCTCCGCGATGGATGCGCAGGTACGCGCCATCTTCCCACAACGCTGTGTTGAGAGCGGAAAACACATCGCGGCGCACGTCGGCATAGCGGCCGAGGTGCTGCTCAATGCCCTCGGGAGCGCAGCCTTCAGGCGCGCTGCCTTCCATGGCCTTGGCGATGGCCCGCTCCAGCGAGCAAATCTCGAGAGTGTCGGGCAAGTCGCCGACCTCGGAGAGTTCCGGCGCAAAGTGGCCGTTGACAAAGACGAGCCGGCAGCCTGCGCCCGGCACGCGAAACTTTTCGATTTGCCCGGCGGTGACGGTAACACTGCCCTTCACCGCGAGTTGAAACGGAGTCCGGGCCAGCGCGGCGAGATTGGTAAAGCGCCAGTCCTCGTCGTGCGTGGTGGGGAATCCTTTGGCGTAGAAGCGCTGCCACGCGTCCTCGCGCAGTTGGCGCAGCCACACCGGGTCGCGGTCCTGCCGCTCGGCGATCAGCTCGCCATACGCTCCGAGATATGTGCCGAGCTTTCCAGTCGCCGTCGCCATCGCGTTCTCGTTTCCCGTGTTGTTGGCCGTTGTACTCATGCGGGCAATGCCTGAGGCACATCTGCTTCGGTCGGGCCGTATCCCTTGTCTTCCAGCTCCAGCGCCAGTTCCGGTCCGCCCGAGCGGACAATCTTGCCATCCACCAGCACATGCACGAAGTCCGGAGTAATGTAATCCAGCAGCCGCTGATAGTGCGTGATGACGAGGAAGGCGCGATCGGGGCCGCGCATGGCGTTCACGCCCTTCGCCACGATGCGCAGCGCGTCGATGTCGAGGCCGGAGTCGGTCTCATCGAGAATCGCGAGCTTTGGCTCGAGCATGGCCATCTGCAGAATCTCGTTGCGCTTCTTTTCGCCTCCGGAGAAGCCTTCATTGACCGAGCGGTTGACGAGCTTGTCGTCCATCTCCAGAATCTTCATCCGCTCCTTGTAGAGGGGCAGAAAGTCCATCGCGTCGAGCTCGTCCTGGCCGTGGAACTTGCGGATCGCGTTCATGGCCGAGCGCACAAAGTACGCGTTGCCGATGCCGGGAATTTCAACCGGGTATTGGAAGGCCAGAAACACGCCCTCGCACGCGGCGTCCTCCGGCTTCATCTCGAGCAGATCCTTGCCTTCAAACAAAACTCTGCCGCGCGTCACAGCGTAGGTCTCGCGCCGCGCCAGCACTGCTGCTAGCGTGCTCTTGCCTGAGCCGTTGGGGCCCATGATGGAATGCACTTCGCCCGCATTCACGGTCAGGTTCAGGCCCTTCAGAATCTCGTGGCCATCGACTGACGCGTGCAGATCTTGAATTTCTAACAAAGCCATTGGATCGTCTCTCTCTCCACTCGATGTTCCGTGCGGGCGTGGACGCCCGCACGACAGCCGGACTGGAGTCCGGCGCTACAAGTTATCCCACGCTGCCTTCAAGGCTCACGCCGAGCAGCTTCTGCGCTTCAACGGCGAACTCCATGGGCAGCTCCTTAAAGACGGTCTTGCAGAATCCGTTCACGATCATCGAAACCGCATTTTCAGCCGTCAGCCCGCGCTGGCGCAGGTAAAAGAGCTGGTTCTCGCCGATCTTCGAGGTTGAGGCTTCGTGCTCCATGCGCGCCGTCGCGTTGCGCACTTCGATGTAGGGGAAGGTGTGCGCGCCGCAGCGATCGCCGATGAGCAGCGAGTCGCACTGCGTGTAGTTGCGCGCGCCAGTGGCGCTCTTTAGGATCTTGACCTGGCCGCGATAGGTGTTCTGCCCGTAGCCGGCGGAGATGCCCTTGGAGACAATGGTCGAGCGCGTGTTCTTGCCGATGTGGATCATCTTGGTGCCCGTGTCGGCCTGCTGGCGGTTGTTGGTGAGCGCAACAGAATAGAACTCGCCCACGGAGTTGTCACCCTGCAGGATGCAGCTCGGATACTTCCAGGTGATCGCTGAGCCCGTTTCGACTTGCGTCCACGAGATCTTGGAGTTGACGCCGAGGCACTTGCCGCGCTTGGTGACGAAGTTATAGATGCCGCCGCGGCCTTCCTTGTCGCCGGGGTACCAATTCTGCACCGTCGAGTACTTGATCTGCGCATTGTCGAGCGCGATCAATTCCACCACTGCCGCGTGCAGCTGGTTCTCGTCGCGGATGGGGGCCGTGCAGCCTTCGAGATAGCTCACGTAGGCGCCTTCGTCGGCGACGATCAGGGTGCGCTCAAACTGGCCGGTCTCCGCGGCGTTAATACGGAAGTAGGTCGAGAGCTCCATGGGGCAGCGCACGCCCTTGGGCACATAGACAAACGATCCGTCCGTGAAGACGGCGGCGTTGAGCGCGGCGTAGAAGTTGTCGGTATGCGGAACCACCGAGCCGAGGTACTTCTTGATCAGGTCGGGATGCTTTTGGACCGCCTCAGAGAACGAGCAGAAGATGACGCCCATCTCCGCCAGCTTGCCCTTGAAGGTGGTGGCCACAGAGACTGAGTCGAAAACCGCGTCGACGGCCACGCCCGAGAACAGCTTCTGCTCGTTCAGGGGAATGCCGAGCTTTTCGTAGGTGCGCAGAATCTCGGGGTCCACCTGGTCGAGGCTTTCGAACTGCGGCTTTTTCTTCGGTGCCGAGTAGTAGGAGATGTTCTGGTAGTCGATGGGAGCGATGGTCAGGTTGGCCCACGTTGGCGCTCCTTCTTCTTTCGCCATGCGGAACCAGTGACGCAGCGCGTTCAGCCGCCACTCCAGCATGAACTTGGGTTCGCCCTTGCGCGCCGAGATGAGGCGAACGATGTCTTCGCTGAGCCCCTTGGGGACGCGGTCCTCGTCGATGTCGGTAATGAAGCCCCACTTGTAATCCTGTTCGGCAAGACCGCGAATTGTATCAACAGTTGAGCTCATTCGTCCTCCAAAGGACTCGGCACGGGATTGGGCACGGAATGCGGTCTCCAGGACCGCGCGGGCGTGCTCGTTTTGCTATCCCGCAATATAGGACTGGTTTAGTCCTATATTAAGTTAAGTGTACCCCGAGACGGCTTCCTTTTCAAGGCCGGTTGGGCGCAGTCGCGACCGGCGCGTCCAGTGACGGGAATGCGAGGGCCTGGGACAGCCTTAACAGATGATTCTATTGGAGATACGTGGCGGGAATGGCCTTAGTGCAATTCGGTTCTCTTGTGCGGTCCGGGCTCACGGACCCGGCTGGCCTCAAAACTGACGATCTTCCAGTCTCCCTGGGCATCGCGCACATAGACCCTCGTGTAGCGGTAGCTGCCGCTCACCTTCCCGTCAGGGGTTGTGGCCTGAATGTTGGCCAGCGACGTGACCACGGCGGTGGTTCCGTAGAAGCGCACCTTGCGGTCGGAAACGTCGAGGAGAGTGAAATGTATGCGGCCGGAGCTTAGGCTTTGCAGGGTTTCATCGCGGGACTGCAGCGTGCCAGACGGCGTGATGGCCATGTAATCCGGGGCCAGCAACGAATCCATTACTTTGGTGTTTGCCGCGAGCATGGCGTCGCGCCATTCATCCTCAAGCTGATCGATATCGTGGCGGCTCTCGTGCTTCTGCGCGAGGGGCATTGCGACGGACGGGATTGCGCAAATGGCTAGCGCCAATGCGGCGCAGATGGCCCATCCTGGGCGCATATAGCGGCGGTAGGCGGGCCTCAAGGAGACGTTTACAGATCCCGGCATACGCGTCCACGGTATTCCGGAAACGGTGCGCTGGTCAAATGGATTTCTCATAAAGGCAACTGGGCGGCTGATCCAAGTCCGGTTTGTTGCGTCGCTTTCCGATTTGGTACATCGCTCACTCTTCAATTTGACGGGGAAGCCGAGCTAGGAGGTGATGGCGTTGAGCGCCTCAGCAAATTCGGGCAGCACGATGGTCTGGCCGCGATCGGGGCCCGTGGAGACCATGCCGATCTTCGCCCCGCTCTCGCGCTCCTGGAAGGCGAGGTACTCCTGGGCGGCCTTCGGAAGCTTGTCGAAGCCGGTGATGCCCTCGGTGGACTGGCGCCAGCCCTTCAGCGTGGTGTAACGCGGCTTGATCGCCTCCAGCCCGCGCACATCCGCGGGAATTTCGTCGGTGCCCTTCCCGTCGATCTCGTAGCCGATGCAGACGGGAATTTCTTCGAGCTCGTCGAGAACATCGAGCTTGGTGACCACGAGCCACTCCGCGCCGTTGACCTGGTTGGAGTAGCGCAGCAGCGGAATGTCGAGCCAGCCGCAGCGCCGGGGACGCCCGGTGACCGCGCCGTACTCATTGCCGCGCTGGCGCAGCAGATCGCCCGCAGCGTCGTGAATTTCGGTGGGGAACGGCCCGCCGCCGACGCGCGTGACGTACGCTTTGGTGACGGAGATGACGGTTCCGATGGCCGTGGGCCCAACGCCGGTTCCCGTGGCCGCACCGCCCGCTGTCGCCGAAGACGAAGTGACAAACGGATAGGTGCCGTGGTCGATATCGAGCATGGTGCCCTGCGCGCCCTCGAACATGAGGCTGCCGCCTTTGGCCAGAATGCCGTTGAGCAGCCGGCCGGTATCGGTGACGAAAGGCCGCACCTGCTCTGCCGCCGCCGCGTACTCTTCATACATTTTTTCGGGGTCGAGCGGGTCAGTGCCGAAGAGCGCGTGGGCGACGGCATTCTTCTCCGCGCAAGCCGCCTCAATGTGCGTTTTGAGCAGGGCGGTGTGCAGCAGATCGACAACGCGCAGGCCGCTGCGAGCCATCTTGTCCTCGTAGGCCGGCCCGATGCCACGGCTGGTGGTACCGATCTTCTTGCGCCCCGGCGCGCTTTCCGCAGCCAGCTCGATCATGCGGTGATAGGGCAGAATGACCTGCGCGCGGTTGGAGACGAAGAGATTGCCGTCGACCTGGACGCCCAGCTCGCGAATGCGGCCGACCTCGCCGAGGAAAGCGATGGGATCGAGCACGACTCCGTTGCCGATGACGCCCTTGCACCCCGGCCGAAGCACGCCGCAGGGAATAAGCTGCAGCACAAACTTGTGGTCGCCGATGATGACGGTGTGCCCGGCGTTATGGCCGCCGGCGTAGCGCGCCACGGCGGAAAACCGCTCGCTGAGCACGTCTACGATTTTTCCCTTGCCCTCGTCGCCCCATTGGGCGCCCAGCACGACAGCCGTTTTCGCTCGCATCGCCGTCCCGATTCCACACAAATGCCCGCCGCAGCGTGTATTGAGAGCCGCTTGCGCGCGGTCAATAGGTTTGGATGCGGATTGTTTGTCCGCAACCTCTTCGATGATAAACCCCAAGTGGTCTCGCGCCGGTTCCGCTGCATTCACTCGCAGGTGGCAACATCCGATTACAAGATTACCGACTTGAGTATAGGACGCTGGAGCGCACACCACAGGTTGGTCTAGGATTATCCGTGCGCCTAGAGCGGAACCAGAGTAACCGTGTCCTATTGAGTTTTGCGCAGGGTCGCCGCTTCCCGATGCTCCCACCCCGGGATGGTCGCGTCGACTTGAACTCAGCGCTTTCGGGGTAAGGCGACTCTGGTTCCGCTGTAGCCGGGCGAAATTCTGCTGCGCCGCCCTGTTCTATTTCCCTATGCGAAGATGGATGCGCGCCGCGGACAACGCGACAGCAGGAGGGACGAATCGATGGATTGGAGCGAGAGCACGAGACGGTCGTTCTTGAAGCAGTTTGGCGCGGCGGGCGCGGCGGTATTAAGCGTTGCGAATGCGGACGGATTGACGATGGCCCAAGCCGCGGGCGCTCTGGCTGCCCGGGAGCAACCCGCGCCGATGCCTGCCGACCTGAAGCAAGCCGCGACGCGCGACGCGCGCATGGCCTGGTGGCACGAGGCCCGGTTCGGCATGTTCATCCATTGGGGCCTTTACAGCCTGATCGGGCAGCACGAGTGGGCGAAGGAGAACGAGGGAGTTCCTTTGTTGCAGTACGAATTGCTGGCCAAGCACTTCCACCCCAGGCCCAACGCCGCACGCGAGTGGGCGCGGCTGGCCAAGCGCGCCGGCCAGAAGTACATGGTGATGACCACCAAGCATCACGAGGGCTTTTGCAACTGGGACACGCAACTGACCGACTACAACGCGATGGACCAGGGGCCGGGACGCGACCTGGTGCGCGAATTCGTTGAGGCGGCCCGTGCCGAGGGGCTGCGGGTGGGCTTCTACTACTCGCTGATGGACTGGCACCACCCCGACGGCGCGATTTGCAAAACCGATGAGGCCGCGCGGCGGCGGTTCGTCGACTACACGCACGGGCTGATCCGAGAGCTGATGAGCAACTACGGCAAGATCGACATTCTGTGGTACGACGTGGCGTGGCCGCTGACAGCAGAGCAGTGGGAGTCGGAGCGGATGAACGAGATGGTCTTTTCGCTGCAGCGAGACATCATTGTGAACAATCGCAATTTGCTGCCGGGCGACTTCACCACGCCGGAACAGCACATCCAGGCCGCCGATGCGGGACGCGCCTGGGAAACCTGCATGACGCTGAACGATAGTTGGGGCTTCAACCGCGGTGACGACGCGTGGAAGACACCCAAGACCATCGTCGACAACCTCGTCACCTGCGCCCGTGGCGGCGGAAACTATCTGTTGAACATCGGGCCGGAGCTTGACGGATCGGTGCCGCCGGAGTCAACGGAGATTCTGGAGACGGTGGGCAAGTGGCTCGATACGAATGGCAAGGCAATTTACGGCGCCGAGCGCATAGACGCCGAGTGGGCCACGAACCTGAACTTCACGCGGCGAGGCAACACGCTTTATGTGCATGTGTACTTCTGGCCGGGCCACACTCCGGCAGCGGAATGGCTTGACTTCTACAAGCCCGAGGTGGTGGTGGCCTTCGCCGGGCTCAAGCCAAAGGCGCTCTCGGCGCGGCTCGTCAAGACTGGGCAGAAGGTCGAGTTTACGCAGGATGAGCTCACCTTAAGGTTGACAGGCCTGCCGCTGGTCGCGCCCGACCAGCCCGCCACGGTGATTGAGGTGGAGTGCGATGGTGAGCCGGTAACCGACCACAGCGCTCTGCGCCCGCTGTGGCCGCGACACAAGGTTGGCATCAGCGTGTAGCGGAGGGCCCCCGGGGTTCCCATAATGATCCGGATTTTTGGTTACTCAAAAATGCGTAACGCATAAATGCGTAATGGCTCTTGGGGGATTATGCGGAATTGCGTTGGGATTGCATGAACGCATTATTTCGTGGCGCTGGACTTCTCGAGTCTCGAGTGTTCGAGAACAGCGTCGGCAATGCGAGCGGCCTCGACTGCGGGCCGCACCACATGCACGCGCACGATCGACGCACCGTGAAGAATCGCGGCGGTCATCGCAGCAAGACTCGCATTTTCGCGGTCGCCCATGGACGCTGGCTCGCCGCTGAAGAGCGGCGCCAGCGTGTGGCTGAGGAACGATTTGCGGCTCAGCCCTGCGAGCAACGGCCGGTGGAGTTCGAGTAATTCTGCCTGACGCGCGAGAAGTGTGTAGTTCTCGCCGAAGCGCTTGCCAAATCCGTAGCCGGGGTCCAGGACTACGGAATCGGACGGAATTCCGGCGCGCTCGGCCGCAGCAAGACTCGCGGCCAGTCCTTCGCGCACAGTGGCGAGCAGCGCATCGGGCTCAAGCTGCGGCTTCGCGCGCCACTCCTCTGGTCGCCCGCGCGAGTGCGAGAGCACCACACCAGCGTCGAATTGCGCACAAACTTTGGCGATCGCAGAGTCCCACATAAATCCACTCACGTCGTTCACGATCTCAGCACCCGCCGCAAGCGCTGCGCGAGCTGTCTCTGCTTTGTACGTGTCGACAGAAACCACCGCGTGGGGCAGACTCTTGAGGATTCCTTCGAGCACTGGGAGCAGCCGCGCCTGTTCTTCGTTGGAGCTGACTGCTGCGTCGGGGTTGGCCGTCGGGTTGGGGCCGCCCGCGTGCGAGCCGGGCCGCGTGCTTTCCGCGCCCAGGTCGAGAATGTCCGCGCCTTCGTCAATCAGCTTGAGCCCATGCGCGACTGCTGCTTCGGGCGAGAGGAACAGCCCGCCGTCGCTGAACGAGTCCGGAGTGATATTCACGACACCCATTACAAGCGTGCGGCGGCCGAGTTCGAGGGTCCGCGTCCGCAACCGCCAGTGTGCCGTGCCTCTCATACGCGCTTATTTTCGATGGTACGCCGCTGGGTTGTTGCCTTTGCTACACTTCGGGGCATGGCCTCCCTTCGGCGAAACCTTGCTTTGAGCAGCCTCCTGGTTTGTTCTTTAGGTCTGCAAGCTCAAGCTCCTGCCCAGGCCCGCAGCAATCCGCGCCCCGAGCGCCGCGTCCCCACGACCGGCCCGCTCGCCGACCGAATCCAGGCCATTCTCGCAGATCCCGCACTGAGCCATGAGGACTTCGGCATCAGCGTGACGACTCTCGATGGTCAACCGCTCTACGGGCTGAACGATGCGCGCCTGTTTACGCCCGCTTCCGACGCCAAGCTGACGACCACTGCGGCGGCCTTTGCCCTGCTGCCGGTGGACACGCTGACCTGGACCACGTTCGTTGCCGCCGACGGCGACATCGATGCAAGCGGCACTTTGCACGGCAACCTGGTGCTGCTCGGCGTGGGCGATCCCACAATCAGCGGGCGCCGCTACCCATATGTCGAGCCCGGAACGACCGCGCCGGCGGCCCAGGAGAATTTGCCCGGCTCTGCGACGAAGACAGCCATGGATGTTCTGGGCCTGATTGCCGAACAGGTGGAGCAGACTGGCGTGCGCACGGTGGATGGAGACGTGATCGGCGACGATACGTTTTTTGTGAGCGAGCCCTATGCGCTGGGATGGAGCTGGGACGCGCTGCAGTGGAGCTACGGCGTGCCCGTTTCCGCGCTCACGTTTAACGACAACACCGACGAACTCGACATTACCGCCGACCCTGCCGCGCCCGGCGCGACACTAGCCGAGTGGACACCGGACGTGGATTACTACACCACCGACAACAGCATGACTCCCGTGGAGCAAGGGCAGGAAGCCTACCCCGGTCTCGAGCGGCGTCCCGGATCGTTGCTGGTGCGGGCGTGGGGCACGGCCCCCGCCGGCGGGATGCACGTCGCGATGGCCGTCGAGGACCCGGCGCAATTTACCGCGGCGGCATTCAGGCAGGCGCTCATGCTGCGCGGCATCAAGGTGAGCGGCGCGGCCGAATCGCGCCACAAATACCAGACCGGCACGGGCGACTTCGCCGCTGAACGCGAGCAGCCGCTGAAGCTCGCGCCCGGCAACTTCACTTCAATCGCCGCTCCGGCGGAGGGCCGCCGCATTCTGGGTGCGCATATGTCCGTGCCCATCGCTGAAGACATCACCGTAACCAACAAGACCAGCCAGAACCTGCACGCCGAGCTGCTTCTGCGCTTGCTGGGCAAACTCTATGGAACCGACGGCAGCTTTGAGGAGGGCGCGCGCGTAGTGCGCCAATTCATGGTTAACGCGGGCGTAGAGAATGGCGACTTCTTTCTCTACGATGGTTGCGGATTGAGCACTAACGACAAGATTACGCCGCGCGCTTTCACGCGGCTTTTGGCCTATGCGTCGAAGCAGCCGTGGGGCGAAGCCTGGCGCGAGACGCTGCCGGTGGCCGGCGTCGACGGCACGCTGGATCACCGCTTCACGAATTCGGCGCTGAAAGGGCGAATGTGGGCCAAGACGGGAACGCTCGACGAGGTGAACACCCTTTCCGGCTACGTGAATGCCGCGAGCGGCCGCATGCTGACGTTTTCCATTCTCGTCAACGGCCGCTATCCCGGCAGTAACGCAGAAGATCAGGCCATCGACCGCATCGCCGAAGCCATCGCCGCAGCGGAATGAAGAGCAGCCACAACGGAGCCTTCCCATTCGCAGCCGCCATTCCCTTTCAGGAATGGAGTTGCAAAACGGGTAACACTCATTCATTGCACATGCTGAACGCGGCTTAAGCGCCTGTATCATGGAAGGCAATGCGCACGTGGAATCTTTTTATGGCTTCTGCTTTGACCACATTCGCTTTTGGTTTTGCCGGCTGCCGAACGTTGCCGCCATCGAAGCCATCGTCAGAGGGGACGCCCCAGGAGGCACGCGGCGCGGCGGTCTTCGAGGCCAAGTGCGCACGCTGCCACTATCCCACTTCGACGAAGCCATTGCACGGGCCAGGCTTGCAAGCGATCACCAAGGTGAAGGCCATGCCCTCCGGCGCACCACCCACTGACGAGCGGCTGACGGCAGTGATTCTCGACGGACGGGGGATGATGCCCGCAACGCAGTTGAACGACGAAGATCTTACTGACCTGCTCGCCTACTTGCACACGCTATGAGCACGAACGCCAACACGAGCCCTCCAACAACCGGCACGGCGCAGGCGCCCACAGGCCGGAAGTCGCAGAAGCCGTCGCTGCTCAAGCTCCCGGGCCTGATCGCAATCAGCCTTTACATGCTTTTGCTGTCCGGCGTCACCGTTGTGTCGGTCATGAACCACCGCGCCGGGGCGCTTTATCTTGTCTTCTCAGTCCTCTTTATCGCCGGCGCGCTGGGTTTGCTCCTGCTGTTGCGCTGGGCGTGGGCGCTCACGCTCGCCGCTGTGGCGCTTCTGGCTGGATCGTTCCTTTACACTTACACGACCCAGCACATTTCTTCCTCCCTGGTGCAGGGTTTGCTGAATCTTCTCTTCTTCCTCTATCTGGTCCGGACTGACGTTCGAGAAAAACTGAAGTAAGCGCGCAAATCTTCCGGCCAGAATCTAGAACCAGTAATTCGGCGCAATCACGCGCAGGAGGGCGCGCGTGCTTCTCGCAAGAGCGGTGCGCGGCGAGTCGTAGCGCCGGTCTTTGAAGCCGAAGTGGCCCACTGGATCGATGTTGCACGGAAAGCGCAGGTAGTAGCCTGGCTGGCCTTTGAACGGAATGACTTTTCGGTAGAACAGGTGCTCCAGCAATCGAACGTTGGTGGAGTTCATCTCGCGATTCGAGCCGCGCAGCACGCGATCGTAGAAGACGTGGGAGCAAACGAAGAGCTGAACCCGCGCGTCGTAGCCGCGGCGGAAAAGGCCGAGCCTGCGGCAATCGATCATGAGCTCGAAGGGAGCGGAGCGGGCGTTAGCGATGCGGTCAAGCGCCTTGCCCAGCGCGGGGAAAGTCAGCCGTCCGGTCGCCTTGATCATGTGTGTGGTGCGGTGGCGGATTTTGCTCAGCGCCAGACCCTCGTCGAGGGTTTGCATCTCCGTGTAGCCGTAGTTTGTGCCGGGGGGAATCTCGTGAACCGGCAGCGACAAAAACTCAACTTCGCGGCGGTGCGGGTTTTCGGTTTGCGCAATCGCGCGCAAATCGCTCAGGTCCGCGCCGGAGTTTTCAAGAAACAGGATTCGCTCGGCGGCCGCATGGGGATAGCGGAGCCAGAATCGCAGTGCGCTTTTGTAATCCTCAAGGCGGACCTGCGGCGAAGAGCGTTTGACCTTAGCGTTCGGCGGCGGCGCGACAGTGGCCGTCATGACCAGCAGATAACGGGGCGCTGCAGGCGTGGCCGGCGAATCCATTGGAGAGGTCATTGCTCGGAAGATCGTTTCTCGGGATGCGATGGCGCGCCGGAATCGGCAGCCGGATCTGCGGGTGCGATGGATTGAGCGGCCTCTTTGGTGGCGGCCTCTTTGGTGGCGGATTGATGCGCTTCCCATGCCTTGGCGAACTTCCAGTTGACGTAGGCGGAGTGATTCAGGTGAAAGATCAGGCCTTCCCTGCCGTCAAGAAAGCCGAGCCGAAAGATGTAGTTCTTGATGAAAGTGAGCGCCGGGTTGATGACCATGTTCGCGACGAAAGCGAAGATCGAGTCGCTCGTCCTGCCCTTGCGCAGGAACAGCGGAATGGTCGCGGTGCTGTAGCGCTGCATGTGTTCGAGGTAATACTCAAACGTCGGATACTGGCGGTGAAGCATATGGTTTTTCAGCTTGCCGGTTGGCTCCTGCGTCTTGGGCGTGGCGTGCGGCTCGGTATCTTCGCGGAGGCGCACGCTGCCGCGGCGAAAAAACCGTAACTTGTGGTCTGGGTAGAGGCCGCCGTGGCGCATCCACCGGCCAAAGATCAGGTTGAGCCGGGGAACCATGTAGGCGGCGTAGCGGGGCTGGCCGCCGAGCAGCGCTTGAATCTCCAGCGCCAGCTCAGGCGTTAACCACTCGTCCGCATCGAGATTCAGGATCCAGTCGCAGGTGCACTTATCGATAGCGGAGTTGACCTGGGGGCCGTAGCCCTTCCAGCTTTCGTGGAAAACTCTGGCGCCGAAGCTCTTCGCGATTTCGACTGTCTTGTCGGTTGAACCCGAATCGACGAGGTTGATTTCGTTGACCCAGGTGACGCTGGCCAGTGTGCGGCCAATGTTCTCCGCTTCATTGCGTGCGACGATCGCCACTGAGATGCTTTGCATGGTTCGATGCGTGGGTGCTCTGACAATTGTGCCCGAGCGGCTCCAGAGTTGCTGTGCTCAGAAGCCACAGAGGCAAAGTGGCTCTTTCCTCAAGAAAGAGCCACCTTGAACGACGCCAGTGGTAGCACATGAACTCTGGAACCGCTCTAGAGTAGCACGCCGCGAACCCGCGCAACTGGCTACAATAAGCAGGATGGAGCTGGTGCAGATTGAACCCGCGCGCCGCGCGCCCGCGCCGAAGCCGGAGTGGCTGAAAGCCCGCGCGCCCGTGGGCGAGAACTATCACAGCCTCAAGCGCCTGGCGCGCTCACTGGGCCTTCACACTGTCTGCGAGAGTGCGCACTGCCCGAACATCGGCGAGTGCTGGCACCACAAGACCGCGACGTTCATGATGCTCGGCAATCTGTGTACGCGACGCTGCGGATTCTGCGCCGTGCCCAAAGGCCGGCCCGAGGCCATCGACTTCGACGAGCCGCGCCGCGTGGCCGAGGCGATCGCCGTGCTCGGCCTCGAGCACGCCGTCATCACCAGCGTGAATCGCGACGACGACAACCTGGGCGGCGCGCGCGCTTTCGCTTTGGTGATCGCGGAGATTCGCCGGCAGGCGCCGGGCTGCCGCGTCGAAGTTTTGATTCCCGACTTTCAGGGCGATCGAGAATCCATTCGGACGGTCGTCGAAGGCCGCCCGGAAGTGCTCAATCACAACACCGAAACCGTGCCCCGCCTTTATCGCGTCGTCCGCTCCGGCGCGCGTTATGAACGGACCCTCGAGCTCTTGCGCTACGCGAAGGAGCTGCGGCCCGGAGGGGTCACGAAATCCGGCGTAATGGTTGGCCTCGGTGAAGAGACTCACGAACTGCTCGATGTGTTTCGTGATTTGGCCAGCGTGGGCTGCGACATTCTAACCATCGGCCAGTACCTGCGTCCCTCGCGCGACCACCTGCCCATGGCGCGCCTCTACACGCCGCGCGAATTCGCCGAGCTCAAGACCGAAGCGCTTCGCATGGGTTTCCGGCACGTCGAATCCGGGCCGCTGGTGCGGTCGAGTTATCACGCGCACGAGCAGGCGGCGGCGACGGGCCTGGCGGTGGTGGCATAAGGCGTTGCAAACACTCGCGTCCCACCGCCGGAGTTGTAGAATAGCCGTTGGCAAACTCGCCGAGTGAGGACGATCTCTTATGACAGCCTTTATGGCCGGCAGTCCGGCGCTCAAAGACCTCTACAACGACCTCAAACGACGCATGGATCAGTCGGTGGCCGATTTCCAGGCCACTCTGGCCGCGACGCGCACCGGCCGCGCCAGCGTGCACATGCTCGATCAGGTGAAGGTCGACTACTACGGCACGCCTACCCCGATCAATCAACTGGCGCAGCTCTCAGCGCCAGAGCCGCAGCTCATCGTCATCTCTCCCTGGGACCCGACGATCCTGAAGGAAGTGGAGAAGGCCATCCAGACCGCCGACCTGGGCTTCAATCCCATCTCCGACGGCAAGATCATCCGCGTTCCCGTCCCAGCCATGACCGAGGAGCGGCGCCGCGATGTTTGCAAGCACCTGAACAAGGTGCTTGAGGAGCACCGCACCGCGGTCCGCAATGTTCGCCGCGACGGCAACGATGCCCTGAAGAAGCTCGCCAAGGACAAGAAGATCAGTGAGGACGACGAGAAGCGCGCGCTTGAAGAAGTGCAGAAGATGACCGACGGCGAAATTCGCCGCATGGAAGAGCTCTCGCAGAAGAAGGAAGCCGAGGTGATGCAGGTGTGACGCGCGGGGCGGCTACCGCGCCGCCACACGCCTGCGATAGGCATCCAGGCTCGCCCGCACGATTCCCCACACGAGTTGCAAGACAACGATCGCGACAACGATCGTCAATGCCTGAAGGACCCCCTTGTTCGCCGCCGCCAATGCGCCGCCAAGCGCTGCCGCATCTGCCGGGTTCTTGAGCAGGAAGAGCTTGTGCTCCGGAGCGGCGAGCAAAATGCCGAGCGGAATGAGCGAAAGAGCGTGCATCGCCAGGCGCCGCGCGGGATTCCTCGGCCTTTGCCATGCGCCACGCGCAAGGTCAACCAACTTCCACGCCAGCTCGAACGTATTCAAGCAGACGAGCAGCCAATAGAATGGCCACCACACAGGAGCCAGCTTGTATGGCAAAGAATGGAGGTACCACGCGCCGGGTCCGAACAACAGGAACGGATAGTGAGGAACGAGCAAAACGTAGGCGAGAAACAGGCAGCCGGCAAGTACTTCAAGCAAGGCCCGCGTGAAGCTCCGCGGCTTGGCCCAGTCGGGATCGCCCGTGCCAGCCGGCGGCAAATCGAGCGGCGACCACGGCGCCGTCATAGGTCCGGTCATCGACCCGGTCATCGGCCCAAACGCGTGGAGCTTTCCCGGATACTTCGCGCCGGTCAGCTCGATCACCGCAAAAATCAGCGTTACGATTGCCGCGCCCGTCAGCCACATGCCGGGCAGGTGCAGTGCCACCCCTAGCAACGCCTCCCCGCCCAATCCTTTCGCCGCAATCTCCACCACTTTCGCGATCGCATAAAGCACTGTCGACCATGCCAGCACCAGCTTAAGGATGAAGGAGTACGTCGGGAAAATCGCCGGCCCAATCAGATACTGCTGGCGCTGGTAGCGCGCGGCCACCTGGATCGGCGGCCCGATCTGCTTGAGCCACTCCTCCGCCTCTTCTTTGGTCAGCGGCCGGCCGAGCGCAGCTTCTTTGTCTTCGAGCTGCGCTTCGAGATTCGCGCGCAGTTCGGCGATGATGTCGTCCTGCCGCTGCCAGGGCAGGTGCCGCTTTACGGCTTGAAGGTAACGATCGAGAAGCTCCATGGCAATTCCTCAGTTCCTTGCAGATTTCTTTGGTACCTTACAAAAGATTGGTGATGGATGTGTTGATGGCGTTCCACTCCTCGAGCAGGCGGGCGAAGATCTGCTCGCCGTCGCTTGAGAGCCGGTAGAACCGCTTGTTGCGCTTCTCTTCCTCGCGCCACTCGCTGGTGAGCAATCCCTGCGCCTCAAGGCGCCGCAGCAACGGATAGAGGGTACTTTCGTCGATCTCCATGCCGCGGCCGGCCAAGGCCTTGCGCAGCGTGTATCCGTAGTGCTCCTGCTTGAGTTGCGCCAGAACCGCCAGCGTCAGGCAGCCTCGCCGCAGCTCCAAGCGAAGGTTTTCGAAGAGGTTCTCGGTCAAGGTCATGCTGTACCCCATACACTGTCCACCATACACTGTATTACACACAGTGTATGGTGTCAAGTACTTTTTAGGATTTTTCAGATCACGCCTTCGGTGCCGTCAAAGGAACCGCGCTGCCGCGGTATAAATAGCTATCCGGCTCCCAGTTCCAAGACCCTATCTCCAGAAAGGCAAACAAGATGAGCCTCACGCGACGCGAGTTTCTGATGCGGGCCGGCCATGTGGGCGGATACGGCGCTGCTTTCGTCCTGATGCAATCTCTCGGGCTGCTGGCCATTCCTGAAGCGGTTGGCGAAACCGGTCCGCTGCGTCTTGTCGACGGCAAAGGCACGCGGGTCGTAATTCTCGGCGGGGGTATTGCGGGCCTGGTGGCGGCCTATGAGCTGGGCAAAGCGGGGTGGTCGTGCACCGTTCTCGAGGCGCGCCAGCGCCCAGGCGGGCGCAATTGGAGCATCCGCAACGGCACCGAGGTGGATTTCACCGACGGCACGCGCCAGACCTGCGTATTCGAGGAGGGCCACTACTTTAATGCCGGCCCCGCGCGCCTGCCCTCCACGCACCACACCATGCTCGGCTACTGCCACGAGTTGGGCGTTGCGCTTGAAGTCGAAGTGAACTCATCGCGCAGCGCGCTGATGCAGAGCGACAAGCTGAACGGCGGAGTGGCTGTCCCCGAGCGCCGCGTGGTGAATGACACGCGCGGCCACGTGAGCGAATTGCTGGCCAAGTGCATTCGAAAGGGAACTCTCGACCAGGAAATCGGCGCCGACGACCGCGAGCGCATGATCGAATTCCTGCGCCAGTACGGCGATCTGAATCCCGATCTGCTCTTCCGCGGCACGGATCGCTCCGGCTACAAGGTTCCGCCCGGTGCTGCGCAGCAAAGCCCGGTGATCAACGATCCGCTCGCAATGCACGAGCTGCTCGACGCCAATCTGTGGCAAGGAATGCTGGTGGAAGAGGTCATCGAGTGGCAGCCCACAATGTTCCAGCCTGTCGGCGGCATGGACCGCATCCCTTTCGCGTTCGCTGCGCGGCTCGACTCCGTCATTCGCTACGGCGCGGTGGTCAACCGCATTCGCCAGTCGGACTCCGGCGTCACTGTGACTTACAGCGACGGGACCGGCGCCGAGCAGACCCTTAACGCCGACTACTGCATCTGCGCCATGCCGCTCACCATCGCGCGCACGCTCGACGCGGATTTCAGCGCGCCCATTCGCGCGATCCTCGATTCGGTCCAGTACGACTCGGCCTACAAAATTGCGTGGGAGGCGCCGCGCTTCTGGGAGAAGGAAGCGAACATCTTCGGCGGCATCTCGTATCTGCAGCAGACCGTCGACCTGGTCTGGTATCCGAGCGCACGGTTCTTCTCGCCGAGCGGCATTGTCATCGGCGGCTACTCCATTGAGCAACCACCCGCCCTCGGTGCGCTGCCCGATCTCCTGGCTAAGTCGGAACTCGCCTATCGGACCCAGCTTACAAATGGATACGCGTTCGCTTCGCTGCCCTCGATGCAGGCCAAGCTCGACGCCTCGCGACGCTCGATTGATTTGTTGCATCCCGGCCACGGCAAGGACCTGACCAACCCGGTCTACGTGAGTTGGGGACACATCCCGCACAACCTAGGCTCCTGGATCAGCCTTGCGTGGAACGATGAGAAGGCGCTGGCCACGCTGCAAGCGCCCGACCGGAGGGTCTACTTCGCCGGCGACCACACCAGTCGCCTCGTCGGCTGGCAGGAAGGCGCGGCGCTCTCAGCTTATCGCGTGATCAACCAGCTAGGGGAGCGGATGGCGGCGGCAGGCTGAGAAGAGCGGCGCTACGTCTTCGCGCGTTTGTAGAAAGGCAGAGGAACCTGTTTCGCGCGGACGCGGTTGGCGCGGCACTCGACGATCAGATCGACGCCGCTGGCGGCAACGGCTGTGGGAACAAGCGCCATCGCGATGTTGGTCTTCAAGAACGGCGCGGGTGAGCCGGAAGTAACCGTGCCGATGCGGCTGCCGGCGAGATTGTGCACTTCGTACCCGTCGCGCGCGATGCCGCGCTCGACCATCTCGAGACCGACGATCCTGAGCTTCGGCCCGCCCGCGGCTTGAACCGCCAGCAGCGCATCGCGGCCGATGAAATCGCCCTTGTCGAGCTTGAGCCAGCGGTCGAGCCCGGCCTCAAACACGTCGATTTCTTCAGAGATTTCGTGGCCGTAGAGGCTCATACCCGCCTCGAGGCGCAGCGTGTTGCGAGCGCCCAGGCCGCACGGCCGGATGCCGAACTCCGCGCCGGCATCGAGCAGCGCGTTCCACATCTTCACCGTGGTCGCTTCGTCCGACGGGATGTAGACCTCAAAGCCGTCTTCGCCGGAGTAGCCGGTGCGCGCGATGAGCGTGTTGGCGATGCCGGCCACCGTTCCCCACGTGAACCAGTAGTTCTTGAGCGCGGCCAGATCGACTTTGGTGAGCTTGGCGAGCGTCGAGAGCGCGCGCGGCCCCTGTAGCGCAAGTTGCGAGTAGTAGGGCGAGTTGTTGCTCAGATGAATACCGGGCCAGCTGCCCACTTGCTTCCGGATCCAGGCAAAGTCCTTCTCCGTGGTGCCCGCGTTGACGACCAGCAGATAGTCGTTCGCGCTGAGGCGGTGGACCAGAATATCGTCGACGAAGGTGCCTTGCGGCGTAAGCAGCGCGGAATAATGCGCCTGCGCGTCCTTGAGGCGCGACGCGTCGTTCATGGTGATGTGCTGCACAGCATTCAGGGCCCCGGGGCCGCGAAACTGAATCTCGCCCATGTGGCTCACGTCGAAGAGGCCGACGGCGGTACGCACCGCCATGTGTTCGGCGATCAGGCCTCCACCGGGACCGGGGTATTCGACCGGCATATCCCATCCGCCGAAGTCGACCATCCTAGCCTTGAGCGCGCGATGCGTGGCGTTCAGCGCGGTCTTCTTGAGCGGTGCGGCGGCGGGCGCAGCAGGATCGGACATGCGGGCTCCCTTCGATGACCTAACTTCAACTCTCATGATAGGGCTGCTGGGCCGGGGCGATCCGTCTTCGACTGCGGTTGAGGCCGCGACATCTTTTGGGCGGCGCCTGGAGCGGTTTAGTGGCACCCGCGGCAGTTTGATGGCGCCTGCGGCAGTTTAGTATTGTTGCGGCCGTCGCTGCGTTAGCTGGCGGTGTAGAAAGGATGCGAGTGAATCCCATTCGAGGCATTGTGATGCTCGTCGCCGCAGCCCTGGCCATTTGGAAGGGCTGGCAGATTCATCGCGGCGAGACGGCGGTGCTGGCTTACGGCCTTGGCGCGCTGGCGCTGGCGCTGGGTGTGTGGCACCTGACGCGGAAGACGCCGCAGCCCAGAGTCTGACTGATTTTGAGGCTTTTGACCGGCTGTTTTGGCTTTTCGCTGGCGGAAAGACCGAGCGGGGCTATAATTCCGCCAACCTAATCCTATGGATTTCCTTGTTTTGATTCTCGTCTTAGCGTTGGCAACGCTCATTGCATTGCCCATCATCGCGATTGCGACGGCGAACTCCCGCGCAGCCCAGTTGCGCGGGGAGATGGCCGAGTTGATCAGGCGCATTCACTACCTGGAGGAGAGGCTCGAGAATCTCGTCCAGCGTGTGGCGGCTATGGCCGAGCCGCGGCCGCGAGAGACCGTTCAGGCCGCGCCCGCGGCGCCGGCGGCAGTGTCGCCGCCGCCCAAAGTCGAGGCCTTGCGAACGCCTGAGCCCGTTTTGCCGCCCGCTTCATTCTCTGCCCCGGCGCCGGCCACGTTCGAACCTCCGGCTCCGATCGCGCCACCGCGATTCTCGTCCCTTGAAACTGCGACAGACAGCGATTCACGGTCTCTCGAAAGCCGCATCGGCTCGCAGTGGTTCAATCGCATCGGCATTCTGGCTGTGCTCATCGGCGTGGCGTGGTTCCTCAAGCTGGCCTTCGACAACCACTGGATCGGCCCGCTGGGCCGCGTGCTCATAGGATTGGTTGCGGGCGCTGTGCTCATCGGCTGGTCCGAGCGCTTTCACAAGCGCGGATATGCGGTTTTTTCCTATTCCTTAAAGGCCATTGGAAGCGGCACGCTCTATCTTTCGCTATGGGCTGCCTTCCAGCTGTATGGACTGATGCCGGCGGGCGCTGCCTTTGCGGCGATGATCGCGGTGACCGCATTCAACGGCTACATGTCGTGGATCCAGGATTCAGAGCTGCTGGCGCTTTACGCCATTGCCGGCGCTCTCAGTACTCCGCTGCTCGTTTCCACCGGCGGCAATCACGAGGTGACGCTTTTCACCTATCTGCTGATCCTCGATCTGGCGGTGCTCGTGTTGGTGGCGCTCCGCCCGTGGTCGCGCCTGCTCTTTGTCTCGTTTGTGGGCACGGTGATCTTCATCTTTGCCTGGTGGTCCTCGTTTTATTCGCAGGACCAGGCTGGGCGAACGGCCTTCTTCCTCTGTTGTTTCCTCATTCCCTTCTCGCTTGCGCCGCGCCTGTTCAAGATCGCGCTCGATCCAGGCGAATCATTCCAGGGCTGGGATTCGCTGGTTTCATTCGTGCTGCCGGTGGCCAATGCAGCGTTGGGCTTTATCGGCTTTTACTCGCTGATCGATCCCGCGACGGGCGATTGGGCGGGGCCGTGGCTCGCGGTCGCGTTTGCCGCGTACTACCTGCTGTTGATGCGGCTTCCTGAAGCGGGCCCTCTGCATGCGGGAGTGCGAGTGCTCCCGCCCCTGCACCTGACCATGGCCATCGTTTTCCTGACTATCGCGATTCCGCTCAAGACGCAGGGCCGCTGGTTGACGATTGGTTGGCTGGTGGAGGGCGCGGTGCTGCTGTGGCTCTCGCGCCGCGTGCAATCGATGCTCCTGCGGGCCTTTGGGCTCATCTGCACAGTCCTTGGATTGGGCGTGCTGCTCATCATGAATCCGCCTGCCGCAAGCCGGCCCATTTTCAACGGACGGTTTGGAACCTACTGCGCGGCCATTGCGGCGTGCGCCTTTATCGCATGGCTGGCGCGGAACTCGCACGATGAGCAGGAGCCCGCGCCGGTGATGCACTGGCCCAACCTGGCCGCAGTTGCCGTGCTTGCCGTGAACGCGCTTATTCTGATTGCTTTTAGTTGGGAGATTCACAGCTACTGGTGGTTGCTCCGGTGGCGCGGCGACGACAATCTGATGCAAGACTACTGGATGTACGCTCAGTTGTCTTACTCGGCCCTCTTCATGCTCTATGGCGGCGCGCTTCTGACCATCGGCTTCATCAAGCGGTCGGCTTTCCTGCGCTGGCAGGCGCTTATTCTGATTGCGGCCACCATTGCCAAGGTGTTTCTTGTGGATATGAGCGAACTCAGCCGCGGGCTGCGCATTGTGAGCTTTATCGGCCTGGGCGTTCTGCTTCTCTCGGTGAGCTTCGTTTACCAGCGCGACTGGCTCAACCTGCGCAGACAGAAGGAACGGCATCCATGAAACTGCTCACGGGACTGGCCCTGTTTCTTCTGGCGGCTCCAGCGCCGGAGATTCGCTACTTTCAATTCGAGCGGCCCATCGCGATGCCTGCGCATGCGAGCGGGCAAACCTGCATGGTCGTTGATCCGGCAGTTTTTGCCCATGCTTCGGCCGGGCTTGCAGACCTGCGGATTTATCAAGGCACCACCGAGACGCCGTATGTCGTGCACTCCGAAGTTCCCGTTCTCCCCGCTGATCAGAAGATTTCTCCGTTCAACCTGGGCAAAAGCGGAGGGCAGACGGTCTTCGATGCCGGGATGCCGGCCGGCACGTACAGCGACATCCAACTTGAAGTGAGCGGCCACGATTTTCTGGCGACGGTTACGGTCTCAGGCAGCCTGACACAGGGCGCCGGCGCGCGCACCAGGCTTGGTTCGTTTACCATCTTCGACCTGACCCGGCAACGATTGGGCCGCAGCACCGTGCTTCACCTGCCGGAATCGGACTTCCACTATTTGCATTTTCAGATTGCCGGGCCCATCGCGCCGGAGAACGTGACCGGACTTTCCGTGACGCGGCCGCCGAAGAGCCAACCGAAATATGCGACGGTTGCCGAGACGGCACAGAGCACGCTGAAGGATCGCGACTCGGTCATCGAATTCAACGTGCCCGCGCACACACCGATCGACCGCATTGTTTTTGTGCCCGGACAAATCCCGCCCAACTTCAGCCGCGACGCCCAAATCAGCATTGCGCCGGTTCAAAAACGGCCGGCCAATGACGGAAGCGAGCCGCCTACAGTCGTGACGGGCTGGGGCAACATTCTGCGCCTTCACAGCATGCAGGACGGTCACCGGATCGATGAAGAGCGTATCGCCGTGAGCGCGCCTGAAGCGGACTTCGACGCCCCGGCAAAGTGGACGATCACCATCGATAACCACGATGACGCGCCGATACAACTGATATCCGTCCGGCTTGAGATGCTCGAGCGGAATGTTTGCTTTGATGCGACGGCCGGCGATGTTTACACTCTCTTCTACGGTGATTCAGTGTTGGCTGCGCCAGTGTACGACTACGCCGCTCTGTTCGTCCTTCAGGAGAACGCGGTCGCCGCGCAGTTGGGAGCTGAAACCGCCAATCCGGCCTATCAGCCCCGGCCAGACGAGCGCCCCTTCACCGAGAAGCACCCGACACTGTTGTGGGTCGCGCTGGTTCTGGTGATTGCGTTGCTCGGGGCTGTGGCATTCCGCTCGTTCAAAGCGGCGCCGGCAAAACCGTCTTAGAGATCGTGCTGATGTACTACACAGGAGCCTATCTCGTTCTCAGCATCGCCGGCCTCTCTGATGCGCAGCGCAGTGAGCTTCGCGGCATTCTCGCAACAGCGCTGCCGAAGAAATAGCAGAGCCAAATCCGTCTTCGTGGCAGCCTAGGCGAGCGAACTCCTGAAGGCGCTCGGCGAGTCTACGCGCGGCCCGTTCAATTTCAACTTATCTTCTTTCCTGAGAGCCTTCTGCAGACTCCACGGGTTCTATAGTTCACGACTCGAATAAATTCGTGATACCCTCATTTTTGAGGCCTTTTTGGGCAGATGCTGACGCTGCGCGAAAAACTCGCAGATCCCACGCGCTTTCTTGTCGCTACGGAGTTGGTGTCTGTCCGCGGATCGATGGCCGGAGTGAACGCCATCAAGGCGCGCGACTTCGCCAATGACCTGGTCGCCTGCCCTGAGATTGACTGGATCTCGATTACGGACAACGCCGGTGGCAATCCTCAACTAGCGCCGCTGGTTCTGGGCCGGCCCATTCTCTATGCCGGCAAGGAAGTCGTGATTCATTTGACCTGCAAGGACCTTAATCGGAATGGCCTCGAGAGCGAGGCGTGGATGCTCAACAGCGAGGGCTTCCACAACATTCTGGCCATGACAGGCGACTACCCGGTGGCGGGGAACGACGGACTGGCGAGGCCGGTGTTCGACATCGACTCCATTGGCCTGATCTCGCTCCTGAGAAAGATGAACCAGGGGCTGAGCTCTGCACAGGCGAACGGCAAGCACGAGCAGCTCGAAAAGACGCAGTTCTGTATTGGAGCGGTGACCGCCAACTTCAAGCTGCGCGAGGGCGAGGTCGTCCCGCAGTACCAAAAGCTCGGGAAGAAAGTGGAGAGCGGTGCGCAGTTCATCATCAACCAGATCGGATTCGACTCGCGGAAGAATTCGGAACTGCGCTGTTACATGAGCGCGCACGGGATGAAAGAAACGCCGCTTATCGGCAACGTTTACCTGTTAAGCCCGCGCGTTGCCGATCTTTTCCACGAGGGCAGGATTCCGGGCGTGGTAGTGAGCGAAGCGCTGTGGGAGCTTTGCCGGAAGCAGGGCGAATCCCCCGACCGCGGAAAGGCGTTTTTTCTGAAGCTCGCAGCGAAGCAGATCGCGATCTATCGCGGCCTTGGGTTCCGCGGCGTTTACCTGGGCGGAGTGCACAGCCTTGCCGCGATTGAACGCATCCTTGAAATTGAGCGAAGCTTTGCGCCCGACGACTGGAAGCAGTTCGCGCGAGAGATCCGATTCTCGCGGCAGGGAGAGTTTTTCTATTACCCAGAAGATCCGGCGACGGGGCTCGCGAATCCGATTGAGGAGATTTCGCGGCCGAAGGATTCTTCGAAGCACGTGACCGCGGTCTATCAGATTTCCAAGCTGGCCCATGCGACGATGTTCGCTCCCGGCACGATGTTTGCCCGCTGGGGCGCGAACGCCTGCGCGCACTCGAAGAACCCGATGCAGGGACCCGCGCCGCTGCGGGCGCTTGAAGAGGTGAGCAAGGCCGTCCTCTACCGTTGCAAGGATTGCGGCGATTGCTCACTGCCCGACATCGCGTACCTTTGTCCCGAATCGCAGTGCGCGAAAAACCAGCGCAATGGCCCGTGCGGCGGCACGCGCGAAGGCCGCTGCGAGGTAGACGGATACGGCGATTGCATTTGGCTGCGCGCTTACGAGCGCCTGAAACACGATGGTCACGAAGGGAACCTGCTCGACCACGTGCCTGTGGTCCAGAATCAGGGCCTGCGCGGAACTTCGGCGTGGGCGAACCTGTGGCTGGGCCGCGATCACAATTCCAAACGGGAGGCCAGTAAGGCGGATTCCGCCCCTCCCACACCGGAGCCTAAACAACCATGAATAGAAAATTGCATATCGTTGGCGAACTGATGAACAACTCCTATGCGCGCGCGCGCAAGGCGTTCAACGCGCGCGATCCGAAAGGCTATGGGGAACTGGCCAAACTGCAGTCCGATCTGGGGGCGGAGTATTTGACCCTGAATATCGACGGCACGCAGCGGATCCAGGTGCGCCGGCAGGAGATGTTCGACTTTCTGCCGGATCTGATTCCGGCCATCCAGGAGGCGACGTCTACGCCGATCGCCTTCGACAATCCGTCTGTGGACTACCACAAGATTGCATTGGCGCATTACGACCGGAAGAAGAGCGGCCCGCCGATTCTGAATTCGCTGGCTGCGTCGCGCGACCGCCTGGACGAGATGGTCGAGCTGGTGAAGCATTACGACACGCTCGCCGTGGTGATGGCCTCGGAGACGTTTGTGCCCGGCGGGACCTCGCAATGCCTGAACCCGCAGGACTCTTATCGCGCGGCCAAACATTTTGTTGAGCTACTGGTGACTAAGGCCGGCCGGCGCAACGATCAGATCATCATCGATCCCGGCCTGGCGCCGGTGGGCGCGGACACGTATGGTTTGGTGAACATTGGCCTCGACGCAATGCGGCTGATCAGCGCCGATCCGGATTTGAAGGGCGTGCATATGATTGTGGGCCTTTCGAATTTCGCATGGGGCACACCGAAAGAGGTCCGCGATGAATTGGAAATGGCGTACCTGACGCTGGGGACGGAGGTGGGCCTGGATTTTGCGCTGGCGAATCCGGAGAAGACTCCCGCGCCGCTGCCGGCCGGTCATCCTATGGTGGCCAAGCTGCGTGAAGCGCTCGAACAGGGCCGCCGGGGCGATGGTGAATCCAGCGAGACTTCCGGTTTCCGCCAGGCCGAAGCGATCATGATGATTTGCAGAGAGGGTGAGCCCGTCGACTACTAAGCGCGGCCATGGACCATGTCTGAGATTAATCTCATTTCCCCTGAGACCGATGACCGCCGCGTCTGGCTGCGCGTAGGGACGCTCTTGGACGGCGTGAGCACCGCACCTCTGCGCAACGCGAACGTGGTCTATGACAAGAAGTCGATTCTCTTTGCCGGTGCGGATTCGCCGCCGAGGGAGTTGCTGAATGCCAACCACAAAGTGCCGGACCACGACCTGCCTCAGTACACACTGCTGCCGGGATTGACGGACGCGCACACGCATTTCTTTCTTGAAGGCGGCGAGCTGGATCCGGACAAGCGTTCCGCTTTTCTGAAGCAGAGCCCTGCGGAGCTGCTTGATCATGCGAAGCGGCGACTCGAGAGACTGGTGCGGCTCGGAATCATCGCCACGCGCGACGCCGGTGACAAGGATGGCGTGGGCCTGGCGCTGAGCAAGCTTTACGTGAGTGGCGATCGGCCGCTGATGCCGTATGTCGACAGCCCGGGCGCTGCGATTCATCACCGCGGACGATACGGCGCCTTCATGGCCGAGCCGTTTGAGGATTGTTTGACGCCGCGGCAGTGCGTGGAAGCGCGCGTGAAGGCTGGGGCCGACCGCATCAAGCTGATTCCGACCGGGATCATCAACTTTAAGAAGGGCGCGGTGACGGCCGCGCCGCAAATGTCGACGGAACGGATCGCGGAGTTCGTCGCAGCGGCAAAATTCTTTGGCAAGCAGACGCTGGCGCACGCATCCGGCGATAAAGGCATCGATCATGTGATCGACGGCGGCGTGGACTCGATCGAGCACGGGTTTTTTGTGCGCGACGATCAGCTTGCGAAGATGCGCGACCGGGAGATTGCGTGGGTGCCGACCTTTGCGCCCGTGCAAATGCAGGTGGACCACGCGGATTGGATGGGCTGGGACGCGGAGGTGGTCGGGAATCTGAAGAAGATTCTCGATGCGCACGCGAAGAGCCTGGTGAAGGCTCATGCTATGGGTGTACAGGTCATCGCGGGCGCCGACGCCGGTTCTTACGGCGTCGCGCACGGCCTGGGCCTGCTGTACGAGTTGGAATTGATGCAGCGAGCCGGGCTATCGCCGCTCGCTGTGATCAACTCGGCCACGGGAGCTGGGTCAAAACGGCTGGCCTTCAAGGAGAAATCCGGGCAGATCAAGCCCGGATTCCTTAGCCGGTTCATTCTCACGCGGCACTCTCCGCTCAATGACGTAGCCAACCTTCGCAAGGAACGGATCATTGTGTTTGACGGCGCGGTGTTTGCGACCGGCGAGGACGTGGACCCCAGCGGCCTGTAGAAGAGGCCCGAACGCAGCCGGTCTGTCCGATTGCCCGCGGGGCCAGCGATTTTGCCGACGCGAAAGACTCCACCCGCAAGTCGGCCTTATCGGTGCTGCGCGCGCCAGAAAGAAGTGACTCCCAGGTAGAGAAAAACCACCGCCGCACCGATCGCGAAATCCCTCGACACCCCCCCAATCCTTGACCAGCTCTGCCAAAGACGCAATGCGAAGAGGGTTGCGAACAAAAGGAAGAATGTGCCCGTGACCTCGAGCCAGACAATGCCACCAACGCGGCGGAAGGGGCGCAGGAAGCCGCCGATTCCCTTGCTTACGCCGCGGCTTGTTTGAGCTGCAACACTCGCGGCGGCTCGTGCCTGAGATTGAACCTGGGCGACGCGGTTGGCGGCCACGACGGATTGGGCGTTGACATGAGGCGCGCTCGCGGCGGATTGCGCGGAACCTGCAATCCGTTGGCCGGCAATGCGCCCGGCAATGCGAACGCCGATGCCCAGAGCGCGGCCGATGTATCGCGGTCTCATACCGTTTATGATGGTAGCAGTGGCTTACGGTGCTTTTCGCGGCTGGGCGCGGATCCCGGGTTGCTCTCAACCCTGAATGGAAGTAAGGTAAAGAGATTCCGCGTTGCGACCCGCGTTGCGATCCCGCGGGGCCGCCGCTCATGGAGGTAGCTGTGACATCCCGTCTGCGTGAACTCATTCAGCAACTGGGCGAGGCCATCCATGAGTCGGTCATCGAGAGCGAGCAAATCGCCGGCGTGGTGCAGGACATCCGCAAGCACGGATTCGATGTGCTGTTGATGCTCGAGGCCACGATCGGCCTGAACGAAGTCACCGAAAAAAGCGCTGCTGCCGGGACACCGGAACTGGGCGAAGGCGAAGTGGGGAAGTTCACCCCCAACGACCTGCACTTTCTGCGCTCGCTGCGGATCGCGGTGGAAGGTGAGCCCGACGAGTCCGCAACGGACGTGAAGTAGGTGGCCTATTCGAAGTGGATTGGATACGCGGCCGGGTCTCGCTGACATTTCGTTCAAACGTCCTACGAATCCCGCAAGAATCGCATACGCTGCTCCTGAATCGGGTGCTGCCGCTCCGCTCGTGGAGCGTTGACCCACGTCCATCAACTTGATAAGATGAAAGTGCGGGGTGGAGCAGCCCGGTAGCTCGTTGGGCTCATAACCCAAAGGTCGCTGGTTCAAATCCAGCCCCCGCAACCACTTACAAAACACTAGAGAGACTTTAAAGAGAATTAAGAGGTTTATCCTTTTCCCTAACCGCTTAGACGTGGGCGGTTTCCTGTTCAGCGTTTGTGGAAAACTCCTTGGTGTCCAGTCCTTTCAGTGCGATCTTCTCTATCAATCGAGCGTTGACTGGTCTGGTCAGTTCAATGGCCGACGACTTGCCATATTCCATCGTCATGCGAATGTCGGAATGTCGCATCAACTGCTGTTGCAACTCTAGGGGCACACCCATTCGCTTCATCATTGCCCTGTACGTGTGGCGGAAGCTGTGCCAGCCAAGATCGTTTAGACCGATCCTCTTCCCTGCGGGCCGGAGGTACCTCGACTGCATCGAGTCTCTCCAATAGGGGCGACCTGTAACTGGGTTTGCGAACACCCAACCGTTCACGCTTGGAAGGCTCTTCTGCCACTCGCGAAGCACCTTCGCTAAGTCTGGGTGCATGGGAACTTCTGCCTGGGAAGCATCCGACTTGGGCTCGTCTTCATGTTTTCCTACCACGGACGCTTCCACGCTGATCGTTCCTGCCTCGAAGTTGATGCAGTTCCAGCGCAGGCCTAAAATCTCACTGGCCCGCAGCCCCGTACACATGGCAACCATGCACATGATCCGCACGATGACGGGTAATTTTTCGTCGTTCATCAATGCTTGAAGGGTCTGCGGAGTCAGCAAACCGCGTGATTGCTTCTTCTCCGCCGGTCCTTTCACACGCACGAGGTCAATCGGGTTCCTTTGGAGCGGCAGGTATTTCCACTGCATAGCTCGCTCAAACATCACATGCAGCACCGCGATTATGTTGCGCTTCGATTTTTTCGACATCGGCGCTGTAGGAACATTCTTGGTCGGTAGCGTCTGCAAGTGCTTAAGCCAGTTCTCGATTTCGAGAGTATCTTCGGCCATCACATCGAGACGCACGTCATCCCACCTGTCTCGTAACCTTCTAATAGCAGACAAATAGGAAGCGCGTGTGCTTTCTCTAGCTGGAAGCTCGTCGGCTTCATATTTGGAGGCAAGCTGGTGAAACCGCACACAGTCGGTCTTTGCGTTGATTTCGATGCGCAATGACGCGGCTGCGTTCTCCGCATCGGCTTTGGTTGGATACTTCTCTACCGTACCGATTGAGAGAGCCTTGTACTGGCCGTCTTCGCTATACCGCAACACCCAAATTGAAGGCTGCCTTGACAAGGAACGAGGCGCGACTTGAACAGGAGCCAGTAGAAGAGGATGGCGCCGGGACAGAAGACAAGCAGGAGGAGGGTGTAGCCGAAGTTCACCGACGCGAGGGTGCGGTCTGCCTCGGCGAGGAGAGACGCGGAGGGGGTGGCGGCGAATTGGCTGGAGAGGGCGAGAAGCGGGAAGGCGGCGAGGCGGCTGACGGCGCCGAGCACAGCCTCAAGGAAGTAGAGGGCGCAAGCGGTAAGTGCGGAGAGACGGCCATAGGCGCGAAGAGCCTCGCAAAGGAGCACGCCGAGCCAGATGACACCGGCGACGGCGACCATCTCGTCGAGGATGTCGACACGGAGAAGCCATGGCCGGGCGGCGATGCGAAGAAGGGCGGCGGCGGTGTCGCCGGGAACACCGAGGCCCATCTTGAGAATGAGGCCGCCAGCGAGCGAGGTAAAGAATTGAAGGAGGAAGGCGAAGCCGAGGATGCGAGTGACGGGCTGAGGAGCGTTCATGCTGAAGTGCCTTTCTGCGCGTGGCGCGAATGGTGCTACCTGAAAGCGTCCGTCCACGCGATAAGCCGCTGCAAGACCTCCACTCCTTGCTGGGAGGGTCGTCATGGCTGGCTGTGGCCGGTTAGTTGTAAGGCTATACGAAAACCGAAACTTCAAGGTTCCACACTTGGCACGGAATAGCGGCTTTATTGACCAATAGGTATTGGCCAATCGGCGCAGACGGCCATTTCATAATGTCGGAATCACATTAAGTCCCGAGACCACGTGCGGCGAACGGCGAAATCCAAAGTCGTAATGCGCGGACCGAACCTTCGTCTCGGTCTAAATCAAATCTCACGGGCATGAATTGAATGTCTGGCGGGTAATATCCGCGTTCCGGTCCAATGACCGGCCAACCGTCAACCGGCCAACCGTCAATTACTACTTGAGCAACAGCCGAGCAGGGTCTTCGTCCAGGCAACAAGATTCTACTGGGAAGCCGGCGATTGACCGGCCTGGATTACTGGCTGCAGGGCTAGCCTGACGATATCAGGCCAATGCGCGTTTCCAGCTCCTAAGCGGGCTAGTTTTGCGGATTCCGGTCGAGTGGTCGGCAACTCGGACCTTTGATGAATCTTCGCCCAGCGTTCGGTTACTACTCCCACTTGCCGGCCACACCACCGGAGCTCGAGCAGGTCGGAACTCATAAGCATCACCGGAGAATTTGATTTTCGGCGGCATCGAATCTGCAACATGCGCAGTCGAATTAGAAGGTCGGTGAATTAGCGAGTATGGGAGCAGCGTGCCTCGATGTTAACTGATGCGTAATTCCAGGTCTGCCGGTTAGATCGAAGCCGCAGGCGCCGCGATCGAGGTGGGATCCGATTGCGCCCGATGGCGCGGAGCACGACCGTCTTATCGTCAAATATCAGCGCGAAGCTGCTACCAGCCGAAAGATGTGCGCCCCGTATTTTTTAACAATGCCGGCGCCAATGCCCTGTACTGCCAGTAACTCCGCTTCATTGCTTGGGGCGGTCGCAGCGATATTCAGCAGCGCTCGATCGCCAAAAATCCTGAATGCCGGAACCCTCCTGCGCTTGGCTTCACTTAAACGCCAAGCACGCAAGGCTTGCTCAATGCGACGCTGTTCTGACCCGGCAACTGTCGCCGCCCTTTCTGTTTTCGCAGATTGCGTTCGAGACGCGTCTGCCGAAGAGCCCGTGGATTTCCGGGACTTCTTCAAGATCTTGCGTTTGGAAACTGGGCGTGCAGCATCTTTCATGACGAAGAGCAGCGGCGTGGTCTCATTGGTCGCTCGCCCGGCTGGAGTAAGGCTGACAGTGCGGTAGGGAATCTGTTTGCCGTCCTTTTCGAACACGGCATCGGCAAAGCTTAAAAGTTCTGCCCGGGCCATTGCCCCCAAAATCTCCTCGAAGTTGTCTCGGCTGATTTCCTTTCCCGGATATAGCTCTGCGTATAGCTTGCCCGTCGATCTGGTGCGGATCAACTTCATCGCACTCAACACTCGATAGAGGGCCGCTCGCTCAAAATCCATTGCGGTTCGAAATCTCTGCGCAACGCACTTCGCTGGAGCACAGAAATCGCACGCACCACAGTTGGTGGCGCCGTCCGAGCTATCGCCAAAGTGACGAACCAGCGACATCATGCGGCACTGATTGCTTTCCGAAAAGCGAATCATCTGATCGATCTGCGCCCGCTTTTGCTCCCCCTGGGTGATGTAGGACGCTCGCCATACCCCCTCGCCTTGGCTCACATTCTCCGCGAAGTCTAGGACTGCACCTTTATGGATCCAAAGTTTCTCCATGATCTTGTCGAAGAGTTCTTCCTCAATGGCCAAGGTTTTTCGGAGCCTATCCTTGGGTTGAGGTTCTGAAGGGAGACTTGTAAACACTTGGTCCATCAACGCAACGTCCGGGTAATCCCGACTGAAGAAGAAGTCGTGGGTATGCCGGTCACCGTAGGAATGCATGAGAATGGCGCGACTCGGATTTCCATCGCGCCCGGCGCGGCCGATCTCTTGGTAATACCCTTCCACACTGCCCGGCAGGGCGGTGTGAATCACGGTTCGAACATCTGGCTTATCGATACCCATGCCGAATGCGATGGTTGCCACCATGACATCCAGCTTCCCGGCCATGAATTCTTCTTGTACCCGCCGCCGCCTCTCGGCGTCGAGCCCGGCATGATAGCTGGCAACTCTGAACTCGCCTGCCCATTCTTCCGCCAGATTTTCCGCCTGCTTGCGGGTCGGAGCGTACACAATAGCTGGACGGTGTTTGGCGTCGCTCAATATCTCCCGTGCGAGCGAAGGGCGCTGTGATGGTAGGGCTTCCACAATCTCGATACCGATGTTTTCGCGGCGAAAACCATGAATGAAATGTATGGGCTCGATGAGGCCGAGCTGAGCGGCAATGTCTTTCTGGACCAGCGGCGTCGCAGTGGCTGTGAGTGCAAGCACCGGGGCAGGGCGAAGGCTTGGCAGATACTGGCCGAGCATTCGATAGTCGGGGCGAAAGTCGTGTCCCCATTGCGATATGCAGTGCGCCTCGTCGATCGCGATCAGCGATGGTTTGCGCTTGGCTAACATTTCTGGGAAGCCTGCTACTCGAAGTCGTTCCGGCGCAATGAAGAGGAACTGCAGCTTGCTACTCAAATACTCGGAACAGACGCGGCGGGATGTCTCGCGATCGCGGCCTGAATGGATGCACTCGACGACGAAGCCTCTCTCCTTGAGTTTATGAACCTGATCGTCCATCAATGCGATGAGTGGACTAATCACAAGAGTCGTTCCACCTCGTGCCAATCCTGGCAACTGGTAGCAAAGCGACTTGCCTGACCCAGTCGGCATGACAAGCAGGGCGTCCTTCCCTGCCATGACCGCTTCGCAGACGGCTTCCTGATTGGGCCGGAACTTGGAGAAGCCGAACGCGTTCTGCAGAAGCTCGGTGAGAGTTGTGAAGGTCGGCACTTTCCTTGTAATTGCGACTTCGGGAGAATCGGAACTCTTGGGTGAGTCAGAGACCGATGTTCGCGGAGTGGGCGAAGCCTGGCCAACCTTGCTGACTACGGAGCGGACGTATTGGCTGATGCCGTCCAGAAATGGTTCCAGCCGGGAATCGCCGTGCTGAATCTTTTTGAGAAATGCTTCCCACTGGCCGGTCATCGCCGGACTCTTCACTTCGGGATGAACCACATCAATGAGATGGATACCCTTGTCTGTTGCCTCGAGGTTCTTCCCGTTACGGACGATAAAGCCTCGCTTCAAAAGCACTTCGATCGTGGCTGCGCGCGTGGCGGGCGTGCCCAACCCCGTCTCCTTCATGGCTTCGGACAGTTCTCTCTCATCCAGGTTTTGGCCCGCCGTCTGCATCGCAGTCAGGAGTGTGCCCTCGGTGAATCGCTTCGGGGGCCGGGTCTTTTTCTTCCGGGCCTCAATATCTGCGACGTTCTGAAGCTGTCCTTTCTCAAGTGTCACGGGAAGGACCTGCTCCGGAGTTTCCTCTTCTCCACCGCTTCTCGTATCTCGCCGTCGCCCTCCCGCACCGATATCGAGAACCTTCCAACCCGTCTGTTGCACGAGGGTTCCCGTGGTTCGATACCGGTCCACAATCTCTCCATTCCTGACCACCGTAATCACGGTCGTCACCGCCTGCAGGTAATCGTCATGCCACATCATGAGGAAGCGCCGGCAGATCAGGCCGAAAATCTTGCGCTCGTCCTCCGCAAGGTGGGCCTTTTCAAAAGAGACTGCCGTGGGGATGATGGCATGGTGGTCGCTCACCTTGCTGTCGTCTACGAACCTCTTGCTCAAGGGACGCTCTTCTGTGCCAGGAGCCAGTTGTGGCAGATAGCTTTTCGAAATCGCAGCGACAATCCCTGGAACTGTAGTGGCAACATCGGCAGAAAGATGGCGGCTATCCGTCCTCGGATAGCTGATTAGCTTGTGCCGCTCATAGAGAGCCTGGGAGAGGTCAAGGGTCTGTTGGGCGCTAAAGCCGAACAGACGATGGGCATGCCGCTGAAGCTCCGTGAGGTCGTAAAGCAGGGGCGGCTGCATTCGCTTCGTCTCGGAGGAGAGCGATTCGATGACCGCTTCGCCTGTTCGACCGCGAAGGACGATGCGGTTGGCTTCCTCGCCATCGGCAGGCAGTCGAGATGCGTTTGCCAGGGCCTCGTTGTCGTTGCCCGACTTCGCTTGGGGACGAAACCAGGTTCCCGGATAGCTTTCCTTGTTTGGATTCTCCCGTCCCTGAAATGTTGCAACGACCTCGATGTAGTCTTCGGGGACGAAGCTACGGAGAGCAATTTCCCGATCAACGATCATCGCCAGGGTGGGCGTCTGCACCCGCCCGACCGAGAGCTCCTCGTTGAATACGATCGAATAGGCACGCGAAAGATTCATGCCGACGAGCCAATCAGCTCTGCTTCTGCCACTGGCCGCGTCCGCCAATCGATCGTACTCGCCCCCTGGACGAAGCTTGTCGAACCCCTTGCGAATGGCGTCCGGAGTCAATGACGAAATCCACAGTCGGCTGACAGGCTTTCTGCACCCGGCCGCTTCGTAGATGTAGCGGAAGATCAGTTCTCCCTCTCGCCCGGCATCCGTCGCACAGACGACCCTCGACACCCGTTCGGAAGTGAGGATCTTTCGCACTACTTCGAATTGATCTTTGGTTTTCTCGTAGACAACCAGCGGCCACTCAATGGGCAGGATCGGTAGTTGGTCGAAGCGCCATTGCCGCCATTCGGGGTTGATCTCATGAGGTTGGGCCAGGGAAACCAGGTGCCCGATCGCCCAGGTGACAACGTAGCCGTTCCCTTGGAGATAGCCTTTGCCCCGCACGCTGGCTCCGAGGACACGGGCAATGTCTTGCGCGACTGAGGGCTTTTCGGCAAGGATCGCGATGGTTCTGGATTCACTTGCTTCCATCGGTAACCTCAGTTTACAGCCGTCCTCCGTTTCGATTGCCTTACGCGTTGGCCCGTAGATGCTGCAGAGACTCCGTGGTCAAGCCAATTAGGAATAATGGCAAACCGCCAAATTCCCTTCATATGACCAGGCTCGCCCCCACAGCACAAAGACAGTGAATTCTACTCAAGGAGAAGGATTGCGGAACTCATTCGTGGCGACGTGAGTTCGCGTTCCGGTTGGATTGTCGCCATTCCGGACAGAACCCCATTTTCTGGGTAATGTCCGAATAGCCGGTAATTCAGGCACGACGAGCCGAAAAGAATTCTCAGCCTCTCGTTTCCCTGATTTGAATTATGAATCGGACGGTTCAAGCCAAGGGGATTCTTTCTCAACTGACACGAAGAAGTGGATAGAGAGGTTCTGCCTGGGCTCGAAGCGGTGATTGGGCGGCAGGCAACCACTCCTCGCTTCGACATCGGGCGGGCTTGAGCTTTTCCAGCACTCAAGCCTGCGAAAGTGCTATAACCGTTCTGCGAGATTAGGAGGAACATCCATGGCACTGACAATTGCTTCCCGTGAAGTGGACGGCATTCCCGTTCTGGACCTCAAAGGGCGGATCACTCTGGGCGAGGGTAGTGTACAGATCCGCGATGCCGTTCGCGACTTGATCAGCAAAGGACAGAAGAGCATCCTGCTGAACATGGGAGACGTGAACTACATCGATAGCTCGGGGTTGGGCGAGTTGGTAAGCGCGTACACCACGGCCAAGAATCGTGGCACCGAGCTCAAGCTGCTAAAGCTGACCAAGAAGGTTCATGACCTGCTTCAGTTGACCAAGCTCTACACAGTCTTCGATATCTATGATGACGAGACCAAGGCCATCGCATCTTTCAAGTAGACCCCGTCCGGGCCGCACCCGAACGGAAAGCGAGAAAGACCATCCAGGGCACCTCTGCGCAGGCTCCTGAATTTGCAGCGAAGAGACAAACGAGGCAGATTCTTCGGTAAGTCCGATTCTCAGTCGGCGATCACAGGCCGTCGCGCTCCGGGAAACTGCTTTCGGTCCTCCCAGGCAAGTTCCGGGCGAATGGTCGGCTACCCGGAAGTGTCGGCTACCCGGCAGTTACTTTGCGGATAACAGTTGGCGCGAACCCCGGCGCGTGCCATCGGAAGAGCCAACGCCTGCAAGCGGGTCGGAGACGAGTTGTCGGTCATCCGACCGGAACCTCATCAAGGCGATACCGGAGACTGCGGAAAAGCCCGTCAGGGACGTGCTCGGAATCGAGAACAACGGACCGAAGAAGCTGTAGATGCCCATCGCGACGATGGACCAAAATGCGAGCGAAACCGCGGCGGAGTTCGTTGCGCCGAGCAACTGCAGAGCCCCGCTGGCAACGAAGAGCCACAATGTCAGTTCCGGAACCCCCAAGCAGTCAACTTCTTATTTCTCTACGTCGATCTCCGGATACTTCCGCTTGACCGCCGCCACCACCGTCGCGTGTTCCGGTTTTCCGCTGGACCGGGCCAGCGCATCCCGCGCGTGCGCAGCGTCCCCAATCGGGTAGCGCCGCGTCTTCGGAAAGACAAAATCCCCTTTGGGCAGTTCCTTCCGCTTCTCATACGTAAGCTTTGTCATCGTGACTTCTCCCGCCTTTCCTGTTCCAGGCCTTGCTCACCAGTAGGATGGCCCCGGCCCACCCCGAGTTGCACCAGGCCTCGAGGCCGGACCTTCAGATCTCTCTAAGGAACCTCTGAAGAACTCCCCAAGCCGCATTGTAAGCGGGTAGTGTTGAAGCAGGAGGCAGAACGCGGATGCGGCAACTTAGTTTGGCTTCGCAGGGGAGCTTCGAGCGGTACGGCAAGAAGACGCGGCGGGAGAAGTTTCTGGAAGAGATGGACCGGATCATGCCGTGGTCGAAGCTGGAGTCGTTGATCGAGCCGCATTACCCGAAAGAGGGGAACGGTCGGCCGCCGGTGGGACTGAGCGTCATGCTGCGCATCTATTTTCTCCAGCACTGGTTCAACCTGTCGGATCCGGCCGCGGAAGAGGCGCTGTACGATTCGCCGGCGCTGCGTCGGTTTGCGGGCGTCGATCTGGGCCGTGCGCCTGCACCTGACGAGACGACCATCTTGAACTTCCGCCATTTGCTGGAGCGGCACGATCTGTGCGGCGCCATGCTGGACGCGGTTAACCACTACTTGGAGGACCACGGCATCCGCATCGGCACGGGCACCATCGTGGACGCGACCATCATTCACGCACCCTCGTCGACCAAGAACGCGACCGGCACGCGGGACCCGGAGATGCACCAGACGCGCAAGGGCAACCAGTGGTTCTTCGGGATGAAGGCGCATATCGGTGTGGATTCGAAGGAAGGCCATATACATTCGGTGTGCTCGACGGCGGCTTCGGTGGCGGACAAACATATGCTGCCGGACCTGCTGCACGGCGAGGAGCGCAAGGTGTGGGGCGACGGAGCCTATCAAGGGCAGGGCGAGGCGATCCGCAAGGCCGCGCCGCACGCCCAGGACATGACCTCGCGGCGGACCAGATACAAGCAGGTCGTAGACGAGTTACAACGAAGAAAGAACCGGACCAAGGCCAAGATACGAGCCAAGGTGGAACATCCCTTCTGCATCCTGAAGCGCGTGTTTGGATTCGTGAAGGTGCGCTTCCGCGGCTTGAAGAAGAATCACGATCATCTGTGCGCTGCCTTCGCACTGGTCAACCTCTACATGCACCGCAAGCGACTGGCCCCTCTGGGGGCGTAGTGTGCCCGGAGAGCGCTGAAAACGCGCTCTCCGAACGGAAAACAAGGATCAACAACCCTCAACCCCGCGTCTCTCACGCCAAACTGACTCGAACGCTTTTGCAAACCGTCAAAAACGCGGCTTGCTCAGAGGTTCCCTAAAGCATCCGCGCCATATTTGAGCCACTCGTCGGGTACGCAAACAGCATGTGCTTTAAATCGGTGGCACGCATTCTGGAACGGATAGCAAGCGCGAAGAGATTGATCACTTCGTCAGCCTCGCTCCCGAGAATATGAGCACCCAGAATGTGGTCAGTGCCTTCTTCTACGAGCACTTTGTAACCGGAATATGTCTCCGCAATGCGTCGAGACGAATACCAGGTCGAGGTCATCTCCTTCTTGACTCTGAACTTGAGGTTTTGCTCACATGCCCCGCGTTCACTGAGACCGACAGCAGCCAGCGGTGGAATCGTGAAGACAACCGACGGAATGCCAAGGTAATTTGGTTTCTGATGGTTTCCCTTCAAGAGGTTTGCGGCCACGATCAGCCCTTCATAGCTCGCCACAGGAGCCAGCGGGAGGCCTCCACTTGCGGCGGCATCTCCCGCCGCATAGACAGCTGGAATCGACACGCTTTGCAAGAAATCATTCACTCGCACTCCCCGCTTCTCCCATTCGATCCCCGCAGCATCCAAATTCATGTCGCCGATCTCGGGCACGCGACCCGCAGAATGCACAACCATATCCGCCTGAAACGTACGCGTCTCACCAGAGGCCAATGCCTGGACGATCAACTGAGCGGAGCTCTTTTCGATCCCTGTCGCTTCGGTTTCGAGATGAAGGTCAATGCCAAGTCCGCGAGTTCGCTCGACGAGCTGATCAACGAGATCCGGGTCAAAAAGGGCAAGTGGACGCGGGCCACGATGCAGGACGGTGACCTGCGATCCCGCAAGCGCCGCTACATGCGCAAACTCAAAGGCGATATACCCGCCTCCGATAAAGAGAAGCCTTCGCGGGAGTTCGTTCAACTCCAGGAACTGATCGCTTGTCGTAAGGTGCTCAGCGCCGGTAATCCCCAAATCTGCCGGTGCCTCCCCGGCCGCAATCACGACGTATCGTCCCTCCAAAGTCTCTTGCCCTACTTGTACTGTCGTTGGACCGGCGAATCGCGCCCGACCATGGAACGCCGCGATGCCGGCTTTCGCGAAATCGTCTTCGCGCCGTTTTGTAACGGGCTCAGTGAAAGAACGTTTGAAACGCATTAACTCGGGCCAATCGATCTGAAGGTCCGCGGCGTGAATTCCCCTTCCTTTCATTCGACGAGTCCAGTCAACGGCTTCCGCAGCTCCGACAAGCACTTTCTTCGGGTCGCATCCCCGCAGAGCACAGGTACCTCCGAACGGTCTCGAATCCACGATTGCAACCGTCCATCCTGCTTCGCGACAACGCGACGTCACACCCGAGGCGGCTGATCCCGTTCCGATTGCGATCAAATCGAATTGTCTAGTCATAGTTCCCTCAAGGCATTTTGTATTTCATCGGGCACAATCTCGGGAGTCGCAGCGATTCACTCCTGGCCAAGGCAAGGCATGCCAAGATACGGAGAAGTCGTGCAAGGCAGCAAGTTTTGTGGGTTGGAATCCCTGCCGTCCTCGCGTGTCATCTTCACCGATAAATGGCGCCTTTCTTTACGCGCTATTTGGCACCATCCGTTTGCCGAACATCTCTCGTTGTGAACCCTGCTATGCCACAAGGATAAATAACTCGAAGAATTACATTCCTCGTGATCTGAGGAATTGGCGGACAATGCCAACAACATTACTTGGCAGCATGAACTGGTCCCGGACATCTCTACCATGCAGCACTGGAATTCTCTCCAAAACTATTGCCTGGTCCAAAAAGAAGAAGCCTTTTGCACCCGGATGGCATTTTGGCGAAGCGCAGGCTCAATATCTCAGTAGCCAACAAACTCATCTGTTCGAGTGTCGTTCTCATCGACCCCGGCACTCAGAAGCGTCTCGCGCATGGCCGTCACCATAGCGGGCGGCCCGGCAATGTAGTAGATGGGTCCTTGCAGGTTGGCCAAATGCCTGCTCAACATCTCCTTGTCTATCAGAGCCGTTTCGCCCGTCCATTCTTTCTTGGATTTCGACATTTCTGTCATGGTGCAGATCAAGCGGAAATTGGGATTTGTCGTCTCCAAAGCCCTCAGAGTGTCCAGGAAAGCAGCGTCTTCGGGTCGCTGATTGGAATAGAACAGGTATAACTCTTGCGACAACCTGTCCCGGTCTGCCTGTTGCACCATGCTAAGAAATGGTGTGATTCCGATTCCGCCTGCGAGGAATATGGCTGGCTTTGCCAGGTTCTTGTGTAGTGTGAAGGAACCTGCGGCTGGGCTTATCTTCACTTTCGCGGTTAACGTCACTTCCTTCAGTGAACGCTTGAAAGCGGTATTACGCATGCGTGTGGTGAAAACTAACTCGTTTGCAAAGGGAGGGCTCGCGATGGAAAATGTGCGGGTGTTTCCTTTGGCGTCAGTTTCCAGTGGGTCAGTGAGGGTCACATCGGCGAACTGGCCCGCTCTGAAACTGAATCCGGACGGTTTCTCGAAGTGAAAGGCCATTGTACCTTCCGCAACTTCTTCTCGACGTATAAGCGTGGCCGTTTGATCCGCCATCAGAACCTCTCCGGTATCCTTGCCGACATTCCCCTGAACTCGGGATGTACACCTGGCGGCCGGGGCAGCTTCCAATCGGTCAAACTGCAAAGGCCCGATCGGGATGCCGTGTGCAGTCACTCCGCAAGGGACGCGACCGCCAGTATTAGGTCCATCCTATTGCACGTTACGTTCTCTGAAACGGTCAAAATCGACCGTCTCTTGAGGGCAGCGTGCTCGTGATCCTATTGATCGCTGCCGGCACTGTTCGGCTGCATGCCGCTGTCTGCCTGCGATCTACTCCCGAAGAAATGCCAGCAGATCCCTATTCAACTGATTCTTGTGGGTAGAGCACAGCCCGTGCGGCGCGCCGGGATAGACCTTCAACGTCGCTTCCTTAACCAGTTTGACCGTCAACATCGCCGAGTCCGCGATAGGCACAATCTGATCGTCGTCTCCGTGGATAATCAGCGTGGGCACGTCGATCTTCTTCAAGTCTTCGGTAAAGTCGGTCTCAGAGAAGGCTTCGATGCAGTCCAGAACGCCCTTGAGCCCCGATTGCATTCCCTGTAGCCAAAACGAGTCGCGCAAGCCCTGTGAGATGGCGGAACCGGACCGATTGGACCCATAGAAAGTCACGGTGAGGTCCTTGAAGAACTGTGAACGGTCTGCTAGGACGCCTGTGCGGATTCCGTCGAACACCTCGATTGGCAACCCGCCTGGATTGGATTCCGTCCTTAGCATCAAAGGCGGCACTGCGCCAATCAGCACCGCTTTGGCAACGCGCTTGGTGCCGTGGCGGCCGATATAGCGGGCCACCTCTCCACCGCCGGCCGAATGGCCGACGTGGATTGCGTCCTCCAAGTCCAGCGCTTCGGTCAGCGCTGCAAGGTCGTCGGCGTAGGTGTTCATCTCGTTGCCATTCCAGGGCTGGCTCGACCGGCCATGTCCGCGGCGATCATGTGCAATCGTGCGATATCCATGTGCGGCCAGAAACGCCATCTGGTCTTCCCATGCGTCCGCGCTGAGCGGCCAGCCGTGACTGAAGACCACGGGCGTACCCGCGCCCCAGTCCTTGTAGTAGATTGCGGTTCCGTCTTTCGTCGTGATCGTGGGCATCAAACGTCCTCCATTGTGTCGCACTCATTTTGAATAGTGCCGATCGCATCTCCTTGCAAGTAGATGCGGGCGAATATGTTCTCTGTCGGCACGATGGGATCAGCCGGGCTAGTTATCCAGGTGTCATGCTCTCGCAAGTCGGACTGCCGGCTCTTTCTTGCCCGACCCAGCTTGGAGCGATATACCGTTGCGGACCGACTCCGTCAATCGCGGCTTTTGCATCTCTCTCTTGACTTGGGCAATGATCTGGCTCGCGATTTGAATCCGGCTCTTCTTCTTCATCATGAAATCCTTTCCTGAGCGATATGTGAATCGCTTACTTGCCGAACCGAACCCTGGCCTGCCCGGGCTTCAGAACCACCTGCATCTACAGCAATGCGCGGAGTTACAAACGCTTCCCAAGAGAATGGAGAGCGCTTCCGAGATGAGTGAGAGGGTTCCGACGACGCGCCACGCCAACGCTCTGCTCGAACTTTGGTCGCTCGAATCTTAGCCGGCGCATCGGATCGGGCACAGAGAGAACGGCGGTGGCGCCGTCAGGTTGAAGATTCATTACCGCGTGGCTTCGAACAGAAACCACGCACGCCGCTCTGCCTCGTCGATCCAGATTTCGATCAGGCTGGTTGTCGCGTAGTCATTGGCTTTGCTGACGACCACATGCGCCGCGCGCAAGCTCTCCACAAAGGCCTTGTTGTCGGCGTGTAGTTCCCTCAGCATCTCGGTCGGGCCCACAAACTCCTCGTCGTTGTCCGCAATCCGTTGCAGCCGGGCAATGTGTCCAATGGAGTGGATGGTTGTGCCGCCGACCTTGCGAACACGCTCGGCTATGGGGTCGGTGATGGCGAATATCTGGGCTGCATGCTCATCCAGAAGCAGGTGGTAGTCGCGGAAATGTTGCCCGCTCAGGTGCCAGTGAAAGTTCTTGGTCTTGAGGTAGAGGGCAAAGGCGTCGGCAACAAGCGCGTTCAGTACGCTTGAGAGATTCTTCACATCTTCGGGTGAATAACCGTCGGGAACGAGAAGCCTGGCGGCTTGCGATTCCTTTTCATGAATATGCTTGGACACAGAGAAGCTCCTTTGCAGGGGAGGGCATTGGGACGTCCAGAATGGAGCGTCTGCGCCAGTTTCTCCACCCTGCAAGTGAAAGAAAAGGCATCTTTGCTGCTCACTGTCGATAGAACTGGGATAGCGTCACACGTCTTCAATGCTGATCATCCTAGAAGCGCATAGGACGACCGTCTGTCCAATTTGGACCACCGCGAGGACAAGGCAGATCGTGGAGAGGGTGGGTTTGAGCGGTCGACAGGGAAGAGGCCCGATTGAGCTTTGGGACTCAGGGGCCGATCAGTTCGGCGACATGCGGCAGTTAGGGGGGCAGAGAGGCGCAGCAACTATTCTTAAGGAGCAGGCAGGCGCCTTGGGGTTGGGCTCAAAGGCCAGCGCGCGCTCTTCGATGGCTGTGTGCCTACCAGGTCATTTGGCTTTCCAAGGAAGGCCTCTGAGGGCAAGTATCTGCGCTGCTCATCGCAAAGAGGGCAGGTTAACCGCGCTGATCGCGGCTAGGGCAATCAAGCAAACGAGCAAGGCGTACTCGACCAAATCTTGACCCTCTATGCCGTTCATCGCGCAACGGGCTATTGCTCAATTGTGCCCTTGGCCACAGAAACCGCCATGGGTGCTTTGAGCAATTTTGCTCATATCGCGCAAGGCATTTCTCTTAACATGAAAGTGGAAACAGCCTTCAATTACGGCGTGCGGTGCGAAGGAGAATTCATGCTTTGGACGATTTTCGTGATTCTGGTGATTTTGTGGATTCTTGGCTTTAGCTTCCACATTGGCGGAGGCCTTATCCACATTCTGCTCGTGATTGCCCTTTGTGTCCTGGTCTACAACCTGGTCATCGGCCGTCGTAGCTAGTCAAGCAACTATGGCCTGAGAAGCATTTTGAGACCATGGTCTGATCCGCCATCAGAACCTCTCCGGTATCCTTGCCGATATTCCCCTGAACTCGATATGTACATCTGGCGGCCGGGGCACCTTCCAATCGGTCAAACTGCAAAGGCCCGATCGGGATGCCGTGTGCAGTCACTCCGCAAGGGACGCGACCGCCAATGTAGAACCCATCCTATACACGCCGTGTCCTCTGAGTTGGTCAAAATCGCACTTCCGTTCTACACAGCTGCGGGATCGACGAAGGGCGCGCTATGCCTAACGCGAAAATGACCAGTCTCAGGATGATGGCTCCGCCCAGGAAGCAGCGAGCAGCAGGTT
>Ga0224555_1000321_pt1 | contig 73081 bp, 75 predicted proteins | sample 714S23034metaG_FD_180687 | JGI IMG/M metagenome (GOLD analysis project Ga0224555, IMG submission 180687) | Peat soil microbial communities from Stordalen Mire, Sweden - 717 S2 30-34 | ecosystem: Environmental > Terrestrial > Soil > Wetlands > Peat | place: Sweden: Norrbotten County, Stordalen... | reverse complement strand
GGATGAGAAGCTCCAGGATGAATGCCAACTACACGTCTTTTCAATTGCTGGATACTACGCCTCGATCGAGTATTTCGCGCAACAGCTAGGTCTCCGCGGATTGTGTTGGCCGAAACTGATGATTAATTGTCCGCAGCAAGAGAAAAGACGTGTAGTTGGCATTCATCCTGGAGCTTCTCATCCGAGCAAGCAGTGGCCTGCAGCAAAGTGGGGAGAGTTGATCCAGGTCTTGGTGAGGAAGGAATACAGCGTGAGGATCTATGGATCACCTTCGGAGGCCGCAGAACTGCACAGGGAGTACCATGCTGAGATTGCCAACTTTGGGCTAGAGGTGGCCGCCGGAGAGATGCCCAGTTTTCTGCAGTCGCTACTTACTTCAGATCTTTTGGTTTGCATGGACAGTTTTTCTTCTCATGCTGCTCATGCAGTGGGAATTCCCGCGGTTGTCCTTCATGGGCCTTTTGATCCCTCTGTAATGACTCCCCCAACGGGAATCCCGCTTTCCGCAGGGAGTATGTGTGGAGTCTTTCCGTGCTATAACGGGCGGTCCTGCAAAAACACAGATGCTAAGTATATCTGTGTGCAAGGCATCGAAGTAAAAGCGGTAGTGGAGGCTGTTGAGGCGATGATTGGTCACATCAGAGCGAGAAAGTAGGTCTTAAAATATATCATGGCAAGCACATCACACATCACGTATCGAACACTACAAGGCAGCAATACCAGGGTATCCGAGGTCGGTCTGGGGTGCGCAAGCGCATGGGGGCAGCCTTGGTTTGATGAGGCAGAGGCTATCGCGATCGTAAGGCGCGCGCTTGAGTTGGGCGTTACGGTGTTTGATACCGGTTCGAGTTATTCACACGGAAATGCTGAACCGCGATTAGGAAAGGCACTTAAAGGTGTGGGAAGCGACAACCTCTTTCTTTCCACCAAAGTGGGAACTCATATTGCGCCCAATGGGAAGCTGTATCACGATCTGACGCGAGAAGCAGTCTTGAGAAGTCTGGAGGCTAGCAGACGGCGTCTGGGACTTGATGTAATTCCTCTGTTATATCTGCATGGGCCCCGCAGCAATGAATTGAACGGTCCCCTGCTGGATACCCTCGCTGAGGTTCGTGACAGGGGGTGGGTTCGTTGGCTAGGTGTTAACAGCTTTGACACCGAAGTCTTGGAGTCATTGTCGGCAATCCCGGTCATTGATGTGGTGATGCTTGACTACAATGTTCTTAGGTCCTACCGTGAACCGCTCATTACAAAGCTCGCTGAAGCAGGCAAGTTCATTGTGGCGGGCGCGGCGATGGCGAATCATCTATACGCCCCAAGTTTTCTCTGGCCAAAAAGTATGGCAGATGTATGGTACTCGTTGCGTGCTGTGAAGAACTACCGGCAAGAATTATTCCAAGCCAGGAAGTTCGCATCTTTAGGGACGTGGGGGCAATGGACACGGGCACAGATAGCTCTCGCATTTGTTCTATCGAACAAACAAGTTGGCAGCGCGATGTTCAGTACAACTCGCCTGGCACATTTAGAGGATAACGTTGCAGCCTGCGGCTTGAAGATGCCAGATGATTTGATTAGACAAATCCGATCAGAGTAGGCTTGCTCGATAACAGTGTATACTTTGGCGAAGCATGGCCTGGTAGTTTATCCGGAAGGACGGGCTCGGATCATATGTGCGCTTAACAGCCGTGGTAGAAGTAACTCGACCTCGAAAACAGCCTTTTGTTCGAGAATCGCGATACATGAAATCAATCACTTATAGTCTCCTTCATCAAGGCTTTTGTTGATTTCCGACTTGCACCACGGGCTGCTAAGCAAAACCAGTGATGCGGGGACGACCACGGGGATCTCTCGGGGGGGTAGAGAATGAATAAGTCGCACCAAGTGTATGACATATCTGTGTCGATTGTTGCCTACAAGACAGATCTTGCTGAACTGGAACGCGCGGTCAGCGGCTGCCTGGGTTCGGCTCTGCGCACTGAAGTGATTGTGGTAGATAACTCTACATCGGATGAGTTGAAAGCTCTCTGTATCGAGTGGGGAGTGAAGTATATTCGTACGGGGAAGAATGTTGGATTTGGCGCTGCGCATAATGTGGCGTTCCGCAATGCCTTACCATCGAAATATCATCTTGTCCTGAATCCGGATGTCCAATTCGAGCGGAATGTTTTGGAAGAGCTGTTTTCGTTTCTTGAGTTGAATGAGTCTGTAGGCTTGGTAATGCCTAGGGTAATTTATCCCGACGGTTCCGAGCAAAATCTTTGCAAGAGACTGCCAAGTCCATTCGATATTCTGGTTAGGCGCGTCTTATCTGGCTCGCTACAGAAGATATTCCAAAAGCGCATGGCTGCTTTCGAGCTCAGCGGTATGGATATGGGAAAGGTGCTTTCCGTGCCGTATTTGTCAGGGTGTTTCATGCTGCTGAGAAATGCGGCGTTGCACGATGTAGGAGGCTTCGACGAACAATTCTTTATGTATTTCGAAGATCTCGATTTGACCAGACGTATTTATCAGAGATATGATACTCTCTATTATCCTGGAGCCACGATCGTCCATCGACATGAAAAGGGATCCTATAAGAGTTTTTGGTTACTCTATTGCGGTATCCGTTCCGCGGTTCAATACTTTAACAAATGGGGATGGATAAGAGATCGTGGCCGCGATTTGATCAACGATTCGATTGGGCCTTGGAGTGCCCGGGTATCATAGAGGCGGAGGTAAATGCGGGTTTCTTCGATCGGAGACAAAAGTAATCCGACATACACGTCAGGTAAGATACGATGAAACGTCTATTTGATATGATTCTGTGCAGCCTTCTGTTGTTGATATTTTCCATGCCGATGGTCTTGATCGCAGTAGCAGTCAAGCTTACGTCGAGAGGGCCAGTGTTGTATTGGTCCGATCGCGTAGGACGCGGCAATCGCATTTTTCGGATGCCGAAGTTTCGAAGCATGCGGACGGATGCGCCTCAAGTTGCTACCCACCTGCTTCGCGATCCAGACACTTATCTCACTCCGATTGGCGCCTTCCTTCGCCTTACCAGTCTCGATGAGTTGCCGCAGTTGTTTTCCGTTCTATGCGGGGATTTGAGTCTGGTAGGGCCGCGGCCGGCTCTGTTTAACCAGGACGATCTGGTCGCTCTCAGGACTAAAAATGGCGTCCATGAACTCGTCCCCGGTATCACGGGATGGGCGCAGGTAAACGGTCGTGACAATATGTCGATTCCCGAGAAGGTTCGGCTGGATCGCGAGTATCTGGAAGCACGCTCCTTCTGGATTGATCTTAAGATCCTCATGATGACCATTTTCAAGGTGGCCCGACGTGAAGGTGTATCTCACTGACGCTACATTTTGCCAAGGATAAGCAGGAGAACTTTCTGAGATGTTAATCGTTACAGGTGGTGCGGGATTTATAGGTAGCAACCTGATTCACGAGTTGAATGCCCAAGGTATAACTGACATTCTCGTAGTAGATAATCTTGCTAATGCCAAGAAGTTCCGAAACCTGGACGGTGCGCGCTATGTGGACTACATGGACAAGCGTGAGTTGCGCCGCGTCATTGGAGAAGATGCGCTGGGAGCCGGCAAGATCGAGGCGATCCTGCACCAGGGCGCCTGCTCCAGCACGCTTGAGGACGACGGCGTCTACATGATGGACAACAACTTCCAGTACACCAAGGAAGTGTTGGACTTTGCCGTTCGCGTTGGTGCGCCGCTGGTTTTTGCTTCCAGTACAGCGGTCTACGGGCTCTCCGGATCGGGGCACTTCACGCCCGCCATCGAGAACGAGCGCCGCTCAACGTCTACGGCTATTCCAAACTCGTCTTTGACCATTACTTCCGCAACCAGTTGGCGCTGGACCGGGTGCCGATTACCGCCGTGGGCCTTCGCTATTTCAACGTCTACGGCCCCCGGGAGCAACACAAGGGGCGCATGGCCTCGGTCATCCATCACTTCACCAAACAGATGAAAGAGACGGGCAAGGTCCGTCTCTTTTCCGGCAGTGGCGGCTACGGCGACGGCGAACAGCGCAGGGATTTCGTCTATGTTCACGACCTGGCCCAGCTCAACATGTTTTTCGCCCAGATCGGCCCCTACGCGCCCCAGTCCGGCGAGACTCCAAAAACGTATAGTGGCGTCGTCAATGCAGGTTTCGGCGTCAGCCGCAGCTTCAACGACGTAGCCAGGGCGCTGATGGCGGTGCATGGCGAGGCGACCGTTGAATATGTCCCGTTCCCCGCCGATCTCGATGGCCGCTATCAGCACTTCACTGAGGCTGACCTTACCGGTCTGCGCCAACTCGGCTACAGCCTACAGATGACCCCGCTCGAAGAGCGGTATCGTGGAAACCTACGCCACGTTGCGGGAGATTGGGGAGTAGGTCAGGCCGGCTTTCCTGGCCCCAGTTTTTCCAGCATATGATCGACGGCTTCAACCAGGGACGAGAAGCGTAAATCGGCCAACTCGGTGGCTGCTTCAGCGCCGGGTTTCTGGCGCTCACGGTTGCTGTCAATGAAGACGGTCGTCATCCCCAGCCGGCGGCCGAATTCAATATCCGAGAGCGAGTCGCCGATCATCGCGCTAGTTGCCGCCGTGATGGCGGGAAAATCCGCAACGGCTTGCTCGAAGAGACCAGGCAAGGGCTTGCGGCAGTTGCATTGCCGCTTGTCGTGGGGGCAGAAGTAAAAGCCGTCCACATGAGCGCCGTGGCACCCTAAAAGGTTCTGGAAAGCGGAGTGAATGGCATTTACATCTGCCGCCGTATAGAGTCCCAGCGCAATGCCGCGCTGGTTCGACACCAACACCACACGCAACCCCGCACGGTTGAGTCGGCCAATCGCCTCCGCTACGCCGGGCAGCAGATGGAAGTCGCTCCAGGACGCGGCAAAGCGCCCTTCCGGCATCTTTTCGTTCAAGACCCCGTTGCGGTCCAGGAAAATGGTGCGTAAGCTACTGGGGAGAGTGTTATTTCCAGAGTCTGTCATCCCTTTATGATAGTAATTGAAGGTTATGCACCTGTCCGGCGTGGAATCCGGTTCTGAAACGAAAAGCAAGGGAAGCGAGAGAACCATGTCCAGCGGTCCCGATGCGATCTGGTGGCGTTCCGGACCGAGCGCGGCATTCATGTGCTAGGTGTTTAGTCCCGGCATTTGGTGGATTGGGTTAAGGGTAAAACTGTTTGGGGTTTGCGTCCAGAGCTTGCAGAGGTATTCGTAGGGTGTGAGGCCCTTGAGGGTCTTGAGTCTTCGGGCGAAGTTGTAAGCTCTCAGAAAGTCGGTCAAGTGCCCTTTGAGTTGGTTGTGGGTGTCGTAGAAGAAGCGTTTGACGGTGGCTTCCTTGATGGTGCGATTCATGCGTTCGACCTGCCCGTTGGTCCAGGGATGGTTGGGTTTGGTAAGGCGGTGTTCGATTCCGTGAAGATGGCAGGTGCGGTCGAAGGGGTGTCCGCGGAAGCGCGCGGTTGGCCCTTGGCGGTTCTTCGGCAGGTCGGCGAACTGGATGCCGTTGTCTGTGAGCAGGGTATGGATGCGGTACGGAACGGCTTCCACGAGCGCTTGGAGGAAGGCGGCAGCAGCCCGCATATCTGCCTTTTCGACGAGTTCGACCACGGCGAACTTCGACGTCCGGTCTATGGTCACGAACAAGTAGAGTTTTCCTTCGGCAGTTCTCACCTCGGTCAGGTCGATGTGGAAGAAGCCGATCGGATATGTGTCGAACTTCTTCCTTCTGGGCTTCGTGCCCTCTACCTCGGGTAGGCGGCTGATGCCATGGCGCTCAAGACAACGATGAAGAGAATAGCGGGTGAGCTGAGGGATCGTGGCCTGCAAGGCGTACAGGCAGTCGTCGAGCGGCAAGAGCGTGTGCTTGCGAAACGCCACTACGATGGCTTCCTGCTCGACCGTCAGAACCGTCGATCTCGGAACGGTGGGACCCGTCCGGTGATCCACCGTGGACTCGCGCTTCTTCCACTTGGCGACGGTCTTCGGGTTGATGCCGTAGCGCCGCGAAAGAGCCCTCATGCTCTCTTGACTATGTTGTATCGCTCGACGGACCGGCGCTGTCGTGCGGGCGCTCCCGTGAAGAACCTGTCCCATAGTGCCTCCTTCCATCCTCTGGGAAAGAATGCACCACCAAATGCCGGGACTAAACACCTAGTACCTGGACTGACCGGCTGGGCGCAGATCAACGGGCGTGATGAATTGCCGATACCGGTCAAGGTTCAGTTCGACTATGAATACCTACAGCGAAGGTCTTTCAAGTTCGATCTCTATATCATTTACAAAACGGCATTCAAGGTTGTATGTGGTGATGGAATACAGCATTGAGAAATATTGTTGCTGACGAGTTTGTGCTGGCAATCCATAGAGCCGGGTATCCTCGAAAGCTGGCTTGAATTCTAGAAAACGATCTTGCGCTTTGGGAACCAGGTGAGTTGGAGGGTGGTGGTGGTTACGGTTTGCTGGGTGGAACGGTAGATGGGGGCCTTCCAGCGCTCGTAGGCGAAGTTGCCATTGACCTCGAAGTCCTTGCCGATTCGTTTGACTACTTGAAAACTGATGTCGTTCAACGTGGTACCGCCAGTGGGATAGGTGGTGGTGCCGGGAATATAAGTGGTGCCGCCAGGGATAAAATCCTTGGCGGCTTTTTGATTTCTTAGGCCTAGTTGAAGCCACTCGTTGCCGCTCAGGTGATAGGTAATCCAGCCTTGGCCGCCCTTGTCCTCGCGTCCAATCCAGTCGCCAAAGAGCTGGCCCTGGTTGGTGTACCCCTGTTGCTGGACGTATTCGTAGTACATGAAATGTCCGCCGTTGCTGTTAGTGATGGGCGGATCGGTGGAGGCGGCTTCAAGACGCAGATCGAGCCTGGGGATGCCGGGCACATGGGAGAGATACAGGCCGGGGCGCCAGGAGGCGCGCCGGGGCGCGTCGATGGGGGAGAGGTCGTCATGCACCTCTGAGTCCGAGTAAAGCGTGAGCCAGTTGCGCACGAAGGGGAGGCGGTAGGAGAAGTCGAAGGCGCCAAAGCGTGCGCCGGGGTCCGCGCTCGTGATCTTGACCGCTGGAGTGGCAGCGGTGAGGCTGAAGAAACTGCGCAGGAAGCTATGCAGGTTGATCGGCTCATGGCCCTTGCCGCCCCAGATCACGGTGCGCTCGAAGCCGAACTCGAGGTTCTCGGTGGGCCGGAAGCTGATCTTCTCAACATGTACCCAGGGGTCGTTGGGATAGGTGTGGCCTTTAAGCGATCCAACCAGAAACTCGTAACGGAAGGGGCCAGTGAGATAGGAGAGCAGCGGAATATACAGCGGTTCAGTGCGGTTGATGCGGAAGGAGTAGATATTTTCAGCGTTGTTGGAGTAGGCCATGCCGCCGCCGAGGCCGGGACCGAGCCAGTCGTCCTGCTTGCCGAACGAGATCTCGTGGTTGAGCAGGCGATAGGAGGCGTATGCCTCGATAAAGCGCCCATCGGAGATTGCGGTAATGGGTCCCTGAGGTATCGTGGTCTGGATATAAGGGCTGCCCGTGGCTGGATTGTTGGTGACCGGAAAGGCGCCTACATCCTGATTTGCCAGCGTCTGGGCCAGTGCGTTCGAGTAGCCGGTGGCCGTGGGAGCTTCGTGAAACTCGCCGCGCACATGAAGCACAAACCGGCCTGCGGTGGCGTAGCCGCTGACGCCCGAGTAGTTATTGAAGCCGTTGGCGTAAGGGCGTCCATAGTCGTTAATAATGGTCGAGCCGAGATGATAGCTGTCGCGCAGCGGTGTGCCGCTGATGCCGCGCGCCACGGAGTAGACCGACTCCACACGCACATGATCCTCAGAGGCCTGGCAGGAGGTCTGCGGATTGTAGCGCAGCTCGCGGGTTAGCGCCTGGTAGATCCTCTCCGCTTCGTCCGGGGGGGGGGCCGCATCATAGTCTTCGATGCGGCTGCCCACCTCGTCGAGCAGGTTGCTCACGCTGGAGCGCGTCCACGGGCGCATGCCCAGGTAGACGGAATCAACAAAGCCAAGAGAGTAAAGACGCATCACAGCCGGATAGACCCAACTGTCGACCGGGATGTATGGGGAACCTGCTGTGTCAGACTCGCAGGCATTCGTTGCGCTCACGGGAGGTGGACTTCCCAGGCTCGCATCCTGTGACGCTGCCGGAAGCTGGGCGGCAACCGGGTTGGCGGTCATCACGAGGAGTCCCGCCAACAGAGTTGTCCAGCGAACGACATGAGATTCAACCAAACGTCTGTTCACACTTACGCCCCTTCCGTCAGCGAACATTGAGACTTTTCCATCACTGAAGATTCCGGAATCAAAATACGTCGCGTGAGTCACATATCTTGTCTGGATTTGCTCAAGATGGTTTCACGTGTGTAATCAGATTGTACGGCCCACAGGCTAGTTTCGAAAATCCAAACATGCAACCGGTACGAGAAACGGAACAATTCCTCTTCATCTTCCCTTTGGACCACGTTTTGTGATGCATCGATCCGGTTATTACGTTTTCAGAACGCGCATCCACCCTACACTCAGGCCTCGACTGTCTTCTTGTGGTTTAGCAGAGCTAAGGCATCCACGAGATTAGTCTTGTCCAGGCAATCCACCTCCCATCGCTTATGAGTGGAGCAGGGACATGTTGCAGGTACAGCCATTCCCGTGTTTGATTCCACGCAATCCTAGCCTTTATTATCCGTCGATTCGCAGGCTGGTTTCGAAAGACCACACTCGCATCATGTATCAATGCGCTTCGCAATGAGCTGTGTCGTGGAAAATCCTTCGACCAGCGGCACGATCTTGACCTCTCCGCCCCAGCCCATCACCTCGCTGGTACCCACGACCGTCTCTACGTCGTAGTCGCCGCCCTTGACGATCATGTCCGGTCGTGTGGCCAGGATGATCTCCATGGGAGTTGGCTCGCCTATGCCAAAGCAACCCGCAGATCCTGCAAGTTGACAACGAGGATTAGCGGCTCCCCTGGACATTCCATGAAGCCAAGCGCGAGATAGAACTTGCGGGCATCGTCGGACAGCGCATGTACGACGATACCCCGGATGCCGATTGTGTCGGCGGCATGAGAGACGCGCATCGCCGCATCACGAAACAGGGATCGGCCAAGTTCCTGACCTTGCCAGGCACGATCGACGGCCAATCGACCGAGCAGGACAACAGGGATCGGATCAGGCATGTTGCGCCGGAACTTGCCCGGCACACTGGCTACGGTCACGGCTCCTGAGGCTAAGGCGTAGTAGCCTGCGACCCGGCGGCCCTCGCAGGCGACAAAGGTGCGACTTGCGCCGCTGACATGATTGGCGAGGGCGCGTTTTTTTAGCCAGTTGTCGAGAGATTGCTCTCCCGAATCGAACAAGACGAGATCGTGATGCTCGGCCAGCATTGCTGGCGCGGATAGCTTCATGGCTTAGTCCCACACGGCCAGCGTCTGCATGCTCTTGCGCAGACGCTTATTTAGCTGCGGCTGCGCATCGAGTAGCGTAAGAAACGCAGTGTACGACTTGGCATTCATCGGGATGAGAGTCTGATCCAGAAGAATGTTCTGTGCAGCCTGCCGGGCCGCATCGAGCACGAAGTCCGTCCGGTTCTTGCCTGCCAGCTCGGCCGCATGGTCGATCAGGCTGCGCACTTCAGGGCGAACACGCATGTTCAGTGCCTCACGAGTATCCGAACCCTTCGCACATGTGGGCTTCCTGATCAAGAGTTTGACAACTGGCACTTTGCTTTTGGCATGGGGTTCTGCAACGGGCATAAAACACCTCCTCTACTTCATCAGTATAGCAGCATGTAAAGACACTGTCATTACGGATATCATCCAACAGATGAAGCAGATCTGTTTATACGGTGAGCCCTCTTGTCCAAGACAGGTTGACGCCTGACCTTGCCGCCGCACCACGTACCCAGTGGGCCAAAGATATTGTGGAAGCGCGCCACCCGCACCTGCACGCCGAAGTTGCGGTGGTAGGCGAAGTAGAGCCGCTCGCTGAACAGCTTCTCCCAGCCGTATTCACTGTCTGGCGCGGCCGGGTACGCCGACTCCTCCGAGCACTTCGGATTGTCGGGGTCCATCTGGTTGTACTCCGGATAGATGCACGCCGACGAGGAGTAGAAGAACTTCTTCACGCCAGCCTTGCGGCCCTCCTCCAGCATATTGAGGTTGATCGTCGCCCAGTCGTGCATCACTACGGCGTCATGCTCGCCGGTAAAGATGAAGCCGGGCCCCCCCATGTCGGTCGCAAGCTGGTAGACCTCGTCGATACCGGCGACTGCGGCGCGTGCGTTCTTCACGTCCGTCAGGTCTCCGTGCAGGAACTCGTTAGCCGCGCTCTCGGCAAACTCATGCTTCTTGATGTCCGCGCCACGGACCCAGAAACCTTCGGACTTGAGCCGCCTCACCAGGTAGCCACCGATAAAACCGCCCGCGCCTGCGATCAGAACTCTCTTTGTGGGCATTGCCTGTGTGCTCCCGTTCTCCCAAACTTGCAGATTCTATCAACAATTTAATGCCGCTGCCTTCAGAGGATCCAGGACGACCCCAATAAAGCACAGCAGATTCACGCGTCGGAGGAAAGTAGTCCATGGGACGCTGCGGGATCGGCAGGACAGCGATGGTACAAGAGCCAGCCTTCGCAGAGTGGCTTTATGAGCCGTTGCATCGGTTGGTGATTCGTCGGGCAGACCACTGTGGGTAGGAAAACCGCATGGCCGCTCAAACATTGTATTTATGGAGTAATGTTCTATAATTGCATAGATGATCTCCCGGCGGCTCAGTTCCCATCTGAAACAATTGCTTCGCCATTCACCGGCGGTCGTCCTTTTGGGGCCGCGCCAAGCTGGAAAGACAACCCTCGCTTTGGAGATTGGCGAGCAGACAGCTTCGGTCTACCTCGATCTTGAGGACGAGAATGACCGCGCCAAACTTGCCAATCCCAGCAAGTATCTTGCGGACCACGAAGACCAGTTGGTCATCCTCGATGAGGTTCACCGCATACCGGAACTGTTTCAGCAGTTGCGGGGCATCATCGACCTGGGACGGCGGCACGGAAAAGCCAATGGGCGGTTTCTCTTGCTTGGATCAGCCGGCATGGATCTGCTCAAGCAATCCGGCGAAAGCCTGGCGGGGCGTATCTCCTATTTGGAACTCGGCCCGTTCGATGCCCTAGAGATCGATCCGGCTTCCATCGAGACACTCTGGGTCAGGGGGGGATTTCCACGCAGCTTTTTGGCTGAGTCCGACGATCTCAGTCTGCTCTGGCGGCGCAATTTTGTCCGCACCTACCTGGAGCGCGATATATTGCAATTCGGACCCCGTATACCGGCTGAGACGGTTCGACGATTCTGGACGATGTTGGCGCACGATCAGGCTCAGATTCTGAATGCCGCCAATCTGGCTCGCGGTCTGGCCGTCGATGGCAAAACGGTCGCCGGTTATCTTGATCTTTTGGTTGACCTCTTGCTCGTTCGGCGGTTGCCGGCTTGGCATCGGAATGTTGGCAAGCGCCTAGTCAAGGCTCCCAAGGTCTATGTGCGCGATAGCGGCATCGCGCACGCGCTGCTCGGCATTCGGGATAAGGAAGCACTGCTCGGTCATCCGGTCGTTGGCCAAACCTGGGAGAGCTTTGTTCTTGAGACTCTGATCGCTGCGGCGCCGGACGGAACCGAAGCGCATTACTATCGAACCTCCAACGGGACCGAGGTGGACCTTCTTCTCACACTTCCCGGCGGGGAACTATGGGCCATCGAGGTCAAACGCACTATGGCGCCCAAGATCGAGCGCGGCTTTCATTCCGCCTGCGCCGATCTGAATCCGCGGAAGCGATTCTATGTGTATCCAGGCACCGAGCGATTTCCGCTTGACGACCGGACGGATGCCATCGGCGTCATCGAACTCGCAAAAGCATTCCAAGGGGTCAAGTAGTGGCCATGCAGGCTGCCTCGAAACGTGCGTTCCAACAACGATAGAACGCGTTGAAGGCACCGGCACTGATCAGTGTTTATGATTGATAATCGATATGCGGGAATGGAGAGAATCGATGTCGTTGAATTCACCTATTTTGGTGACCGGTGGAGCAGGCTTCATTGGCTCCAATTTTGTGTTGCAGTGGCTGGCCGAGCAGCGGACACCTGTAACGGTGTTGGACAAACTGACGTACGCCGGAAATTTAGAGAATCTGGCTTCGGTGCAGCGGGACAGCCGCTACCGCTTCGTGTGCGGCGACATCGTGGATGGTGCTTTGGTACGCCACTTGCTCGATGAACAGCGTCCGCGAGCGATCGTGCATTTTGCCGCGGAGAGCCACGTGGACCGCTCCATTCTCGGCCCTGCTGAGTTCATTCGCACCAACATCGAGGGAACGTTTCAGTTGCTGGAGGCCGTACGGGGATACTGGATGGAGTTGCCCGAAGAGCAGCGAAGCAAGTTTCGCTTCCTGCACGTCTCCACCGATGAGGTCTACGGCAGCCTTACGCCAACGGCTCCGGCCTTCACCGAGGAGACGCCCTACGCGCCGAACAGCCCTTACTCGGCCTCCAAGGCGGCCTCTGATCATCTGGTGCGTGCTTACCACCACACCTACGGGTTGCCCGTGCTGACGACGAACTGCTCCAACAACTACGGGCCGCGCCAGTTTCCTGAGAAGCTGATTCCGCTGGTGGTGCAGAATGCTCTGAAGGGGCTGCCGCTGCCTGTGTATGGCGACGGCCAGAATGTGCGCGACTGGCTCTATGTGACCGACCATTGCGACGGAATTTGTACCGTGCTGGAGCGGGGCGTACCGGGGCAGACGTACAACATCGGCGGAAGACATGAGGTTTCGAATCTTGAGGTGGTGCGGCAGATCTGCGCCACGCTGGACGACCTGAAGCCAGCCGAGAAGCCCTACGCGAGCCTGATTACCTTCGTCAAAGATCGGCCGGGTCACGACCGCCGATATGCCATGGATATCGCGAAGATCGAGCGCGAACTTGGCTGGCAGCCACGGGAGACCTTTGCCGGTGGATTGCGCAAGACGATTCAGTGGTACCTCGACAATCCTGAATGGGTGGAGCATGTGACCAGCGGCGCTTACCGGGAATGGATCAACTTGCAGTACACTCCTTCCAGCCCTGAAGGTGCTGCGAACCGATGAGTACACGCAAAGGAATGATTCTGGCGGGAGGGTCGGGAACGCGCTTGTACCCGATCACGCATGTGGTGTCGAAGCAACTTCTGCCGATCTACGACAAGCCGATGATCTATTACCCGCTGAGCGTGCTGATGCTGGCGGGCATCCGCGAAGTCCTGGTGATCTCTACGCCGCAGGATACGCCGCGCTTTCAGCAGTTGCTGGGGGATGGATCGGCGTGGGGAATGAACTTCCAGTATGTGGTTCAACCCAAGCCTGAAGGACTGGCGCAGGCATTTATTCTGGGGCGATCGTTTGTGGGGCAGGACGAGTGTGCGTTGGTGTTGGGCGACAATATCTTCTTCGGTCATCAACTGGCGACGATGCTGAAATCTGCCTCGGCGCGGCCTTCGGGAGCGACGATCTTTGCGTACCAGGTGAAAGATCCAGAGCGCTACGGAGTGGTTCAGTTGGATACCTCCGGACTTGCGGTGAGTCTGGAAGAAAAGCCCAAGCAGCCCAAGTCGCGACTTGCCGTCACAGGGCTCTACTTCTATGACAACCAGGTCCTGGATATCGCCGCCAATCTGCAGCCTTCGCCACGCGGTGAACTGGAGATCACGGACGTCAACCGGATCTATATGGAGAAGAGAGAGTTGTCGGTTGAGGTGATGAGCCGCGGCATCGCATGGCTGGACACGGGCACGCACGAATCGTTGCTGGAAGCCAGTGCGTTCGTTCAGACGATTGAGAAACGGCAGGGACTGAAGGTGGCTTGTCCGGAAGAGATTGCCTACCGCGCAGGTTTTATCGATGCGGGTCAGTTGGAGGCCCTGGCCGTGAATATACGGAACGACTATGGCGAGTATCTACGCGAGATTCTTCGGGATTCTGGGATATAGAGCATGAAAGTCAACCCTACGCAAATTGCTGGAGTGCTGATCGTCGAACCGACCGTCTTCGGCGACGACAGGGGCTTCTTCCTGGAGAGCTTCAACGAGAGAGCGATGCGCGAGATCGGTATTGACGCGCATTTCGTACAGGACAACCACTCCCGCTCGCAACGCAACGTGCTTCGTGGATTGCATTATCAGATCAATCAACCGCAGGGCAAACTGGTTCGCGTGGTTGATGGTACGGTCTTTGACGTGGCCGTCGATATTCGGCGCAATTCTTCCACATTCGGGAAGTGGGTTGGTGTTGAATTGTCGGCGGAGAACAAGCGCATGTTCTGGATGCCTGCTGGAATAGCCCACGGATTCGTCGTGCTGTCGGATTCCGCGGACTTTGTTTACAAAGCGACCGACTATTATGCGCCGGAGTTTGAACGCACGATTTTGTGGAACGATCAGGACCTGGGCATTGAATGGTCGCTCGCGGGTGAGCCGGTCCTCTCCTCAAAAGATGTTGCGGGGAAATCCTTTCGAGAAGCGGAAGTGTTTGAAAAATAAGTATTTATGAAGGAAGCGAATGCAAAAGACTAAGATTCTGATTTTTGGCCGCATCGGGCAAGTGGGCTGGGAGTTGCGCCACAAGCTGGCCTGTCTGGGACAGGTGACAGCGGTTGAATATCCGGAGATCGATTTCTCCAAGCCCGACTCGATTCGGGAAGCGGTGCGAACGGCTCAGCCCGCGGTCATCATCAATTCTGCCGCTTACACTGCGGTCGATAAGGCCGAGGACGACCCCGAATTGGCGTTGGCGATCAACGGCACGGGGCCGGGGGTGCTCGCGGAGGAGGCCAAACGGCTGGGCAGCCTGCTGGTGCACTACTCCACCGACTATGTCTTCGACGGCACCAAGCAGGGGGCCTACGTCGAGAGCGATGCACCCAATCCGGTCAATGTCTATGGCCGGACGAAGCTGGCGGGCGACGAGGCCATCCAGGCGGTGGGCGGCGAGTACCTGATCCTGCGCACCAGTTGGGTGTATGGCGCGCGCGGAAGCAACTTCCTGTTGACGATGTTGCGCCTGGCCAGGGAGCGGACGGAGCTGCGGATTGTGGACGACCAGATCGGCGCGCCAACCTCCAGCGAATGCATCGCTCAGGCTACCGCCGATATTCTGGCGCAGTTGCTTGCGCCCGCTGGCGGTGGACTCGATGGACGCAGTGGCATCTACAATCTGACCAGCACGGGAGAGACCTCCTGGTGTGGATTTGCAAAGGCGTTGTTGACCCAATCGGCGGGAACTTTCGGGTTTACGGTTCCCAACCTGATTCCAATCGAGACCAGCGAATATCCTCGTCCCGCCAAACGCCCAGCCAACTCACGCCTATCCTGCCAACGAGTGGCAGAGACATTCGGGATCACGATGCCTCCTTGGGAAGTTGCACTCTCCCTGGTGCTGGAAACGCTTGCTGAAGGATCTTCTCCGGACAGGCCTCGATGAATTGCCTCAGCAGTTCAGCATTCTCTCAGGCGACCTGAGTTTGTCGGATCGCGGCTGGAACGGTTCAATCAGGATCGATCCGAAGACAAGACGATGGACTGCGCTACCTGCTGCGCAATCCACGCATAGGTTGTTGCCAGGCCGGCGCGTAGCGGCAGCTTTGGCTCCCAGCCCAACTTCTCGCGGATGAGATGGTTGTCGGAGTTGCGTCCGCGTACGCCCAACGGTCCGGAAACGTGCTTGACCCGCACACGCTTTCCGGCAACATCCATGACGATCTCGGCAAGCTGGTTGATGGTGACCATCTCCTCCGAGCCAATATTTACCGGGCCTGAAAAATCGGACTCCACCAGCCGCCGGATGCCCTCGACGCACTCATCCACGATCAGAAAGGAGCGCGTCTGCTTGCCGTCGCCCCAGAGTTCGATTTCACCGCCATCCGGTGTCTCGGCGATCTTACGGCACAGCGCAGCGGGCGCCTTCTCCCTGCCGCCGCACCAAGTACCCAGTGGGCCAAAGATATTGTGGAAGCGCGCGACCCGCACCTGCACGCCGAAGTTGCGGTGGTAGGCGAAGTAGAGCCGCTCACTAAACAGCTTCTCCCAGCCGTACTCGCTGTCTGGCGCGGCCGGATACGCCGACCCCTCCGAGCACTTCGGATTGTCGGGGTCCATCTGGTTGTACTCCGGATAGATGCACGCAGACGAGGAGTAGAAGAACTTCTTCACCCCGGCCTTGCGGCCCTCCTCCAGGATGTTGAGGTTGATTGTCGCAGAGTCGTGCATAACAACGGCGTCATGCTCGCCGGTAAAGATGTAGCCCGCGCCGCCCATGTCGGCCGCAAGCTGGTATACCTCGTCGATACCGGCAACAGCGGCGCGCGTGTTGTTCGCGTCCGTCAGGTCGCCGAGCAGGAACTCGTCGGCCACGCTCTCGGCAAACTCATGCTGCTTGATGTCCGCGCCACGAACCCATAATCCTTCGGACTTGAGCCGCCGCACCAGATGACCCCCGATAAAGCCACCTGCTCCTGCTACCAGAACTCGTTTTGTGGGCATCGCCTGTATCCTGCCTTTCTATCAAATGTGCGAATTGTACTGACAATTTGACATCCCCGGGATAGGAGAAGTCCAGGATCAGATGCCGGAGAAGAGGGTCTTGCCTCGGTTCCACGCGCCTGGACTGCTGCGCTCAGCCTGGTGCTGGAGAGGCTTGCTCTCGTCGTTTGTTCTCTGTTTGTTCGTTGTCTGTTCTCCCCCTCCCCCCCCCTCCCCCTCCCTGGGGTATCTTGCATGGAACTTGTTTCGTATCAATCGTGTGGCGGAAGTCAATGCCGCCAAAGTAGTCATTACAGACGCTTTACAGCTAAAATGCTTATTATGAATCGTTTACGACGTATCGATGAAGCGGAGAGTGCGGGCTCGTGGGGTTCGATGGATTCGATCCATATGTTAATTGTATCAAGCGGAGCATAACTACTATGCCAACTATTTTTCGGAGGGAAGTGATTGATAGGGTGGGAGTTAGTGGGATTATTTTGGTTCGAGGGGCTTGACATGCGGATTTGCTGGGGTTTTTGAGGGGTACGAGGCGATTTTAATTTTCGGCTTTGGGCTATAGGCTGTGGGCAACGCCTCCAGGTCTCTAAAATAAGAACCGGGGAGTCCCGGCAGGTGGTACCGGACCAGTCCGCTTGACAAGTGTTGCGCTACAGGCTACACTTGTTTGCGATGAGGATTCGCAACTTCGTTCACAAGGGCATCCGGAAGCTCTACGAAGAAGACAGTGCGAAGGGTGTCTCCTCCGATACGGCGGACAAGCTGCGCAAGATGTTTGCCTTTCTGGACGATATGGACGACCCGGACGAGTTGAGATCATTGCCGTCCTGGAAGGCGCATATCTTGACCGGCGACCGCAAGGGCACATGGAGTCTCAGTGTGACCGGCAACCGGCGCCTGACGTTTCGCATTGACGCTGTCGAGCGCGAGATTTGCGATCTGAACTTAGAGGATTACCACTAGAAGAGGGGGTTGACCGATGGCGATGAAGAACCCACCACATCCGGGGGATTTTATTCGGACGGAGATTGTCGAGCCTGCGGGGTTGACGGTGACCGCGGCGGCGGCGGCGCTCGAGGTCTCGCGGCCTGCGCTGTCCAGTTTGCTGAATGGGAAGGCAAGCCTCTCCGGCGATATGGCGCTGCGGATCGAGAAGGCCTTCGGAGTGCGGATGGAGACGCTGATGCGGATGCAGTCTTCATTCGACATTGCCGTGACGCGCAAACGCGAGGGGTCGATTCGCCTGCGGCGCGTTGCTGTACTGGCTGCCACGATATAAGCGCGGTAGATTGAGAACTCTCGCACTAGGGCAGTTTAGTAATTGGTGTAGACCGTCGTGGAACGAGCAAAAGCAGATTCCTCCGCTGCGCTACGGAATGACAAACAAAAGGGGCTACGGAATGACAACAAAGGGGGCTACGGAATGACAAACAAAAGGGGCTACGGAATGACAAACAAAAGGGGCTACGGAATGACAAACAAAAGGGGCTACGGAATGACAAACAAGGAGGTATGACGAACAAGGGGGGCTGCAGAAGGAGAGAAAACGGGTTCGCCGGGAGGACGGCTCTAGGAGGCGGGCGCGGGGCGATAGAAGTAGCAGTCCTTGGCAAACTCCGCCGTAAAGAGGTTTGTCAAATCCTCCGCCTGCTCCGCGGCCCCCAGCATCAGATACCCGCCCGGCATCATCTGGCGATAGACGTCGCTGAAGACGCAACTGCGGTCCTGATGGGGAAAGTAGAGCAGCACGTTGCGCAGCATGACCAGGTCGAAGACGGGCAGCTTGGGCAGCGGAGCGCACAGGTTTGCATACTGGAAGCTGCACATCGCTCGCAGATTGGGCGTCACCTCCCACTCGTCGCCGTCTCGCACCAGATACTTGACCAGCATCCTGGCGGGCAGGCCTCGATTGACCTCCATGCGGCGATAGCGGCCTCGCTGGGCGTACTCGATGACCTGGCGGGAGATGTCGGTGCCGACGATCTTCACGTCCCAGTTGGCCAACTCCGCAAAGTGCTCGCAGATCAGCATCGCGATGCTGTAGGCCTCCTGCCCGGTGGAGCTTGCGGCGCTCCATATCCGCAGACTTCGTTCGGCTGCGTTGTTCTCGACCAGTTTGGGCAGGATTGTGTCGCGCAGCACATCGAAGGGTTTGCCATCGCGAAAGAAGCTGGTCTCGTTGATGGTCATGGCCTCGGCCACGGCGCGGTGCAACTGCGGCGTCTGGTCAACGCGCAGCAGGTTCACGAAGTCTTCCAGGTTGGACGCCCCGGCCATCCGCGCGATCGGTGTAAGCCGCGTCTCGAAGAGAGCGTTTCGCGAAGGGTCGATCAGATTTGCCGACTCAGCAAGCACCAGTTGGCGAAGGTACGCGTAATCGGAATCAGAGCAACCCATGAACCACCTCATGGCGCAGCGCGGAGACGGCGTTTTCGTTTCGTTGCAGCGGCATCGTTGCGGTAGCAGCAGTATTGCGGACGACGCGCACAACTCGTCCCGCGTTCACTCTGCGCGTCAACTCGCCCGCCAGCGCGGTGAGTGGCAGCGGTTCGCGCGCGAGCCCCGCCTCAAAGACGCGCCCCGGCATTCCCCAGACCGCGGAGGTGGCCGCATCCTGGGTGAGCACCACGCCGCCCGCCTCATGCACACGCCGCGCTCCGTTCAACCCGTCCGAACCCATCCCGGTCATCACCAGCGCCAGCGTTCCTGCGCCATAGAGCCTGGCCGCCGAACTGAAGAGGTAATCCACCGAAGGCTTGCAATGGTTGAGCGATCGCTGCTGATGAAGATGCACCAGAGCATTGCGAACCGTGCCTGCGCCGGGCGCATGGCCTATTGCCGCCTCCGCAGCCTCCATGTGGGCGTCACCCGGCGCCAGCCAGATGGTGCCCGGGGTCATCTCCGCTCCATGGTGGGCCTCGCGGACACGCAGCGCGCAGATACGGTCCAGGCGCTGCGCCAACTCGCCGGTAAAGAGCTTCGGCATGTGCTGCACAATCATTACCGGCACGGGGAAGTCCTCCGCCAGCTTGGGCAGCACCACCTCCAGCGCCGATGGCCCTCCGGTGGAAACGCCGATCACCACAATCTCCACCAGAGCACCGCCAGCCGCGGTCGATCCCGCAGCCGTAAGACCCGGAGAGAGCTTCGACTCCGCCCTCACCTGTTGCGTCGTCTGCCCTCGTACCTCCGACAACACTTTAAATCCAGCTCCGGCAAGCGCGGCGATCTTGGGCAGCAACTGGCTGGCCAGCGTCTCGAGCGCAGTGGTAAAGTCGCTCTGGTCGCTGGGTTTCATCACATAGTCCGCCGCACCCATGGCAAGCGCGTCCAGCGTCGCGCGCGCTCCCCGCTCTGTATAGGCGCTGCACATGATCACCGGAAGCCCCGGCTCTTCCAACCGCAACCGCTCCAGCACATCCAGCCCATGCATGCGCGGCATTTCCAGATCGAGTACCACCACATCGGGGCGCAGCCGCAGCACCGCCTCGAGGCACTCCACGCCATCCGCCACCACGCCGCACAACTGCATCGCCGGCAGATCGCTCGAGAGCTTCTTTTCCTGCGTCTGGAAGAGCGTTCTCAGCACGCCGCGCATCACCGCGGAGTCGTCCACCGCAAGCACTCGTATCGGCCTTGCCGTTCCCGTATACATGGTTACTGTTCCTTCCTCTGGGCCTTGCAATCGCCACATTCGCTCATGCTGCCAGACCAATCATCGCCAACTTCTCGCGCAGGCTCTCCGGCGTGAACGGCTTCATGAGGAACTCGTCCGCGCCATAGTCCAGTGCCTGGCAAATGTACGAGTTGTCCGCTTCGGTGGTCACCATCATGACCTTCATGGGGGGCTGTAAGCCCGTCACGCGCAACTCCTTCACGCATTCCAGGCCGCTCATTCCCGGCATGTTGACATCCAGCAGCATGAAGTCGAAGAGCGATGGGCCGCGCAGCATCTCGAGCGCCGTGGGCCCGTCCACGGCCTCCTCGCAACTGAGGCCCATGCCCTCCAGCAGTTGACGCAGGTACTGACGGATGAATCTTGAATCGTCCACAATCAACGCCCTCATTTCTTTTCCCCCTGCCTCTCCTGTTTCAATCTTCCATGCGACGCGCTCTCACTGCCGAACAGCCCGCTTTCGGCCAGCCGGGATGGACGCAGGCGTTGCGGGTCCAGACGCACCATCAAGCCGGAGGGCAATTTATACGCTCCGTCGAACAGCTCCTGGCTGCGTGCGTCAAGGCCGCCTGGGTTTGCCTCGAGAGCGTTCCGTTGCACGGCAATCACCCCGGCGACTCCATCCACCATCAGCCCAAACCGTTCCTCGTTCTCCTCGTCGTCGAAGACCAGCACGCAGTGCGACCCGGCCCAACACTCCAACCCAAGCAGCGCCCGGAAGCACACCGTTGTCAGAACCTCTCCGCGATACGGCAGCACTCCGGCGATATACTGCGGAGCCAGCGGCACACGCCGCGGCGCCGTCGTTCCCAGGACCTCGCGAATCTGGCGCGTCTCGATGCCATACAATCCGGTTCCCACGCGCAGCGAGCAGATCGGTAACGCATCGCCCGTATCCGCCTCTTTTACCTCGGTACTCCTCATGCGACCTCCTTCAGGATGGACGGCTGCGGGAGGCCGGCCTGTTGCGCAAACCCGCGATGAATCGCAGTCACGCGGTTCTTCACCATGGCCAACTGCTCCTCACTCGCCGCCGCATCCGCGGCCAGCAGCCTGCCCGCCGACACATCCAGCACGCGCCGCACAACCATCCCCACGCGTCTCGCTCCATTCGCCTCGGGACGCAGACAGATCAGCACGGTCGCCGTTACGCCATCCTTCCGCGCATCGCCGGCGGATGCCGTTGCCTCAGCCTCCGCCAGCGCGCGCAACACATTGCCATCGTCCTCCAGCGGGAGCAGCTCTCCGCGGTATTGCAGCACCGCTCTACCACCCGCATACTCGATCTCGCTGAGCGGCACACTTTCAATCCGCTCCACTGCGCTCAAGGGCATCGCCATCCGGCCACCGTCGCCGCCCTGCGAAGACTTGTGTTCCCCGGTTTCATAGATCACCATTGAGTTTTCCAGATCGATGCGCGCCGTCTCATCCACTGCCGGCTTCGCGTTCACTACGGTCCCATCTTCCGCCACCGGACGCACGCCGGCCCGTGCTCCCGTTGCCGCCACGTCCAGAATGAGCGCCAGCGTTCCGTTGCCCAGCACGGTAGCGCCGGAGAAAACGCCGATCTCCCGCAGCTCCGCCGACAACGGCTTCACCACAATCTCTTCCGGGGCCTTCAGATCGTCCACCACCAGCCCAAACCGGCGGCCCTCCGACTCGACCACGGCAATATAAAAATCATGCGTCTCCGCGTCCGCGCTGTGTTCCAGCCCGAGCAATCGGTCCAGCCACACCAGCGGCAGCAAACTTTCGCGCAGCCGGTAAAGCTCCGTCGTTCCCATCCGCTCGACCGCCTGCTGCGCCTCGTGCCGCGGAACATACACCAGCTCGACCAGCGAGTTCTGGGGCAGCGCGAAGCTCTCTCCAGCGCTGCGCACCACCAGCGCCGGAACGATCGCCAGCGTCAGGGGGACCCGCATCCGCAGCGTCGTTCCCGACCCCAATTGCGACTCCAACTCCACGCTTCCGCCCACCTTCTCCACATTGGTGCGCACCACATCCAACCCCACGCCGCGCCCGGAGACATTGGTTACCTGCTTCGCGGTGGAAAAGCCCGATACAAAGATCAACTGCAATGCCTCGCGCTGGGTCATCGCTTCCGCCTGCTCCGGCGTGACCAAGCCGTGCTCGATGGCCTTGGCCAGCACGCGCCCGGTGGAGATTCCGGCCCCGTCGTCGATCACCTCGATGACCACCGACCCGCTCTGGTGGTAGGCACGCATACGCACCACGCCTTCGACCGGCTTGCCCGTTTCGATCCGCTCCTGGGGCGGCTCGATCCCATGGTCCACGGCGTTGCGCACGGCATGGGTGAGCGGGTCCCGGACCGCCTCGAGCAGGCTCTTGTCCAGTCCTGTCTCCTGCCCCTCAAACTCGATCCGCACCTGACGCCCGCAGGTCGCCGCCAGATCGCGCACCAGGCGGGGAAACTTGCGGAAGAGATAGCCCACCGGCTGCATGCGGGCCAGCATCACACTCTCGCGCAGCTCCGCCGTCACGCTGTCCAGCCTGCGCGCAAGCTCGGGAAAGTTCTCCGCGCCCGGCGTCGAGCGAAGAATCTGGTTGCGCGTCAATACCAGATCGCCCACCAGGTTCATCATGCGGTTCAGCACATCCACGTCGATTCGCAGCGTCTTGTCCTGCATCGATGGAGCCGCCGCCATGGCCACCCCAGGTGCAGCCGCAGGCAGAGCCGACAGCACCGCATCGTGGCCTGACGACTGAGGTGGGCGCTGCGCAACATGCCCTGAGCTGCTGGAAGCGCCTGGGCCGAGCTTGTCGAAGGAGGCCCGATTCTGCGATGCGGGCGCTGCCTTTGCCGCCGACCCTCTATCCCTCAGCTCCATCAGACGCGCAATCAACGCGCTGTCGTTGTCCGAGGTCCGCTCACCCTCCGTCCCTGTCGCCTCAATGGTCTGTAGAATTCCGCGCAGCCCATCCATCAGCTCCAGCAGCCCGCTAATCAGCTCCGTGCTCACGGCCAGCCTGCGATCGCGCAGCGCACCCAGCAGGCTCTCGCCCGCGTGCGCCAGCTTCTCCAGCCGGCCAAACCCCAGAAAGCCCGTAGTCCCCTTGATGGTATGGACTGCGCGGAAGATCTCCGCCACCAGTTCTTCATCGTCCGGCTTCTTCTCAAGCTGGGTCAGGCAAATCTCCATCCGCTCGAGGCCTTCCTGGCTCTCCGCGAGAAACTCTTTGGTTAAGTCTTCCACCTCTTCCTTATCGGGCCGTTGCCGCACAACCATGAGCCCCACGCTAAAGCCAACAGGGCCGCGTGCCCATCGTCGCTTGCCTTTGCCCCCTACACCCTTTACCCTCATTCATCTATGCCACCTACCGAAGCCGAAGTCGCCGCCCTGCGGCTCTACGCCACCGAGGCCGCCCGCAACTCCTACTCGCCCTACAGCCACTTCCGCGTGGGCGCGGCCATCCTGCTGCAGGCAGACCAGAGGCAGGATGGGGCCATTGTCGCCGGAACCAACGTCGAAAATGCGTCGTACCGGCTGACCTGCTGCGCCGAGCAGTCCGCCATCGCCGCCGCAGTCACCCTCTACGGCCCCGAGATTCGCATCCGTGCCATCGCCATCGTCAACCTGAACGGCGCAGCCTCGATGCCCTGCGGGGCTTGCCGCCAGACCCTCCTGGAGTTCAGCACGCAAGAGACCGCCGTCTTCTACCCCAACGCCGATGGCGAGACAGTCTCGGCCACGCTCGCGGCGCTGCTGCCCGACGCCTTCCGGCTGGCCACGGAGTAGACCTCCGGCCGGCAGCTCTTCGCGGATAGCTTTCACCAACAACCGGCAACCAACAACCTGAAACTAGCCTTCCTCCGCATAGAATCGAAGTTGTGACCATCCACCCCATCGACGTGATCCAGCACAAGCGCGACGGGCTCACTCTCTCCGACGCCGAGATTCAGGGCTTCATCCGCGCTCTGGTGGAGCGGGAGTCCGCCGCAGATTTACCCACAGACGCCCCCACCGATGCGCAGACCGCCGCGCTGCTGATGGCGATCTTCCTGCGCGGGCTGAATGCGCAGGAGCTGGCCGCGCTGACCCAGGCGATGCGCTTCTCCGGCGAGACGCTGGACACCTCGTCGCTGCACTCCTTCGCTGTGGACAAGCACTCCACCGGCGGCGTGGGGGACAAGGCGTCGCTGCTGATCGCGCCGATCGTCGCGGCGGCCGGCGCGCCTGTGGCGGAAGGCGAGGGCTATACGCTGTGCGACCCGATGATCAGCGGGCGGTCGCTGGGCCACACCGGCGGCACGCTGGACAAGCTCGAAACGATTCCCGGATTTCGCACGCAGTTGCCGCTGCCGGAGTTCCTTGCGATCCTGCGGCAAGCTGGATTTGCGATGGCAGGGCAGACGCCGACGCTGGTGCCTGCCGACCGCATCCTGTACGCGCTGCGCGACCACACCGGGACGGTCGAGTCGCCGTACCTGATTACGGCCAGCATCATGAGCAAGAAACTGGCGGCGGGGCTGAACGCGCTGGTGCTGGACGTGAAGACGGGCAGCGGGGCGTTCATGTCGAAGTACGCGGACGCGCAGTTGCTGGCGCGGTTGATGGTGGAGACCGGCGAGCGGGCCGGAACGCGCACCGTCGCGCTGATGACTTCGATGGACCAGCCGCTGGGACGATTTGCGGGCAACTGGATTGAGGTGCAGGAGTGCATCGAACTCTTCCAGCACTTCTCGCCGGAGTGCGAGTTCGCGCTGCCGGAGGAGAAGCTGCGGCTGTCGGGCGACCTGCTTGCGCTGACCCACGCGCTGAGTGGGTGGATGCTGCATCTTGGAGGGAAGGCCGCGACTCCTGAGGATGGGGCGATTTTGTCGGCGCGGCTGCTGGCCGATGGGTCGGCTTACAAGCATTTTCTGCGGATGGTGGAGATGCAGTCGGATGACTATGCTGGCGCACAGGCTGCGTTTGCCGATCCTGCGGCGTATCACAGGCCGAGTGCTACGCGCACGCTTGGGGCGGACCGCGCGGGATTTCTTGCGGCGATGGACTGCAAGCAGATTGGCTGGGCGGTGCAGCGGCTGGGAGCGGGGCGCACACGGCCCGGGGCGCCGGTGAGCGCTCATGCGGGTATCGAGATGCACGCCAAGCTCGGCGACCGCATTGAGGCGGGGCAGAGGCTGGCGACGCTCTTCAGCGAAGATGCAGCGCTGCTGGACGAGCCGGAAGAGATGCTGCGCGAGACGCTGCAGATTGCCGATGAGCTGCCGACGCCGATTCCGCTTGTCCGCGAGATCATCACGAAAAATCAGCTTGCGTGACGAGGCTCCAGGTCTTCGGCGCGGACTTCACCGTGAAGCTATGGACGCGAGACAGTGAGCCCCTTCGTCCACCACTCGCGTACCGGGATGCGCGGGAAGGGAAGGTGCAGCCTGTGCGTTGCCCTGAAAATCTCCGGGGCGAACTCGCGCGTGACATTCGTCGCCGCGAATCCAACGAACCGGCCCTCGAAGTTTCTTGCGCCGTCGCCCGGCGTGTTGAATCCATCTGGCATATACAGGTTACCGACGAACCCACTCGCCGCGGCCCCGGCAAAGTTCGCCACGGCTAGCCGTCTGTGGCCCGAATCCGAGCGGTCTGCAAACGTGTAGCCAATGGCATAGAAGAACCGCGCCACGCCCTGCTTGCCGGACGGGCGATAGCGAAAGTCCTCATGCAGCAGCGCGCCGGTGGCGTAGCGTCCCGTCTCCAGCGCGACGCGACTGCCCAATGCCGCGCCGTAGTTCCTGCCAAAGGCTGGACCTCCGTCGAGCCAGTCGCTCGGATAGCCGACCGGCGGACGCGCCATCTTCATCGCCGCCGAGAAGGCCGGGGCCACCATCGCACGCGGGCCAAAGGTCACCACCATGTACGACTCGGTCTTGAGCTTCAGACTCTCGGGCGCTCTGCCCGCCGCAATCGGCGCGTACCAGGAGTCGCCCGCCATCGGCTCCGGATCAGGCGGCAGCGCAGTTGCATTTTGCGACGCAGCACTCTGTGCCGCAGGGCTTTGTGCCGAGGGTGCGTCGGGCAGCCCCGCCGATGGGGCCGTCTGCCCGCCGGCACTCCCGATCGCAATCGAAAAGAAAATCGCGAATACCGCGCAATTCATCCGCATCTCCCGATCATACCGGCCAGCGCCGCGCCGCGCGAATTCATCCCTCACTTCCCATGGATGAATTCCATCGCCGCTCGCGCTTCTCATTCGTTACACTCAACACATACGCAAGCCAATCCGCAGCGATTCACCCATCCAACCTAGGGAGCGCATCGTGGCACGATTCACCGGACTTCTCGGACTCATCGCGTTTCTTGGCCTCGCCTACGCGCTCTCCACCAATCGCCGGGCGATCAAGTGGCGCACCGTCGCGTGGGGACTTAGCCTACAGATCGTCTTCGCCTTCCTGGTGATCAAGTGGGCGTACGGGCAGCGCATCCTGCAGGTGGCCAGCAATGGGGTGACCTCGATGCTGGGCCACTCCGCCGACGGCTCCATAATGGTCTTCGGCCCGCTGGGCGATCCTCATAGCGTGCTCCATGTCTTCGCCTTCGCCGTGCTGCCAACGATTATTTTTGTCAGCGCGTTCTTCGCGGTGCTGTACCACATCGGCGTGATGCAGCGGGTGATCAAGGTGGTGGCGTGGATCATGCAGCGAACGATGGGCACCAGCGGCGCGGAGAGCACCAACGTTGCGGCGAGCATCTTCATGGGGCAGACCGAGGCCCCGCTGACGATCCGGCCGTTTCTCTCGGGCGCGACCAACTCCGAGCTGATGACGATCATGACCTCGGGGATGGCGCATGTGTCGGGCGGAATCATGGCCGCTTACATCAGCTTCGGGATCAATGCCAAGGACCTGCTGTCGGCGGTGATAATGACCGCGCCGGGAACGATTCTGGTGGCCAAGATGCTGGTGCCGGAGACCGAGGTTCCGGCTACCGCGGGGACGGTCCACATGCCGCCTTCCGAGGAGCATGCCAATGAGAATTTCATCGGTTCGATTGCGCGGGGAACCATCGATGGCGGCGCGCTGGCGTTCAATGTGGCGATTATGCTGATCAGCTTTCTGGCGTTGGTGGGGCTGCTGAACGCGACGATGAACGGCGTCTCGAACTTTGCGTGGGCGCACGGACACATTCCGTTTCCGCACTCGCTGAATGCGGTGCTGGGATTCTTCGGCGCGCCGATTGCGTGGCTCATCGGCATTCCGTGGCGCGAGGCGCCGGCGATCGGAAATCTGCTGGGAACGCGCGCGGTGCTGAACGAGTTTGTGGCCTACACGCAGCTTGGGTTGATGAAGACCGGCCCCGGCGCGCTGTCGCCGCGGACTTTTTCGATTGCAACCTTCGCGCTGTGCGGCTTTGCGAACCTCGGATCGATTGGGATGCAGATCGGCGGCATCGGGGCGCTGGTCCCGAATCGGCGGAACGATCTGGCGCGGCTGGGATTCCGCGCGATGCTGGCCGGGACGATGGCGAACCTCATGTCGGCGGCCATCGTTTCCATGCTGATCAAATAGAGCGTTTCTCGTAATAGTGTAGACCGCGGCGGTGCGAGAAAAATGCGGGGATTCTTCGCTCCGCTCAGAATGACAATCCTTATTTGGTCTATAGCAATTCGGGAGATGCTTTAAGCTGGCGATTACTCGGAGGGAAGACTCTCCTGGATGCTCTGCGCCATCTCGTCGATGGAGGTGTGCTGGCTGAGCTGCTCGATCTCTTTGTCCTTGGCGACCTTTGGCAGGCCGACGCTTCCGGCGATCTGGCGGTCCATGCCCAGGACGGCGGTGATCTCCTTTTCGGCGAGCAGGAGGATCTGGAGCATGAGGTGGTCGCGCTCGTCGGCGCGGCGGCTCATGCGGGCCTGGCGCATCAGGATGAAGCTGGCGAGGAGAATCGCTTCAAAGGCCAGGAAGGTGCCAAGCAGAGAATACGGGGCTGGATCGAAGTGGCGGATGATGGGGATGGAGAGCGTGTTGACCGCGATCCACGAGGCTACGGCGACGATATGGAGCGCGACGAAGACCAGGCTGCCGGCGAAGGAGGCGACCATATCGCCGATGCGCTCTGTGCGCGTACGCCGGGCGAGGAACTCCAACTCGTGCTTGGCGATGAGATCGACGTGTTCCTGGACAGGGTTATGCAACATCGGGTCTACTCGCTTCCATGCCGCGGACGGACGGCACACTCATGGCCCATCGACGAGTGAGATGTCTCCACCGCAGCCGTCTAAAAGTTAGATGCAAGAGCTGAGGCCATCGGCGAAACGCACGGTGCTCTCCCACCCTTCGCGGGAAAATAGCGAAGATGGGGCACCCGGCACCCGGCGCTGCTACTATATGGTCTTCGTTGGCTTGAATGTGTCGCGGGCACCGTGGCGGATAGTGAGGATGACGACCGTGGAGCTTTCCTCGTCGATGAGGTAGATAGCGCGATAGATGTGCGGCTTGTTGCCGTAGAGGAGATGGCGCAATGCCGGGTCTTCGGGGGCCACGGGAGAGCGCTGGGGCATCTCGGACAAGGAGCCCAGGGCTGCGTGGAGTCCGTTGAACCACGCCGCCGCCTGGTGCGATGTCTCCGCTTCGATGAAGCGGTAGATTCTGTCCAGATCGCGTGCGGCCTGGGCACCGACCTTAACGCGGTATGGCATACTTCACTCGCATCTCGTCGAAGACTTCGTCCAGCGGGCGGGTGCGGCCGGCGGCTACGTCTTCGAGACCTAGCCGGATGCCTTCGCGAGTCTCCGCTTCTTCGATCCGATCGAGCTGACGCTGGTAGGCGGCGGGGTCCTGGAGGACGGCTTCGGGCTTGCCGTTGACGGTGAGGATGATGGGGCGCTGCGTCTGCTTGAGCTGGCGGATGAGCTTGACGGAGTTGTTGCGGAAGGTGGTGAGGGGCTGGATGTCCTTGGTGATGTCGAGGTGAGCTGGCATGGGGGCGGCCTCCGCTACAGGTATTTTATCGTACCTCATGGTTTGGCGCTTGACCAGCGTGTGAGCGTGACGAGGATCAGGCAGCGCAGCGAGGTTTACAACGGCTGATTCGGGCGGAGCGGGATCGTTCGCACGAGACGGGCAGACGGAGTTTCGTGGTCTCCCACCCTTCGCTAGAAAAAAGCGAAGAATGGGGCACCCGGATGCCATCGTCCCGTACCGATCAAGTAAAATACCGCTGAACAGCAACACGAAGAAATGGAAGGCCCCATGAAGAAGCTTGTCGCCTCGGCTCTTGGTTTTGTCCTTGCTTCGCTGCTCACCCCGATCGCCCCAGCCCAATCCAGCGACATTCCCCATCTGGAGAAGAAGGATGGCCGCTACGCCCTTATCGTCGACGGCAAGCCGTTCCTCGTCCTGGGCGGGCAGATCAACAACTCCAGCGCGTGGCCCGCGACGCTTCCCGCCGCATGGAGCGCCGCCGAAGCCATGCACATGAACACCGTCGAGGCCCCCGTCTACTGGGAGCAGATGGAGCCCGCGAAGGGCACATTCGACTTCTCCAACGTGGACCTGCTGGTCACGCAGGCGCGCGAGCACAAGTTCCGCCTCGTCCTACTCTGGTTCGGCACATGGAAGAACGGCCAGAACCACTACGTTCCGGAGTGGATCAAGTCCGACCCGAAGACCTACCCGCGCGAGGAGAATGCCTACGGCAAGCTGCTGGACGTGATGAGCCCCAACTCGCCGGCCAACCTCGACGCCGACAAGACAGCCTTCGCCGCGCTGCTGCGCCACGTCAAGACAATCGACGCCGCCCACACAGTCATTATGATTCAGGTGGAGAACGAGTCCGGCTCGGTCGGCTCCATCCGCGACTTCTCTCCCGCCGCGCAAAAGCAATTTGACGCGGCCGTTCCCGCAGAGTTCGCGCGCGCCATGCGCCTGCCCACTGGCGCCACCTGGAGCAAGACCTTCGGCCCGGACGCCGACGAGAGCTTCGCCGCCTACTCCACCGCGCACTACATCGGCGAGGTCGCAGCCGCGGGCAAGGCCGAGTACGCGCTGCCGATGTACTGCAACGTCTGGTTCGCCTATCCCGTCCACGCGCTGGATAACCGCGACCGTCCCAGCGCCGGGCAGGAGTATCCCTCCGGCGGCCCGCAACAGGCCAACATCCCCATCTGGAAGGCCGCCGCGCCCGCCATCGACATCCTGGCGCCGGACTTCTACTCCGACGATTTCAGCCTCTTCCGCTCGATCGTCGCCACCTACGAGCGCGCCGACAACCCGCTCTTCATACCGGAGAGCCAGCTCGGCCCCAACTTTGGCCGCTACTTTTTCTACGCGCTGGGCAAGGGCGCCATCGGCTTCTCTCCCTTCGGCATCGACCGCTCCGCGCAGGCCACGCAGCCCGCCGACCAGGTTCCCGGTGTTGAGCGTCCCGCCACGCCTGCCGACAACTACGCGCTCTTCAACGCTCCCGGCGGCGAGATCGCACGGCTCAACCTGGAGGGCAAGCTGCAGACCGCGGTCGAAGACAAGGGAGCGGCGCGCCAGACCATCCACTTGGCCTCCGCCGACGCGGTCGCCTCCTTCGGCTTTCCGCAGTCCGACGGAGCCTACCCTCCGGGAACGCCGACCCAGCAGGGACGTATCGTAGTCGCGCAGCTCGGCCCGCTGGAGTTCCTGGTCAGCGGCTTCGACGTGAGCGTCAGCTTCACGCTGCCCGCCGCCGTGCTGCAACGGACGCCCAACCTGCAACTCGAGATCCTGCGCGCCGAGGAAGGGAAGTACGTCGACGGAGTGTGGCAGACCACGCGCATCCTCAACGGCGACCAGACCGACCGCGGCCTCAACTTCCGCAGCAGCAACCCGCCGCTGGTGCGCATCCTCCTGCACTCGCTGCCGCTCTATGACGAAGCCATCCACCGCAAGAGTGAGTAGACGCATGCTCCAATGAATGAAGGCTCAGGCCAGCGTGAGTTGCAGGGTGGTGACGCTGGCTGGGGGGAAGGTGTGCGTCAGCCGTGCCGTGTTGGCAGTGGAAGCGATGGGCGAAGGGTGGACGGCGTCCGGGTGGGCAAAGTCATTGTGCGCGTGGACGTCTGGCTCGGCGAGGACCTGGCCGCTGTAGCTGGCGATTGCAGCTCCGGCGACGGCGATCTCCGTGGTGACGGGCTGGTCGATGTGCGGGTTCACCACGGTCAGCGTGAGCAATTTGGGGTTGGTGGCTGAGATCGAAGCCGAACCGCTGAGTCCTGCGAGGAGCTTTACCGCCTCCAACGAGCCGGTATAGCTGTTGCCGCCCACCGGGATGGACGCGTTGGCCAGTGGGTTGCGAATCGCGGGAGCAGAGAATTCCGCTCGTACGGCTTGCGCGCCGCGGTGCGGCATATACATCTGGAAGACGTGGAATGTGGGCGTGACGGTGAACTTGTCTCCCTGCGCCAGCATGAGCGAGTGGATGCAATTGATGGACTGCGCGACGGCGGCGACGGCGACCTTGTCCGCGTGGCGCTGGAAGATGTCCAGGGTAATGCCGGTCAGCAGGGCATCGCGCATGGTGGATTGCTGCGACAGGTTGTACTCGGGGCCGAGCGCGGTGCCCTTGCCGTACCATGCGCCCCACTCGTCCACCACCAGCTTGACGTGGTTCTGGCCGGGCTGGGCGGTATCACCGATCGCGGCCCAGTGGTCCGTGACGATGCGTTCCATGATGCTGGCGCGGGTGAGCAGGTCGTAGTATTCGCCGGTGTTGAAAGCCAGTGCGTCGCCGGCCGCAAACTCCGAGGGACTGCCCGAGGTGTAGTAGTGTACGGAGAGGCCGAAGAGATTGCGCCGCTCGGAGTTGGCGTAGAGGCTCTTGAAGAGGCGGCGCGTCCAGTCTATGTCGTCGCCGTTGGGCCCGACGGCGACGAAGCGCAGCGGCGTGCGGCTGTAGTTCGGCGTCCAAGCGGTAAAGCGGCGGAACATCGCGGCGTACTCCTCGGGGACGAGGTTGCCGCCGCATCCCCAGCTCTCGTTGCCGACGCCCCACAGGTCCACGTTGAAGGGGTCTACATCTCCATTCGCCGCGCGCTGGGCGGCGAGGGCGTTCGGCGTGGCTGGGGCGGCGGAGTTCGAGGGCACCAGCCCAGCGGGCGCGTTGCAGTACTCGATCTCCTGGTAGAAGTCGCGTGCGGGTAGCGTGCGCAGGTTGGCGGCCAGATACGGCTTGCATCCGATGGCGCGGCAGGTATGCATGAACTCGTGCAGCCCATAGCGGTTGGGGTCCTGCTGTCCCCAGAAGCCGGTGCGGGCGGGACGATTGGTCGCGGCGCCCAGGCCATCGCGCCAGTCGTAGGAGTCGGCGAAGCAGCCGCCCGGCCAGCGCAGCAGGGGGGCCTTGACGGCGCGCATGGTGTCGATGAAGGCCTGGCGGATTCCATTGGTGTTGGCGATCTTCGACTCCGGCCCGACCCACACGCCGTCGTAGATCACTCCGCCCAGATGCTCGATGAAGTGGGAGTAGATCTCCGGCGAGATCGTCGCAATCGGCTCACTGGGCAGGATGTCGATGTGCGCATCGACCGCTCTGGAAGCCTGCGAGAAGAGGCGCGGGCCAGCGAGGGCGAGAGCGGAGGCGGCGAGGGCGGAGGACTTGAGAGCGGCGCGGCGGCTGATTTCCATGGTGCGGAAACGATAGCAGATGAGGGCCAGAGGGTTCGAGTGGTGTACTGGCGCGGCTATTTTTCCGTGGAGGCAGGGGGGGCAGGGGATTCGACGTGCGCTTCGGTTGCCTTGCGCGATTCGTCGAGGGCGCGGGTGGAGTGTTCGTGCGCCTGGCGCGAGAACTCGTGCGCGGTGGGGCTGCCCTGCGCATGAGAGGCCGCGGCTACGGAGTGGGCATGTGCAGCAAGATTGTGGTACTCGGCGGCACGGTCGTGGATGCTCTGGGGCATTGGAATGTTCCTCTTTGCCGTTAGATGCAGATGGAGGCGGCAGAGTTCGCCACGCGAACTGGCGCAGAGGCCGGCGAGTGAGCGGCGCAGCTCCCCCGCGAAATTGCCTGGGTCGCGCGATTAGCGGCCAGAAATGGTAAAATTGGAGGAATGACGACACCGCTCAAGACGCTCTTTCTGAACCCGCCCTCCTTTGAGAAGTTCGATGGCGGCGCAAGCAGCCGCTGGCCCGCCACGCGCGAGATCGAGTCCTACTGGTACCCCGTGTGGCTGACCTATCCGGCGGGCATGCTGGAGGGATCGCGCCTGGTCGATGCTCCGCCGCACCACCTGAGCTGGCCGGACGTGGTCGGCATTCTCAAGGATTACGAGTTCCTGGTCCTCTTTACCAGCACCATGGGCTGGGAGGGCGACCAGAAGATGGCTACGGTCATCAAGCAGACCTATCCGAAGATCAAGATCGCCTTCGTTGGGCCGCCGGTGACTACCTCGACCGATCGCGCGCTGAACGAGTGCCCGGCGATCGACTTTGTGTGCCGCCGCGAGTTCGACTTCTCCATCGTGGAGTACGCCAACGGCAAGCCGCTGAACGAGATTCTCAGCATCAGCTACAAAGACGCCAGCGGTGTCATCCAGCACAATCCGGACCGGCCGCAGGTGACGCCCGAGCAGCTCGACGAGATGCCCTGGGCGACGGAGATCTACGCGCGCGACCTGGACGTGACGAAGTACAACGTGCCGTTCCTTCTGCATCCGTTTGTGAGCCTCTACAGCACGCGCGGCTGTCCGGCGCAGTGTACCTTCTGCCTGTGGCCGCAGACGCTGAGCGGTCACGCATGGCGCAAGCGTTCGACCGACGACGTTGCGGCCGAGATGGCCAACGCCAAGAAGCTCTTCCCGCAGGTCAAGGAGTTCTTCTTCGACGACGACACGTTCAACATCCAGAAGGCGCGGACCGTGGAGCTGTGCGCGAAGCTGAAGCCGCTGGGCCTGACGTGGTCCTGCACATCGCGCGTGACGACGGACTATGAGACTCTGAAGGCGATGAAGGAGGCGGGCTGCCGGCTGCTGATCGTCGGCTATGAGTCGGGCGACGCGCAGATCCTGAAGAACATCAAGAAGGGCGCAACCGTCGAGCGCGCGCTGGACTTTCAGCGCGACTGCCACAAGCTGGGACTGGTTGTGCATGGCGACTTCATCCTCGGCCTGCCCGGCGAGACCGCGGAGTCGATTCGCAACACCATCGAGTTCGCCAAGCGGCTCGACTGCGAGACCATCCAGGTCTCCATGGCGCACGCCTTTCCGGGGACGGAGCTGTACGACTTCGCCAAGGAGAAGGGCTACATCACCAACCTCGCCATGAATGACGACGAGGGCCACCAGTTGGCCCACATCGAATACCCCGGCCTGCCAGCCGAGTACGTTTTGGAGATGGTCAGCAAGTTCTACGACGAGTACTTCTTCCGGCCCAAGGCGGCGTTGCGCGTGGTGTGGAAGGCCATCGTGCACCGCGACGTCCACCGCCTATACACCGAGGCACGCAGCTTCATGAAGCTGCGCGGTCAGCGCAACCGGGCCGCCCGCGCCACCAAGGCCGCCAACGCCCTCAAGGCGCAGGCATCCTCCAGCTAGAATTACGTTTGATCAATCACTAACGCTTGTCATTCTGAGCGCATCGAAGAATGACAAGCGTTTTTACTGTTGTGAGGTATGATTGTCGCGTGCGATATTACCGATATAAGCGCGGGTTACTTTATCTCAACCTGTCAATAGTTCTCTTTACTGGGTTGGCGATGCTTCTCACACCTCACCGGATGAATACGTTCAACGATGAGCATGACTGGTTCATGCCGTTGCTTCGATTCACCCCATTCATATTGCTCGTGAGTGCATCTCAGCAGTGCATCTTCTACTTCCTCTCTTACGTTGAAACTCTTCCCGATTCGCTAGATTCCAGGCATCTATGGCGTAGGAAGAATATTCCCTACTCCGAGATCAGTCGCATCTCACCTGTCAAGACCTGGTATGGCTGCATCACCGTAAACCTTCGCTACTCCAGAGTGAGAAACCTGGCAGTCTTCGTCGATAGACCCGCAGACTTTCTGGCCGACATTGCGGAGCATGCGCCTCAGGCCGGCATCGGGTAGCCTAGAAAGTAGATGAAGCACACCCTTACTCCGCAGCGTTATTTAATTTTGCTGGCCGTGATGCTGACCGCGTCGGTGGGCGACACGCTGCTCTCGCATGGCATGACGCAGGTCGGCCCGGTCACGCTGGCGCACCTTGGGATGCTTCTGGCGGCGTTGCGCAACCCCTGGGTGATTACCGGAATTCTCTGCCTGCTTGGCTTCTTCGCCAGCTACCTGACCGCGCTCTCCTGGGCCGACCTGACGTTTGTGCTGCCATCGACGGCGTTTGGGTATGTCGTGGTCGCGCTGCTATCGAAGTTCTGGCTGCATGAGACGATCACCATCTACCGCTGGGTGGGGATTCTGCTGATCGTCTGCGGCGTGGGATTTGTGGCCAATGGGCCGTCGCTTACCGAACACAAGCCCGTGCTCGACGAGGCTGCTCCGGCGGACGAAGGCGTTGTGACGGGCAGGGCGCAATGATCCTTGCGAGTCAGATGCCGGCGGTCCACATCCACTCGGGGCCGATTGAGACCTGGGCCGCGATTCTCACGGTTGCGGCCACAGCGGTCGCCGGCGACGTACTGACCGCAGGAGCGATGCGGAAGATCGGCGACCTCGATGCGATCCGTGCAAAGGCTGGCCTCGGCGGGGCAGTCCGTGCGGTTACGTCGAGCCCCATGTTTCTGCTCGGCGTGCTTTGCATGGCCGTCAGCTTCTTCTCGCTGCTGTTCACGGTGTCGAACGTCGCGGTCTCGCTGGCAGCACCGGCCAGCGCGTCGCTTACGTTCCTGGGCAATGCGTTTGCAGCCAAGATTTTTCTCAAGGAAAATGTCAACCGGCGGCGCTGGATGGCTGCGCTCTTCGTCTTCGCGGGCGTGTTTCTGCTGGCAAAGTAGAGCGGCTCAGGGTTGCGGGGCGGGAGTTGGCGGGAGGGCCGCGGCCGATGCGGCGGATTTGAGCCATGGGAGGAGTTCGCTGGTCTGGCGGAGAAGGTGGATCTCGGCCTGGCGAAGCTGGTAGCCGGCATCGACCACGCCGAGGTACTTTTCGCGCTCGTCGATTCGCGCGTTCTGCTCGTCCTTTGGCGTCATCTGCGTGCCGCCGGGGTTGCCCGACTGGAGCTGCTGTTGAACGATGTCGAGCTGCTGCTGAGCGAACTGCTGCTGTAGTCCGGCGACATCGGCCTGCAATTGCAGCTCGGTGACGGAGTGGCGCAGGCGCGACTGGCCATCGAGCGCAGCGATCTGCGCGTTCTGCGCGTCGTGCATGGCGTGCGCGGCGTCGGCGGCGGACTCGCGCGCCTTGGCCGAACGAGACCTGTCCATGATAGGCAGGGTGATCTGGACCCCGAAGGCACCCTCGCTGGAGTTCAGTGTCGTCTGGCCGGTGTTCGCCTGGTAGACCTTTTGCAGTTGCGCGAAGGAGTCGCTGAAGGTGGCGTAGTAGTTGTATTGGGCGAAGAGGTTCACCTGCGGACGGAAGCGGAAGCGCGCATCGCCGAGGGCCTGCTCCTGCTTGGCCTTGGCGTTGGCGAAGGCGGAGGCGACGGCAGCGTTGGCGTAGCCGTGGACCGTTGTGTCGACCGTTGTGTCGAGGGGGATGGGGCTGGCGGGGAAGTTGTTGTCCACGCTGAGTGCGGCGGGGGACAGGCCGATCAGCCGCGCCAGATGCTCGCGGTCGACTGCGGTGTCGTCCGCGGCGCGCAGGCTTGCGAGGCGAAGCTGCGCGGCGGTCAGCCTGGCCTGGGTGAGCTCGATCGCGGTGTCCTGGCCGGCGTCGACGCGGTTCTGCACGATTGAAACGAGCGCTGTGGCGAAGCTGGACTGCTGGCGGACGGCGGTCTCGCGCTGTTGGTCGTGGTCGAGCGCGGCGAAGGCGAGTGCGGTGTCCTCGGCGACCGCCTCGCGCATGTCATCCAGCGCAAGCTGGGCGGAGTCGAGGCCGGCGCGGGCCGCGCGGATGTAGGAAGACTGCGAGGGGCTGTAGACCAGCGAGCCGCCGTTGACGGTGAAGAGCGTGGGCGGATTGGTACTGTAGCCCCAGGAATCGCCGAGATTCATGCCCGCGTTAATAGACGGAATGTAGGCATCGCGCGCCTCGGAGAGCTGGGCGCGCGCCTTGGCGAGATCGGCCTCAGCCCCTTGTATGCGAGGGTTGCCGCGCAGTGCCAGATCGACCGCGGTGCTGAGCGAAAGCTGGGCGTGAGCAGAGAGCGCAAGCGTGAGAGATATGCACAGCGTCAGGGCGCATGACAGATGCCGAAGACAACCGGTTGGCGAGCGGCCGGGCGTTTGGCGAGTTGGAGGAAGGGAAGTCATGCAATCCGTGAGGCGTCCTCGAAGGGGTTCAACTTCCATGGTATCGTCTTCGCGCATCATAGTCCCTGGCTTGTTCTGGCGTTTCGCGTGAAGGCCGGGGCCAGCGCGGCGGCGGCGGCAACCTCTCGGTCCGCGCTGGGCTTGTCTCCGCGGGCCGCGAGCAGCCGGCTGAGTTGCAGATGGACCTTGAAGGCGGGGGCGGCGTCGGACTTTGCGCGGGAGGCGAGGTAGTCGCGCAGGCAGCGTTCGGCGAGGTCGGGCGCGCGCTGTGCCTTGGTCAGGATGCTGGCGGCGTCCACCAGCGCGGGACCGTGGGTGCGGTCGGCGAGGAGTGCGGACTTGATGGCGGCGAGCGCGTCGTCGGGGCGCGTGTGAGTCTGGTAGAACTGGGCAAGGTCGATCCAGGCGCTGGGCGACCGGTCGGCTGCGACGGCCTGCTTGAACTCGAACTCAGCTGTGGGCAGGTTGTTGTCGGCGTCCGCGATGCGCGCCAGCAGGCGGTGCGCCGCGCCGGGGAAACGGGGCATCATGCGGGCGGCCAGCGCACGGGCCCGGTCGGTGCCACCGCCGATGATGAACGGAGCGGCAACGTAGTACTCGCCCAGGTCGTTGAGCGCGGCGACGTTGCCGGGGTTGAGTTCGACGGCGCGGGAGAAGCTGGCATCGACCTTGCGCGCCAGGGTGAAGCCGGCGATGGGGCCGGCGTGGCGCGCCTTCATGCCGTAGGCGCGGCCCAACCACAGCTCGCAGTCGCTGGCCAGAACGCTCGCGCCGCCTGCTGTGGAGACAGCCAGTTCGCACTGCTGGATGGCCTCGTCGGCCTCATCCTCTGCATAGAAGACGCGGCACAGAAGCTGATGCGCGAGCGCGTCGGCGGGGTTGGCGGCAAGGGTCGTGCGAAGCAGGTTTACGGCGTCATCGCCGCGGCCCTCCTGCAAGGCGTGGTAGGCGGCTGCGTTGGCGCCCAGCGCGCGATCGGCGGCTGCGATCTCCGCGGGCCGCACTTCGGCGCGCAGCGGGCCGGCGAAGATCGGGCCCGCCAAAATGAGGCTCAGAGTCAGACCCGGGGCGAGCAGCCCTCTCAGCTTGACGGCGCCGGGCCGGGAGAGCTTGAACGAAGGCATTGGGGAGGTTTGTGCGTTCATGCTCATCAATAAACAGGCGTGACTTCGAGACCGTCGCTGAGGTCCGTTGCGTTGCGGGCGACAGTGTCTCCTTCGGCGAGGCCGCCTGTGATCTCGACCTGCGTGAGGTTGATGATGCCTGTCTGTACGTTGGTGCGAACCAGCTTCCTGTGCAGGATGCGGAAGACGTAGGGTTGCGTACCCTCGAAGCGCAGTGCCTCTCGCGGAACGCTGAGTACATGCAGGTGTTGCGCGGTGGTGACTTTGACGGTGACGTTGGCGTTGGGCTGCAGGACGCCGTCGGCATCGTCCACGTCGATTAAGCACTCGCCGACGTTGCGCGTGCCATAGCTGATGATGGTGGTGGGGGCCTGGATGATGTGGCCATGCCATGTGGTGCCGGACTTGGCCTCCCAGGTGATGGCGACCGGCTGTCCCGCGGCGAGATTGCCAATCTCGGGCTCGTCGAAGTAGGCCGTGATGCGCAGATGTTTGAGGTCGGCGACATAAATCAGGTCGTCGCCGGTGGCAGCGTAGTCGTACTGGTTGACCGGCAGATTGTAGACCGTGCCGGCGATGGGCGTGCGGATGTCGGCGCTGGCATAGGCGCGTTGTGCCGCGGCGACGGCGGCTCGCGCGTCGGCAAGCTGTGCCTGAGCGCGCGCGCGGTCTGCCTCGCCGTATCGCTCGGTGCTGTGCTGCTCGATGCCGTGCTGCGTGTTCTCGTCCACACGCACGCGCGCCTGTGCGGCGGCGATCTCGGCCGGCGATGCCGCTCCCTTCTGCTGCAGCGCTTCGAGCGAGGCGAGCGAGGCGGCGTCTTCATGACGCTGCAGTTGGGCGCGACTCAGGTCGGCGGCGTTGGTGTTGCGCTCATCCTGCGAGCCACCGTGTTCGATGTCGCTGGCTGCAAGTTCGGCGGCGCGCAGCGTGGAGTTGGCGGAGGCAAGCCGCGCCAGCGCGTCCGCGTCGTCCATCTTCAGCAGCAACTGGCCCACTTTGACCTTGTCGCCCACATTGACGTAGATCTCCTGCACCTGGCCCGCGACCTGCGCATGGGCCTGGTAATCGTCCAGCGGCTCTACCTTGCCATTGGTACTGGAGGACTTGATCAGGTCCTGATAGCTGACCTGGTCGGCGCGCACACTGACGCGCTCGCGCGTGAGCGTGCGGACCGCATAGACCGCCGCTAGAATGACGATGAGGGCTACCCCCCAGATTGCAAACGTCGCTGCGCGATTTGACTTGGGATTAGGGGCCATGTCTTCAAGTGCCAGTATATAAGACGACTTGCCGTGCCGAACGAAGCAAAAATCTTCTTACCCATTACAGAACTAAAGTTTTGTGCCAATCGGTGCGTGAAGCGGCACCGAAATCGTGTTCGCTCAGGACTTATTGTTGGACAAAACTAGGACTGCAACGTTGCGCTGACCGGTCGCAGGTCGCCGAGCTCAAGTTCGAGACCGCCGAACTGCGAACTCGCGTAGGGACCGGTGTTGTGCCGCAGGCGGTAGAGAACGTCGACGACGGAGCCCTTGGCGAGCGCGAGCCGATCGCAGCGCGCAGGCCAACCAATGGCGTCGCGGCTCCAGCCGAGGGCGGGAATTGCGGCAGGACTGCTCTGCCCGCGCGGATTGCTCTGCGGTTTCTCGCGCTCCTGACTGCTGCTCTCTTGTTGCCGAGGGTCGCGTTGTATCAGTTGCAGTGCGATGTGTTTTTCCTGGATGATGCGGATGGGCGCGGCGAGCGTAACGCCGCGAGTGAGGAAGACCGGCTCGGGGTTGCCGATGCCGAAGGGCGCGAGGCGCGCGACCCAGGCCATCAGCTCGGGAGTGATCTCGGACAGCGAGAGCTCAGCGTCGTAGTCGAGCCGCGGAACCAGAAGCGCGGGGGTGAGCCGCGCAGACGCATAGTCCTTCATGCGCGTGCGCAGCAGCGGAAGCCGCTCGGAGGCAAGCGAGAAACCGACCGCGTGGGCGTGGCCTCCGAAGCGGTTGAAGAGCGGTGCGGCTGGGTCCGCGGAGTCCGCAGCCCCGTTTGCGTATGTGATGGCGTCGAGCAGGTGGAAGCCGGCGACGGAGCGGCCCGAGCCGTGCGCGTTGCCATCGGCGTGGGTGACGACGATCGCGGGGCGGCCCGTGCGGTCCACCACGCGCGAGGCCAGAATGCCCAGCACGCCGCGATGCCACTCGGGATTGTCGAGGATGAGGCACTCGCTCGGATACTCACCTCCGGCGTCGCGCAGGGTCAGCAGTTCGCGGTCGATGGCATCGAGCGCGCGTGCCTCGGAGGCGCGGCGTTCCTGATTGAGGCGATCGAGCTTCCCGGCCAACTCTCGCGCGCGGGCCGCGTCGCGTGTAAGCAGCAGCTCGACCACGTCGTCCGCTATGTCCATGCGTCCGGCGGCGTTGATGCGCGGCGCGATGCGGAAGCCAACCTCGGTCGCGGTCGGCGCGCGGTCCAGCGGAATCTTCGCCAACTGCATCAGCGCGCGCAGGCCGGACTGCACGGGATTGGCAAGCGCGGCAAGACCCAAAGCCGCAATCGACCGGTTTTCGCCGATGAGCGGAACGGAGTCCGCAATCGTGGCAATGGCCACCAGCTTGAGGAACGAGGGGAGCAGTACACCGCGAGTGCGCGCGCGGAAGGCGGCAGAGTCCGGGGTGAGCGGTGCGGCGGCGTCGAGCAGCGCCTGCGCCAGCTTGAATGCGACGGCGGCCCCGCACAGGTTCTTGTTGGGATAGGGGCAGCCGGGCTGCGTGGGATTGACAACAGCCAGCGCGTCGGGAATCGTCGCGCCGTCGGGCGGGTGGTGGTCGGTGACGATGAGGTCGAGCGAAAGCGCGCGCGCCTCGACCGCCTCGGCAATGGCGCGGATTCCGGTGTCAACGCTGATCACCAGGCGCACGCCGGACGCAGCCGCTTCGCCGAGGATTGCGTTCTGCATTCCGTATCCCTCGCGGATGCGATGCGGCAGGTGATAGGTGACCTGCATGGGCTTTTGCGGTTCGATGGCCAGCCCGATTCGCTCGATGGCCGTCTTCAGCAGGGCGGTCGCCGTGGTGCCGTCCACGTCGTAGTCGCCGTAGATCAGAATCGGCTCGGCGTTGCGAATTGCGTGCAGAATTCGCTCGACGGCGGCGTCCATGCCTATCATCTGCGTGGGGTCGCAGGCGGGGTCGTCGAGCAGCGCTTCCAGCGTGGGGTTGAGAAAGGCCTCGGCCGCGGCAGGCGTGTCGATGCCGCGCGTGACAAGAACCTGCGCGATGGCAGGCGGGCAGCCGAGATGCGCTGCCAGAGTCTGGTTCGTCTGGGAATCAGAGTTCGCCTTCAGAACCCACGCGTGCGATTGCTGTAGATTGGATTGCTCTTGCACAGGCGTCGTTAGTGCTTGCATGATCGGTTTAGTCGACGTGATCGTAGTCCAAATATGGACGGGAGACGGAAAGAATCTTGTCATCCGGCGATGAGAGATCCCTGCCTTCAGCATCTAGTTTGACACTGTATGTCACATCAAGATGAATAGCGCTGCATTTTGGATATAAATAGCGTACTGAGGAAGCTGCCTGAATGCCGCCTTCGACGTGAAATAGCCTCTCTACATTGGCACGTGTCATTCCGATATGCAGCTTGCCCGCATCTTGCAATGCGGACATGGCGATGGCGTAGGCAGCTTGTTCTGGCGTTTGCTGTTGAGCCGCAATAAAGGGCGAACAAAGCAGTATGACAAACGCGAATAGAGCAGTAGCGCTTTTCATACAGCCTCCGTGCGAGAGCTTAGTCCTCGTCGTGGTCGTGGCCGTGGTCGTCGATGACCATGCCGCCGAGGTCGGTGATGGTGTCGATCAGTTCCTGAAACTGCTCGTACCAGTCGGTCGAGGTCTCGAACAGGAACATCACGCCCTGGTGGGCAAATCCGAGCTGCAGGTAGCCGATCTTGCCAACGTGTTTCACCAGGCTCTCGGCGTCGTCGATCTCCGGCGCATCGGGATCGGGGTAGCTCTGGTCGCGCAGTTGCTCCAGCAGGATGGCGACATCGGACTTCTCCAGCATCACCTCGCTCATGGTGACGAAGCTGGTGCCGGTGGCCTTGGCGTGCTCCACGAAGTCCTTCCACGCGTCGGGATCCTCGTCCTCGAAGATGACGGTGGGAACTTCGTCGGTGATGTATCCATTGAAGCGGCGTAGGCCGTGGCCGGCGATGAAGGCCACCATATCGTCTTTGAGAGAGATCAGATTGTCAGGTTTCATGCGAATTCCATTGTCTCAGAAAGCGGGGGCGAGCGCACGGCGGGTTGCGTCGAGTCCGTGGCGGCCCTGGCTGCGAACGAATCGCGGCGAACGGGCAGGGATGCGCTTTCGCTTCCTGCAACGCTCCGCTGCGCGGGTGCATCGAAGAACCATGCGAGCGATCCAGATTACCCAGACCGGCGGAGCTGAAGTGCTTGTGCCCCGCGAGCTGCCCACTCCCACGCCCGGCCCCGGCGAGGCTCTCGTCCAGATCGAGGCCTGCGGCGTCAACTTCATCGACATCTACCTGCGCGAGGGGCGCTACGCCTCGCCGCTGCCGTTCATCCCTGGACAGGAGGCAGCGGGCGTCGTGCTGGCTCTTGGGCCGGATGCGGCTTCGGTCAAAGTCGGCGATCGCGTTGCCTGGTGCGGCGTCCCTGGCACCTACGCGCAGTTCGCTGTTGCGCCGGTGGCGAGGCTGATTGCGGTTCCCGACGGCATCACGACGCGCCAGGCCGCCGCGGCGATGCTGCAAGGCATGACGGCGCACTACCTCTCGCATTCCACCTACGCCATTCAGAATGGCGATGCGGTGCTGATCCACGCGGGCGCGGGCGGCGTCGGGCTGCTTCTGATCCAGATGGCGAAGCGGCAGGGTGCGCGCGTCTTTGCCACCGTCTCCACCGACGAGAAGGCAGCGCTGGCGCGTGCAGCCGGGGCCGACGAGACGATCATTTACACGCGCGAAGATTTTGCCGCAAGGGTCCGCGAATTTACCGGCGGCGCGGGCGTTCCCGTGGTCTACGACTCCGTCGGCAAGACCACCTTCGATGGCAGCATTGCCTGTCTGCACCCGCGCGGAATCCTCGTCCTCTACGGCGCATCGAGCGGCGCGGTTCCGCCCTTCGACCTGATCCAGCTCTCCACGCGCGGCTCGCTCTACGTCACCCGCCCCACGCTGAAGGACTACACCGCAACCCGCGAAGAATTGGAACGGCGCGCGGGCGATGTGCTCCGCTGGGTCGCCGACGGCAGACTCAAGCTGCGCCTCGAACACAGTTACCCGCTGGCCGATGCCGCCCAGGCCCACCGCGATCTGGAGGGGCGCAAGACCACCGGCAAGGCTCTCCTGATTCCGTAGCCAGTGAGCCAGTGTGAGCGATGGCTTCGATGTGCCCTCCGGTGCAGAGTGGCTCCGAAACGCAAAGCGGCCCCGGCGAACTCGCCAGGGCCACTTGAGTTTTCGCTGTGGAAGAAAGCCGCGCACGAGTTCTGCGCGCCGCTCTACGCCATGGGTAATGTTGGGTTGGGGATGACTGCGGCAGGCTCTGCGGCGGTGCCAGTGCCATGGCCGTTCTTGCTATCGCCCGGCTTGCGGATGTCGATGCCGCCCTTGAAGTACGCGCCGTCCTCAATCGAGATGCGCGCTGCGGCCACGTCTCCGGTCAGCGAGCCTTCGCTGCGGATGTCCACGCGGTCGCTGGCATTCACGTTGCCGCGCACCTTGCCCAGCACCACCACCTCGCGCGCCATGATGTTGGCCGACACCTGTCCGTTGCGGCCCACGGTGACGCGGTTGCCGGGCAGGTTGATGGTGCCTTCCACCTTGCCGTCGATGTAGAGCGACTCCGAACCGGAGACCTCGCCCTTCACGAAGAGCGACTTGCCGATGGTGGCCTGTTCGCCGCTTGGCACAACCGGACTGGCGACGGTCGCTGCTGCCGCTCTTGGTGTGCTGGACTCGTAGATGGTTGGCGCCGGGGCTGACGGACGTGTTGGCTCAGGGGGTGAGGGTGGGAGCGGTCCAGCCTGGTTCGGTTTCCACATGGTTCGGTTGTTTCCTTTCCTGAGTGCCTGAAAATGGTTGCTGCGGTTGGTGGTTCAGCGTTGCCGGTACTGTATGCTCCAACATCAGCCGCAATGCCCGGCGGTTGGCCGCCAGCGTCCTGCCACAACGATACTACGCCGCTCCGCTCGACGGAAATGCCGCGCCTCTGCAAAACTCCGCGCCGCCGCCGCCGCATGAAAACACTGCTTGCTTCCGCGCGCCATACGCGCTACTCTGCCGCGCATGCAGATATTTCGTTCCGCGCCTGTGCATCTGCCGCCATGGACACTCGGTCTACTGCCGTTCGCTTTGCTGTCACTGGTCCTCCTGCCCCTCTCGCAACCCATCGCCTTCGCCGCGCCCGCCAAGGTCCACGTTGTGGCGCTGGGCGCGGTGCGCAAGGTTCCCTACACGCCGCCCGAAACCGGGCCCGCAAGCGGCAAGCCCGCGGACGCAGTCATGCTGAAGGTTCGCCCACTCACCGTCGATGGCCGCCAGAAGGAGTGGACCACCGGCGACGCCCATGACGTCACCGACCGCAGCTTCACCGTCCGCCGCGCGCTGCGCCTGAACGACGCGCTGCCCAGTGAGGCCCCGCGCTGGAGCTGGCAGTCCGGCCCCTGGCTGCTGGTCGATCGCACCACCGGCCACATCACCGCGCTTCACCTGCCGGACTTCGACGCCGAGGTCTCCGACGCGGTCTGGTTCCGCGACTACGCGGCCTACTGTGGCACCGCCGACACCGCCAAAGGAGGTCTCTTTGCCATCGTCGCGCAGCTCGGAGCGCGCCGCGCCGTGGTGCAGAAGCAGATCGGCAAGTGGCCCCAGCCCACACCCGCGTCGCCCGTCTGCAAGCCTGCCGTGTGGCAGCGCGAACCCATGCGCGTCACCCTCCAGCCCACCGGAGGAGACGCAATGACCTTCGACGTCGTCGGCGCGGCCTCGCTCATCGAAGAGAACGACTCCGCCGACGACGCGCCGTAGCCATGTATGACCGGCAGCAACTCTACTTAGAAGTTATTTCCTAGGTGGTTTTGTTTTACGCATCGACAAAATGCGGGGATTCTTCCTGCCCCATCCAGCAAGCTGGCCGGGGGGGCCCGTTCGCTGCGCTCAGAATGACAATTCTCAGTTCGCTATCCCGAGATGTAGGCCTGCAGGTGGCGGATCGTCTCCTGCTGCTCCGTGATTACGAAGTTCACCAGGTCGCCGATGGAGAGCACGCCCACCACGGCTCCCGCTTCCGTCACCGGAAGGTGGCGGATGTGATTGTCCGTGATGATGCGCAGGCACTCGCCCACCGTATGCTTGCGCGAGACGGAGATGACCGGGCTGCTCATGATCTCGGCAACCTTCGTCTCCTTCGACATGCGTCCCTTCAGCACCACCTTGCGCGCGTAGTCGCGTTCGCTGAGGATTCCCACCAGCAGCGCGCCCTCCATTACCAGTAGCGCGCCCACGCCCTTCTCCGCCATAATCTCGATGGCGCGATACACGGAGTCGTCCGGCGCGATCGACAAGGTCCCGCTCGTCTTCTTCCTCAGGATTGCGTCCACGGTCGTCGTCAGTTCGCTCATGCTGCACCTCGGGGCTGCATCGGTCTCATCCAGACCTTCGCGTTGGTTTGTCCGGCGGACAGAAACGCCAGCAAGTCGAGGCCCATGAACTCCGCCGAGAGATGCGGATGGTCGATGGACCCGGTTCCTGAGTATTACCTCCGCGGCCCTCCGGCGTCAATCGCGCGCACCCACGGCGCGATTTCAGGTCCGCGGACTGGCGGCGTTTCTAGCTGGGGTCTAGCTGGGATCCTTGCTGCGCGTCTTCTGGACGCCGGTCACGATGCCGATGCCAAGCAGAATGATGGCGCCAGCCACGATGTAAGTCTCCCGGATATGCAACAGGTGCGCGAGGTACGCCACACCAACGATGAAGATCAGATAACCGACTGCATAAATCCCAAAGGACATGGCATTCTCCGAGGCCCGGCATCCACTGCCGGCCTCCCTGAAGTGAGATGCCAAAATCCATGGTGGTGCGAACCTGGAATTTGGAGGCACGCAGCCGTGCCAACTACTCTCCGGCATTGTCGGCTGTTTCTTCTTCTTCTTCTTCGATCGGGACGGCTTTGTCCTGGGTGCGTTCTGCCGCTTTAAACAGCGGAGCGGTGATCTTGCGAAAGATGTAGTTGATGCCGAGCCCGATCAGGCAGCCCAGAACCACGCCCACCATCCGGTAGATCGCCCCCGTCCAACTGCTGTGCGTCTCCTCGTAGATCACCACAATGATGAACCCGACCAGCGCGGTGCGGCAGACCCCGATCAGATCCAGAGTGAAGCAGAGCAGGATCGTCGCCACCACGCCGAGGCAGATCGTCAGCAGGTTTGGCGGACTGTGCAGCAGATACATCACCAGCCCCACCAGCGAGCCGACGATGTTGCCCCGCATCCGGTCGTGGGCCACCTTGCTGTTGTTGTCGTGCGTAATGGAGAGCAGGATGGAGATCAGCAGCCAGTAATACTGGCCATTCTGCCGGGGAAATGCCTGCATCAACAGGGTTCCGATGGTCACGCCCACCAGGCACTTGGCAATGTACTCGTAGAACATGACGGGCTTGCCCTTCGTGATCTCCTTGAAACTCCTCATGGCAATCCCCATTCGCTGCAAACGCCGATGCTCCGTAAAGTGCTTAAGTCGATTTAAGGTGCTTAATTTGATTTTATGCCGTCGCACGCCCTCGATGGAATTGCCTCACGGCGAACCTGTCCCGGTTTCGCTCCAGCCGCGGGCAGCACAACGCCTTCATCCCGGTCGAATCAAGGTGGAAGGGCTGGATTGGTGGCTCACTGTTCAACAGTGCGAAGCGAGACCTGAGGTGCCGATTTGGGTCGCTCACTAGAACATTCAGGGTAAATTGAATACGATCCAGATGTAATTTTGATGAGATACTGCAATCGACGATATGAAACTTTCTGCCATAGAAATGTGCGCCGGAGCCGGCGGCCAGTCGCTCGGCATCGAAAAAGCCGGGTTTTCCCATCGTGCGCTGGTTGAGTTGGATGGACATGCCTGCAAGACGCTCATCCACAACCGGCCAAGCTGGAATGTGATCCGTGAGGATTTAAACACCTTCGACGCACGTCCATACAGGGGAGTTGATCTCGTATGCGGCGGATTGCCATGCCCTCCGTTTTCCAAGGCGGGTAAACAGTTAGGCAAGGAAGATGAACGCAACCTCTTCCCTGCCGCGATCCGGATTATTAGCGAAACGATGCCACGCGCTGTGATGATCGAAAATGTCCGGGGCATTCTTGATGCCGTATTTGGGGACTATCGCGATTTCATAAAGAATGAATTAGCAGGTCTTGGCTACAAGACCGATTGGAAGCTCCTCAATGCTTCTGACTTTGGTGTGAGCCAACTGCGGCCGAGAGTGGTGTTCGTAGCAATCCGTGAGGATATGGGATACGAATTTGCCTGGCCAGTGCCCCTAAAAGATAAACCCACGCCGGTTGGGCATCTGCTCTATGACTTAATGGCGTCCGGGGGTTGGCGTGGTGCGAAACTTTGGCGTGACCGTGCAAACGAAATTGCCCCAACGCTCGTTGGAGGGAGTCATAAGCACGGTGGCCCAGACCTGGGTCCTACACGAGCACGCAAGGCTTGGGAAGCTCTCGGTGTAGACGGGAAAGGGATAGCGAATGAGCCACCATATAAGGACTTCCTGGGCCTTCCTAGATTGACTCTGCGCATGGCTGCGAGAGTTCAAGGTTTCCCAGATAGCTGGGAATTTGCAGGAGGGAAAACACACACATACAGGCAGATTGGCAATGCCTTTCCTCCTCCTGTTGCCTATGCAGTTGCAAATAGAATTGCCGAGACATTGCGAATGGGCTTTGGTCTCGCGAAGGCTGGTTGAAATGGCTCGTGGTGAAGGATCAAGATCGAAGTTGAGGTCGCATTTCCTTGCTAACATAGGCCGCGTGATGGATGCCGATGAGTTGCGCGGGGTTGCGGGCGCTAACGAATATGGCAGGAGAATCCGCGAACTACGCAATGAGGAAGGCTTCCAAATCCTCACACACAATGATCGTGCCGATCTGAAACCGGGCGAATACCTCCTTTTGTTGCCCAAGCCACATCCGGCGTTTGCCCGCGACATTTCCAAAGAGCTTCGTGCTCTTGTACTGGATCGGAATGGCTTTACTTGCCAGATGTGCGGTGCGGTGGCCGGCGAGGTCGATCCATATGACCCAAGCCGCAGAACGAGACTTCACATCGGGCACATAATCGACAAGACGGCGGGTGGCACCGACGATGCGAACAACCTGCGCGCTCTCTGTTCAGTTTGCAATGAAGGAGCGCGCAACCTGACACTCGACAGGCCATCGTCGCTGAAGCTCCTCATACAAATTCGACGCGCGACGAAGGCTGATCAGATCGCCGTCTTGAATTGGTTGCAAGCGAAGTTTCCGGCTGACAATGGACAACCTGAGCAACGCAGCAAGAAGTGAAAATATGCGGCGCATTCGCAGTCGCGATACCTCGCCCGAGGTGGCCGTCCGGTCAATGATTCATCGCATGGGCTTCCGGTTTCGTCTGCATCGCAAAGACCTTCCGGGTTGCCCGGACATTGTATTTCCCGGCCTTCAAAAGATTATTTTTGTGCATGGATGTTTTTGGCATCAGCACGCCGCCTGCGGAGAGGGCCGGCTTCCAAAATCCCGTCAAGATTATTGGGAGCCCAAGCTCAAACGGAATAAGGACCGCGATGTCCAGAATCGGGCTGAACTTCGCAAGCTAGGCTGGAGGACACTGGCTGTATGGGAGTGCGAACTCAAGCGATCTGATCGTTTAGAAAAGAAGCTCAGGCGTTTCCTCGCCAATTGAACGGCTGATACAGTAACTGGGTAGGAAGAAGCCGCCTGGCCGGATCAATAGAGCGGCGGCTCACCCGGCGGCCGCGTCTTCCAGCGGCGATGCATCCACAGCCACTGCGATGGGTATTCCCGGATGGTCTCTTCGATGACGGCGGTGAACAGCGCGGTGTTGCTGGCTGCGTCGGCCTCGGAGTCGCCGCTGTCGGCCAGCTCCAACTCCGGGCCGAAGCGAAGCACGTACTGCCGCTCCGCCTCCTCCCACAGCAGAAAGCCGGGCAGCACCGCCGCGCCGGTCTTCAGCGCAACCCGCGCCAGTCCAGAGGCCGTGCATGCCTCCACGCCAAAGAAGGGCACAAAGAGGCCCTGCGGCGGCGTCATGTTGGTGTCCATCAGGATTCCCACCGTCTCGCCCGCGCGCATCGCCCCAATCAGCCCGCGCGCGAAGTCGTCCTTGTGCAGCACGCGGTTGCCGTGCTGGCAGCGGATGCGGTTGACCAGGCGGTCTACCAGCGCATTGTCCAGGCGGCGGATGACCATCCCCATCGGGTAGCCGGCCAACGAGTGGTAGAAGCTCGACAGCTCCCACGCGCCCAGGTGTCCGGTAAGCACGAATACGCCTTTGCCGCGGTCGCGCGCAGCCAGGTAGTGGTCCAGCCCCTCGTAGCGGATAATGCGGCTGGCGTACTCGCGCGTATAGGTGGACATCTGGCAGAACTCGGCCAGCAGCCAGCCCAGGTGGCGATACTCCTGGCGCAGGATCGCCTCGCGTTTGGCGGCGGGCAGCGCGGGGAAGGCCATCTCCAGATTGCGCCGGCCCACGCGGCGCAGGCGGCTGAGCGAAACAAATGCAATGGCGGCAATGACGACTCCGCACGCGCGTGCCATGCGGCGCGGCAGAGCGCGCAGGACGTGGATGAAGAGCCACGCAAGCGCGAATTCAAGGGCCTGGCGGAGGGAGGGCCGGTTCGCCGGCTCAGTGATGGATTGGGCTTCGCGGGTCAAGGTTCCAGTCTATCGGGAACAGGGTTCAGGGAACAGGGAACAGGTGAGCGGTTGAAGTGATTCCGCCGGGTCAGGAAGTAAAAATGTCGCCACTGAGATGTATAGACGCAGATAGATTGCGCAGGCTTACATCCCGATTGCGCTGGCTTCCACGCAGAAGGGCCACTGGACTCCAGAGCAGAAGGGCCGCCAGCGGAGTGCTTCCGGCTGGCGGCCCTGATCTGTTGTGTGTTGCCGCGTCCTGCGACGCGGTGCAGTTGGTGGTATTCCTACGGGATTAGTGGTGGTTCTTCGCTGTTATTGGTTGTTCTTGGAGACGACAAAGAAGTGGGCAACGGTGCGGACGAAGGCGCGAGCGTTCTCCGGGACCGCCTTGTCGCCCTTGAGCACGACATCGAACGGAACGTCGGCGCCATACTCGGCGCGGGTGTCGTCCTGGTTCTGTGAGAGCACAGTGCCGTCCAGGTCAAGCCCGACAAAGAGGCCCTGGCTGCGCGAGTAGGTCAGGAACTCTGCGCGCATGCTCGCGTCCGTGGAGGCTTGAGTATTGCGTCCCACCGGTCCGGCCGAGGCGGCTGCGTCCGCGCCCAGCTTGAACTTGCTGCTGAGCATGTGCTGGAGGCCCCGCTCGTTCATCGCGACCAGAACCAGATCGGTGGTCTGGCCGCCGATTTGCCATCCAAAGCTGCCGCCGGTCAACTGCACAAACACCGGAGCGCTCCATCCGATGTGCGTGCGGCAGGTGGCAACGCCCTGGCCGTACTGCGCCCCCACGATGAACGCGCCCTTCTTGTAGCTGGGAATGACGACGACGCAGGAGGCCCCAGCCAGAATACTCTGCGGTATGCCCTTGTCCGGCGTGGCCATAACCTCCTGGATGACGGCCTGCGCGCTGGTGAGACGCTCGTCGAGCTTTGCATGGTCCTGTGCAACGCCTGCGAGCGTGGTGGTAGTCAGTAGTGTCAAGCCACATAGAATTCCGGAGATTCGTTTCATTGGAGGTTAGCCTTTCACTTCGTTGAAGAGTTTTGCGTCTTGAATGAGTCTGCCTGTTCAGTGTCGCCGGTGATATTAAACCGCAACCACGGATTCTGCATCAATCCGTACGATGAGGGGGAGGCTGTGGGGAGTTGCATGGGAAGAAAAAAGAAGTGACGAAGATCTGGCGAGGCCCTCCACGGCGGGAACCCGAATCTCGATGCCAGATTGGGAAGTTCTGTTCCAGATTGGGAGATAGTTTGCAGGAAGGCTGGATCGGGGAATGCCGCGGGCGACTGGGGGATCGGGAGGGGAACTGCAAAGAGCAAAAAATGGGGGCTGCAAGAGCCAGCAGCTTGCGCTGCTCACATCCTTGTAGCCCCTCTCCCAGGTCTGTGTTGCAGTCTCATAATGGTGCATTGGTGACGGCTGAACAACAGTACGAAGGTATAGAGACTTCCGTACCCATTTTGTTTATCAGTTAGTTAATATTCGAGGAGTGGGCAATACACCCGAAAAACATGAAACAACCCAGCAAATCCGCATAAATCGGATCTCTGCGTGCAAATCGAGGCCGCGCCCCACCTTCGGCGAGACGCGCTATTCAAACTGGGTGAAGGGGTGGATGGTCAGCGCGATGCGGTTGTTCACGCCCACCTTGCGCAGCAGACGGCCGATGTGCGCCTTGACCGTGCTTTCGTCGATGCCCAGGGCAACCCCGATCTCGCGGTTGGAGCGTCCCGCCCGAAGCAGTTCGAGAACCTGCAGTTCGCGCGGTGTGAACTTTGGCGGCGCGCTCGCGGTACCGTTGAAGCCGGGCTGCCGGTCCAGCAGCCGCGAGAGCACCCTGCGCGGAGCCCACACGGAGCCGTCGCGCACCATCTCGATGGCCATTGCAAGCTCGGTCTCCCTGGCCGTCAGTGTCAGGTATCCCTTGGCCCCGGTGCCGATGATGCGCTGGATGTACTCCGGCCCGGTCTCCGTGCCCAGCACGATCAGCTTCAACTGGGGACGGATGTGGTGGAAGGTAGCCAGCAGCTCAAAGAGGTGGCTGGTGCATTCGGCGTCGATCAGCACCAGCGACAGGTTGACATCGTCCAGCGCACCGGGCGCCGTCAGGTGGATGATCTCAAACTGCGGCAGGATGGACTGCAAGCCCAGCACGCGCAGCGTGTCGGTGGCGACCACGCCAATGCGATCCACGCGCGCCGATGCAGATTCCTCCATAGACCTCAAGCCTCAATTCCTGCGTGGCCCGGTTGCTCTGTTGGCCTGCGACGCGGTTCGTTCCGGCGTGCGACAACTTGCATCATCCTAATTTGTACCGGTTGGCGCGTGTTGCGCTACAACTTCGGCAGGACGATGCCCTGCTGCTTCTGATACTTCCCCTTGCGGTCGGCGTAGCTGGTCTCGCACACGTCGTCGGAATCGGACTGGAAGAAGAGGATCTGGCACAGGCCCTCGTTGGCGTAGATGCGCGCCGGCAACGGAGTGGTGTTGGAGATCTCGAGCGTCACAAAGCCCTCCCACTCCGGCTCGAACGGCGTCACGTTCACGATGATCCCGCAGCGCGCGTAAGTGGACTTGCCCACGCAGATCGTCAGCACGTCGCGCGGAATCCTGAAGTACTCGATCGACCGCGCCAGAGCGAACGAGTTGGGCGGAATGATGACGCTCGCCGCCTGCACGCTGACAAACGACCGCTCGTCGAAGTCCTTCGGGTCGATGATCGCCGAGTTCACGTTGGTGAAGATCTTGAACTCGTCGCTGACGCGCAGGTCGTACCCATACGACGAGAGTCCGTAGGAGATCACCCCCGCGCTGACCTGCTTCTCGCTGAAGGGCACGATCATCTGGTGTTCGGTTGCCTGCTGGCGAATCCAGCGGTCGCTCTTGATGGCCATCTCTGTCGTCTTTGCCTCTTGGCGGTCCTCTCCGTCCTGCTTCCGCGGCGCATTGCCGGCGCCCGGGCAGGGGTTGGGTCCGCTTCGTTTCGGATAGCCAAATCTTACGGCAGCAATCGCGCGTTGACAATCCTGGACATAGTTCCTACCATCGCACTTAGCAGAGCAGGGTGGCCCTTAATGGCCGCCTGTCTGCATTTAGCGTGAGAGAGGCGGCCTAAGTTGATTAAACAAGACCTGATTCAGAGGGTGGTTGAGCGAACCGGACTTCCCAGAACGAAGGCGGAGCGCGCGGTCGATGCCATCTTCGGCAGCATGAAACAAGCGCTGATTGCGGGCGACCGCATTGAGCTGCGTGGCTTCGGCGTCTTCACCGTCAAGCCGCGCAAGACCGGCATCGGACGCAACCCGCGCACCGGAGCCGAGGTCAGCATCGCCCCCGGCAAGGCCGTCCGCTTCAAGCCCGGCAAAGAACTGCACAAGATGGACGAGCCCGCCGCATAAGCGAAGCCCTGTCTCGTCGCGAACCCGGCCCCAATGCACGAAGCGCAAGCCGTTTGTACTCGTGCGAAGCTCTGTTGCTCTAGAACAAGAGCGGGTTCTGCATGGACTCTTCAAAACGGAAGATTCCAGCCCGCAAATATTCTTCGACGGCTTCTCCGGCAATCCAGCGGCGGCTCAGCGACTCGGCGACGGCCCCGGCTGTAAGTGAGCCCGCGAACGGGTCGAGAACCAGATCGTTTGGTTCGGTCAAGAGCTTTGTAAAGAACTTGGGCAACAATGCAGGGAATCGCGCGGGGTGAATCTTGACGCCATTCTCCTTGCAACGCTTGGTGTAGTTGTCGTTTGCAGCGTTATTGCCCATCTTCAACATGCTTTCGGGAATGTCGAAGTCTGCTTCTGTCACGTTGGGTGGGATCGAGCCGCCAGCACTGATGGTGTCGAAGGAGCTGCGGATTACATGCCCCGATGGTCTCACCGTACCGCGAACTCCATTCCGATTCAACCGAATCATGTCCTCGCTGTACTCCTTGAGGACGTTGAGATTCGATGCCTTGGGATGCGGCGACTTGGAGAGCCACCACACATATTCAACTGAATCGCGAACGCGAATGCGGCGCACAGTTACCCACTCTGCCGGAACCGGCATCTTCGCGGGGTTGTACCAGAAGCACTCCTGCGCGAGATGGAAGCCGATTTCTTCCACTAAAGCGATTAGCAATTTAAAGTGGTAGATGGAGCGGGTTGGCGTGCCCTGGTTGTAACTGCCCCCGATGTTCAGTACGAAGCTGCCATCTTCCGTTAAGACGCGCTGAATCTGCTTTGCAAACGGCAAAAACCATTCAACATAGTGATCCTTGTGCTCATTGCCGTATGCTTTCTTAAAGTGCAATGCGTAAGGCGGCGATGTCACCACCAGATTGACGCTATTGGACGGCAGTGATTTGAGCAGCTCCAGAGAATCACCCAGATAGGCGACTCCGTGCTTCGATGTGAAGTATGGAGCTTTTTCGACAAGCAGAGACGGATGATCCGACTTGGGACCATCGGCAAGGTTAATGTCGCGCGAAAACGCAGCCTCTTCGAAGGGAGCAACGAGTTGGGGCTTCGATGACACGGCTGTTGCCATAGTACGACCTCACATAGAAATACGATAGACGAAATAGGTTTACATTGTCAACCCAATTTCAAAACGGTCTCGAATGGGTCTCCCAAGCTGAGGCGGCGCGCATTCGGGGCGTCTCGCGGCAGGCGATCTCTCGACTCATCAAGAGAGGAAGGTTTCAGGTGCTTGAGATTGGTGGAAAGGTTCTGCTGAATCGCTCCGAGGTCGAAGCATTTGTACCAGAGCTTCCGGGAAGGCCCACGAAATGAGTGATTCGCTCGAAACAATCAGAAGGTTGATTGAAGAATGCTCCATCGAAGAGCGCAAGGCCCTCAACGCTTACTTGAGAGCACTTCTGCCCCATCCGTTAGAGAGCCAGTGGGGAATCGACGCAGACACGATTCTGAGCGCAATCAGCCGATCCTCCGATCTCACCAAGCGCGGCGTGCGTGGCATTATTGCTGAGGCTGTGTTCGTGAATGAGGTGGTTCCGAACATTGCGACGTCTGGCTGGGATGCAGTTCCCATTACCGGTAATCTGTCTTACGACGCCCTTTTCAAAAAGGGTGAACTGTCGGCACGCGTTCAGGTCAAGCTGCAACGCATGGAAAAGGGTGTCCCGAAGCTCTACCGCCCGAAAATCTACAAAGAAGAAGTGTTATACGTCGTCGAGGTACAGAAGACGCGGAGCGGAGAGAGAAGAACCGGGAAGAAACTTCAGGGAGCGGCCGCGGAAGTCACTGCGGCCAGCACGCTCACTGTAAAAACGAGACCATACAGATTCGGCGACTTCGACATTCTGGCCGTGAACATGCACACATCTTCCGGTGATTGGAAGAGCTTTCGGTATACCTTGGAATCTTGGTTGCGGCCCCGTTCCAAGGATAGCTCCCTTATCGAAATCTTCCAGCCCGTCGCTGCAATTCCAAACGATGTTTGGACAGACGACATTGCGGAATGTTTAGGATGGCTGGTAGCTGGCGAAAAACGCAAGTTGCTTCCTACCTTTTGACATCGACGGCGCGATCGCTTACAACTTGAGTCACACCCTTGTCCTGCGGCTTGCCTGCACCTGGCCGCCGTGCCACCCATAACCATTGCCCGCAACGGAATGTTCGGGAAGCGCGGTGAAACTCCGCCACTGCCCCGCAACTGTGATCGCGCACGCCGCCTCAGCCGCACCGAGAGGCGTGAATGCCAGCCAGTATCCTCCCACTGAAGCCGCCAGGCGACGGGAAGGGAAGCATCCAGTCTTTGGTTGTCATGCACCCGCGTAAGTCAGGAGACCGGTTTCGCCGCGTACATCCAACCGCGCTCCCGGGGGGGAGCGTAGGAGTCCCAACATGTCCTCAGTCTCCGGCCGCTCCTCGGCCCGTCTCGTCCTGCGAGCCTCTTCCGCGCTCGCCGCCTTCCTCTTGCCCGCAACTCTCTCTCTGATCTTTGCTACGCTTATGATCTTCCCCGCGCCGGCGCGCGCGGTGGTGGTACGCGGCGTGGTCACCGACGCGCTCGGCCGCCCCGTTCCCGGTGCGCGCATCCAGCTCATTCAGGGAGCGCGACCGGTTGCCATCGGCATCGCCGGAGTGGACGGCTCCTTCGAGATTCGCTCCACCCTGGCTGGCCGTTTCGTTTTGCTCACTTCGGCTGCGGCCTTCTATCCCGGCATCGGCCAGAACTTTTACGGTGGCTTGACCGACCAGATCACCGAGAACGTTGTGCTGGAGACCTCATCCGTGCATGAGGAGGTTACGGTGACCGCGACCGGTCTGCCCACACCGGTTGCGCAGTCCAGCTCCGCGGTCACGTTGATTCCCCAGAGCGATCTTGCCACCTCCATCGGCGTCGTCGACGCTCTCCGCCAGTCTCCCGGAGTCGATATGGTCGAGACCGGCCAGGCGGGCGGCGTCACCTCGCTCTTTGTGCGCGGCGGAAACTCCACGGCCAATCAGGTACTTCTCGACGGCATTCCGATGGTCGATGTTGGCGGATATTTCGACTTCGGCACTCTCTCCACCACCGGACTGGCCGGCATCGAACTCTATCGCGGCACCAACTCCGCGCTCTACGGAACCGACGCCGGAGCCTCGGTGCTGAACTTCGAGACGCCGCGCGGCTCGGCTACCAAGCCGCAGATCGACTACTCCGGCGACGCAGGAAACTTCCATAGCTACCGCAACGAGATCGCGCTCAGCGGCGCACGCCAGAAGCTGGACTACTTCACGGCGTTCTCGCGCTTCCAGACAGGCAACGCGCTGCCACTCGACGAGTACCACTCGGCCACTTCGGTTGCCAACCTCGGCTACGCGCTTACGGCCAACACGCAGGCGCGGTTCACCCTGCGCAACGCGGATTCGGCCACGGGGCTTCCTGGTGCGCACGACTTCTATGGCATCTCCGCCAACGGCAAGGAGGGCGACCAGGACCTCTACTCCGGCATCACGCTGGAGAATCGCCTGGAGGACGGATGGCACAACCTCGTCCGCTACGGCATCAGTCGCAAGCGCATACAGGAGCAGCAGTTCACCAACGTTGGAACGCCGACCCTGTTCTATCCGGGAACGCCATACTCCTATACCGGGTACTTCGGCAATAAGGTCACCATTCGCGGCGCAAACGGCTACACCGCAACCGGCCAGGCCTCGTTCTTTGTCCCCACCGACGACGAGGACTCCAACCGCGACGAACTCTACTACCAGACGGACTATAGCTTTAGCCACTACCTCACAGCGCTCTTCGGCTTCCACTACGAGAACGAACGAGGCAGCTACGTCGAGCCCCCTCCGTACGCAGAAGACAGGACCATCCAGCGCACCAACTTCCAGTACACGCTGCAACTGCAGGGCGAGATTGAGAGCCGCCTCTTCTACTCGGCTGGCGGAAGCATCGAGAAGAACCACCTCTACGGCATCACCGGAGCGCCGCGTCTCGGCCTCTCGTATGTACCGGTCTTTCCCGGCTCGAAGTGGTTCCGCGGCACGCTGGTGCGCGCCAACGTCGCCACCGGCGTCGAGGAGCCGTCGCTCGCCGTGCAGTTCGCCAGCCTTTACACGGTTCTGCAAGAAAATGGCTTGACGTCCGGCATTGCAAAGTATCACGTCACGCCGATCGGCCCGCAGGATTCGCGCACCTACGACCTCGGCGTTGACCAGAACATCCGCGGCCAGAAGCTGGTCCTCAAGCTCGGCTACTATCACAACTCATACAACCATCAGGTCGAGGGAGTCGACTCCGGCGCGCTGGAGCAGTTCTTCAACATCCCGGCCAGCGTCGCGCAATATCTCTACCAGCCGTACCTCAACTCGCTCGCCTTCCGCGCGCAGGGCTTCGAGACTGAGCTGCAATATCGCCCATTCGCCCGTCTCTTCCTGCGTGGCGGCTACACCTACCTCGACGCCGTCGTTACCCAGTCGTTCTCCAGCGACGCGTACTACAACGGTCAATACAACAACAATCCCAACCTTCCCGGCATCGCCATCGGAGCGGAAGGCCCGCTGATCGGCGCGCGTCCCTTCCGCCGTCCGCCGCACACTGGATTCTTCAGTGTGCAATACACGGGCAACAGGCTGGGAGCGGCCTTCAAGGGCGCACTGGCCAGCCGCTCCGACGACTCCACCTTCCTGGATGGCTTCGACATCACCGGCGGCAACACCCTCGTGCTGCCCAACCGCGATCTCGACTTCGGCTACGCCAAGCTGGACGCCAACCTCACCTACGCCCTCAAGCCGCGCGTCACAGCCTTCACTGAGCTGGACAATCTCCTCGGCCAGCAGCACATCGGCCCCATCGGCTATCCCGGACTGCCCTTTACCGTGCGCGCCGGACTGAAGGTACGCATCGGCGGGGATTAGTGCCTACCACCACCAAAACTGTCATTCTGAGCGCAGCGAACGGGGCCCCCGGCCAGCTTGCTGGCTGGGGCAGGAAGAATCCCCGCATTTTGTTCAAGGCGCAACAAGCTACACCATCAGAATTTCAGTGCTCTCTCGTGAAAGCAGTGGCTCGGTCGTTTGCTGAGGCAACACCCGGGCCGCGCCTGCGTCTAAATAAGTGCCATGACTCGATCACTCACCTCCGCCCTCCTCCTGGCCTCCGCCCTAGCGATCTCCCTCGCCGCACACGCCCAGCAGGAGGGCGTTGTTCCGACGCAGGCGCTGGTCAACGTCGATGCCAAATCCACGCCTCCGGCCAACGCCTCCACCCTGACGGTTGCGATCAACGACCGCAAGCAGCCGCTCACTGCGTGGTTGCCAGTGGCCCCCGCCAACGCCCAGGTTGCACTGCTGATCGACGACGGCCTGCGCGAGAGCGTCGGCCGCGAGTTGGACAATCTGCGCTCCTTTGTGCGCACCCTCGCCCCCGGCGTCGAGGTTCTGGTTGGTTACATGCAGTACGGCCGCGTTGTTGCGGACCAGGGCTTCACCGCAGACCACACGCTCGCCGCCTCCACGGTCCATCTTCCGGCTGGACTGGCCGGCATGAGCGCAAGCCCCTACATCTGTCTATCGGACTTCGTCAAGAACTGGCCCAGCTCCGGCCCATCCTCCTCCAGCGGCTCTTCCGGCCCATCCTTGCGAGCTAAGGCGCGCTTCATCCTCATGCTCACCAACGGCGTCGATCCCTATAACGGCAGCACCAGCTCGATGAACCAGGGCAGCCCCTACGTTGACAACGCCGTCGCAGACGCTCAGCGCGCCGGGGTCGCCGTCTACGCCATCTACTTCGGCGACGCGGGCATGGAAGGCGGATCGGTCAACAACAGCGGCCAGGACTACCTCAACCAGATCGCAGAGGGAACGGGCGGCATCAACTTATGGGAGGGGATAGGAAACCCTGTCTCCACCGCGCCGTTTCTCAGCAAGTTCCAGAGCGCCCTCGCCGAGACCTACATCGCCACCTTCAACACCCCCCTCGGCAACAATCCCGCCCACGACCTGGTGCGCGTCAAGTTCACCGCCGCCAAAACCAAACTCCGCGCCCCGGAAAATGTCCGTCCCGGCAACGTGGAATAAGCCCTGGCAGCATCTTCGGAATTGCGATAGTCCAAGAATGAATTGTCATTCTGAGCGCAGCGAAGAATCCACGCTTTTTACACATTGCTCACGGACGCATCTGAGTTCGCCATTAGTGAAGCCGCTCTAGTTAAATTCGTCATGCCCCCAGTTATTGCGTAAGGATTTAACTAACTCGTCTCCGGTCTGATCAATTGGACAAGTTCCCTGTAATGCAAGCAATGGATCGTCTTCGTCTAACATGATCGGTTCGATACCTGGGGGGAAAAGTAAATCAAGTAATTGTTCGGCACCCTGGGCTAGGGTGAATTGGCCTACGGGAACATCTCGATAGTTAGAGCGTATGTGACGTTCACCCTTCGCGTTCCTACGTCCAGGCGATATTGACGGCTTGAATGCCTCTATCTCTTTCATCGGCTCATGGGGTTTCTTGCCGAAAAAGCGATAGGAACTGATCGTGAGATCTTCGATGGCATAAGAGATTAGAACGATGCATGAGCCAGCCATCTGCGAAAATGAAACGCGAGTTGAACAATGAGGCGGAACTTTGCCTGCGTGAGCTTGTTTTATCTGCACATAGCGAACAGCCGATTGGAGTCTTAGTACCATGTCAAAACCGGCGTTATCTACTTCGGAGTTGAAAACGTGTAGCGCAGCACGACAGTTTCGCTTCCAGAGTTCAGAACACAATTCAGCGGACATTCTGTGGCGAAGGACGTTTTCTATGTAAGACGATTGGTGAGCAGCAGATGTTAGTAGTAGTCCGCCTGATTGTTTTAAGGCCTTCATAAAGTATGTTATACAACGAAAAGGCCCCGGATTGAACCTCAAATCCGGGGCATTATCGTTGCTCTTACTGTTCGGTCAACCGCGCAGTATTAGTACATGCCTTCCATGCCGCCGCCGTGTCCGCCGCCGGCCGGCGCTTCCTTCTTCTCCGGAATCTCGGAGATCATGGCTTCGGTGGTCAGCAGCAGGCCCGCGATCGACGCCGCGTTCTGCAGTGCCGTCCGCGTCACCTTGGTTGGGTCGATGACGCCGGCCTTCACCAGGTCCTCGTACACGTCCGTGCTTGCGTTGTAGCCGAAGTTCACGTCCTTCGAGTCGCGGATCTTGCCGATTACTACCGCGCCCTCTTCGCCGGCGTTCGAGACGATCAGCCGAAGCGGCTCCTCCAGTGCGCGGCGAATGATCGTTGCCCCGATCTTCTCGTCGCCCTCCAGCGTCTTGATCAGCGTGTCCACAGCCGCTGTGCAACGCACCAGAGCCACGCCGCCGCCCGGGACGATGCCCTCTTCGACAGCCGCGCGTGTTGCATGCATTGCATCCTCGACGCGCGCCTTCTTCTCCTTCATCTCGGTCTCGGTGGCTGCTCCGACCTTGATGACGGCAACGCCGCCGACCAGCTTCGCCAGCCGCTCCTGCAGCTTCTCGCGGTCGTAGTCGGAGGTGGTCTTCTCCACCTGCGCGCGAATCTCCTTCACGCGTCCTTCAACCTCGCCGTTCTTGCCGCCGCCGTCGATGATCGTGGTGTTGTCCTTGTCGATCGTCACCCGCTTGGCTGTGCCCAGGTCTTCGATCTTCACGCCCTCGAGTTTAATGCCGAGGTCTTCTGTGATCGCCTTGCCGCCGGTCAGGATTGCGATGTCCTGCAGCATGGCCTTGCGGCGGTCGCCGAAGCCGGGTGCCTTCACGGCAGCTACGTTCAGCGTGCCACGCAGCTTGTTGACCACCAGCGTCGCCAGCGCCTCGCCGTCCACGTCCTCGGCGATGATCAGCAGAGGCTTCGCGGTGCGCGCGATGGCTTCCAGCAGCGGCAGCAGGTCCTTCATCGACGAGATCTTCTTCTCGTAGATCAGGATGTAGGGATCTTCCAGTGCCGCTTCCATGCGCTCTGCATCGGTGACGAAGTAGGGCGAGAGATAGCCGCGGTCGAACTGCATTCCCTCGACAACCTCAAGCTGCGTCTCCATGGTGCGCGACTCTTCCACCGTGATGACGCCGTCCTTGCCCACCTTCTTCATCGCCTCGGCGATGATGGAGCCGATCTGCGCGTCGGAGTTGGCGCTGATCGTGCCAACCTGCGCGATCATGTCGCCAGTCACAGGCTTGGAGAGCTTGTTCAGCGCGCCGCCGTGTACCACGCCATTTTCGTCGCGCTTGCCGATGATGGCCTCAACCGCCTTGTCGATGCCGCGCTTCAGCGCCATCGGGTTCGCGCCCGCCGCCACAGTCTTGACGCCCTCGCGATAAATCGCCTGCGCCAGCACGGTTGCGGTCGTGGTGCCATCGCCCGCGATGTCCGAGGTCTTCGACGCCACTTCCTTCACCAGTTGCGCGCCCACGTTCTCGGTCGCGTTGGCCAGCTCGATCTCCTTGGCCACCGTCACGCCGTCCTTGGTGATGGTCGGCGATCCGAACTTCTTCTCGATGACCACGTTGCGTCCCTTGGGGCCGAGCGTGACCTTCACCGCATCGGCCAGTATGTTGACCCCGCGCAGGATTGCCTGCCGCGAGTCTTCTCCATGCAGAATCTGTTTTGCCATTGTGCTGCTCCTGTACCCGGCTCATTGTCCGGTCGAAAATTTTTATGTTGCTGAACCAGAGGTTCTGTTTGTACTTACCGCGAAGCGGTCGAGAACGGTGCGAAGCACCTACTTCTTGACGATGCCCAGAACTTCCTCTTCGCGCATGATGAGGAACTCTTCGCCGTCCAGCTTGATCTCGGTGCCCGAGTACTTGCCGAACAGAATCGTGTCGGCCGCCTTCACGTCCAGCGGAAAGACCTTGCCCTCGTCGTTGGACTTGCCCTTGCCCACGGCAATGACCTCGCCCTGCTGTGGCTTCTCTTTGGCTGAATCCGGAATGATGATGCCGCCGCGAACGCTCTCGCCCTCTTCCAGACGACGGACCAGAATCCGGTCGTGCAAGGGGGTAAACTTTGTTTTTGCCATTGCGAATCTCTCCTTGTTGCAAAAAATGTTGATAGTTGATGTCTGATTGATTGGATGCAGAAACCAGTCCGGACAGCGGGAGCCTCGGTACATCCGCCAGGCATCCGTTCCGGGTTCGAGCGGCCCAAAGCGCCCTTTAGCACTCAAGCCCCTCGATTGCCAACAATATGCCACCTCGCTCCGTCTGTCAAGCCATTCCGCGTGAAACCTGAGTGAAAGTCACTCATATTGCGTCAAATTGACCGCAAATGCTCGGCACACCATTCCAAACCCACCCACGCCGTCCTTCTGACGTAAAATGACCAGATGCTGCTCCGCAACCCACTCCGCATCCACTCCGGCCGCGCCTTTCTCCTTTGCCCCTTCGCCATGGCTCTCTGCCTCTTCGCGCTGCTCGTCTCATTCGCACCCTTGCACGCCCGCGCTCAAGACGGCACCTCCACGCCGGAGAAGCATGGCCGCAAGTACAAGGCACCGCCCGACACCTCGCGCATCGAGGTCACCGTGCTCAAGGGCTTCAACAAGAAGCCCATCATGAACGCAGCCGTTGTCTTTCACCCCACCAAGGATGGCACCGACGAGGGCAATCTGGAGATGAAGACCGACCCCGACGGCAAAGCCGTGATCGACGTTATCCCCACCGGCAGCAAGGTGACCATCCAAGTCATCGCCGACGGCTTCGCCACCTTCGCCGAGGACTACGTCGTCAAAGAGGCCAGCCGTCAGATTCTCATCAACATGCAGCGGCCCAAGGCGCAGGTCTCCGCCTACATCGACAACAACGGCAAGCCATCCGAGCTGAAGCCCGGTGTGCAGGATCCGGTCCGTCCGAAGACGAAGCCCGCCACGCCTGCAACTCCCGCAACAACTCCTGTCGCGCCGCCCGCGGCCACCACCACGCCGAAGCCCTAGAGGCCCGCGATGCCAGAGCCTGACAGCAGGGAACTCCGCGACGCATCCACCCCGTTGGCGGGCAAGATCGCTCTGGTCACTGGCGGGGCGAAACGCATTGGCCGGGCCATCGCGCTCCAGCTTGCGGCCGCCGGCGCCAACGTCGCCATCACCTATCGCGAATCGCAACCCGAAGCCGAACATACCGTCCGCGCGCTCACCGCGTTTGACGTCGATGCATTCGCCGTCCGCACCGACCTCACCGACGCCGAGAGCATCCGCCAGTCCGTCGCCGCCGTCATCGAGGAGTTCGGCCAGCTCGACATCCTGGTCAACAACGCGGGCCTCTTCGAGCAGGCCGCACTCGAAGACATCACCCCCGAGCAGTGGGACCGGATGTTTTCCACCAACACACGCGCGCCATTCCTCGTGGCACAGGCAGCGTATCCGCATCTACGCGCAGCGAGTGGGCGGATCGTCAACATCGGCTCGCTGGGCGGCTCTCACCCGTGGGCCACGCACGCCCACTACTGCGCCTCCAAGGCGGCGCTGCACATGCTCTCGCAGACGATGGCCAAGGCCTGGGCGCCCGAGGTCAGCGTCAACTGCGTTGTGCCGGGAATGATCGTGCAAGGTGAGATCGGCGACGAGTACGTCCGCTTCGCCGAGAAGACTCCGATGCGCCGCAACGGCACCCCCGAGGACGTCGCCGCCGCCGTCCTCTTCTTCGCCACCTGCCCCCACTTCATCACCGGCCAACTGCTCGCCGTCGATGGCGGGCTCGGCCTGTAGCGTTGCGTTAACCGCAGTTTCATATTTCGTTTTTTGACTGTTGTGGAGTATGTTTGCGGCAAGGTACTTCGACAGTTAGGAGAATACGGATGAAACGGTTGTCCTATCTCATAATGATTAGTTGCTTCCTCGCGTTGCTGCCTCGAATCGCCGAATGCCAATCCAGTGCACCTCAGACGAATATATCGAACGAAGGTGACTATGCGAGGACAGAGGAGATATATCCGAACTTTCTTGGATGGAAGTATCACACTCTGCATGATTTTCCCCTACAACCTGATGGCTCAAAGGGATATACAGTGTCTTCATCTAATGGTGGTTGGGGACCTAGAGACTCCGATGTAAAGCCTTTATATCAAGACTCTAACGAATATTTTCTACATCTATTAGCTTGTGATAGCTCCGCAATCGTAGTAGCAACCATGACTGGTTCAGAGGTGCATTTATCTCAGAACAAATCTACTATATTTACTCGCTATCATTTCACGGTAAAGCAGCTGGTCAAAGAAGGTCTTTCTACTGCTACTGATACTGTTACTATTGGTGACAATGTAGATGTTATTCACCTTGGCGGCACAGTTGTTGATGCTGGCGAAAGGTTGACGGTAAAGGTTGACGGAGTGGATCCATACAAAACAGGGGAAGTATATTTATTGTACTTGGATCATGACGCAAGAGCCTCCGCTAATGTCTTTTACAGCCCGCAAGGAATAAGGCTTTCTGTTACGCCTGAAAACATAATTCGGGATACGGGAAAGATTAAACAACAGCATGCGCGTGATGGAGAAACTGTAGACCAATTTAAGCAGCGCCTACAAGCGGCATTAGTAAAGGATGTCTGTAGATAGGCTCATTTTTTTGTGAACCGCTCCGTCATGCGCTGCCACCAGTTGGGAATCTTGATCTCTTCCTCCAGCCCGCGCGGCTCCTCTTCCACCTCGAACTCATGGCCCAGGAAGACCGCCATCGGATTGGTAACGCACAAACTGTGCGCATAGCTCGCGCCGAACTTCCTTCCTGCCAGATCACATGCCTCGCGCATGCGCGGCGGGCGCTTGGTGGTGTTGTGCGCGTCCGTGGCCAGAAAATGCACCCAGCGCTTATCCAGCAGCTCGAACGCCATCTGCTCGGCGCGCCGGCCCTTGTGCCCGGTCAGAGAGTCCGCCGTCACCTGGATCAGAAGGCCGCCGCGCAGCCATTCGATCAGCCGCTCGGGATCGTTCTGCAGCGTGGGGTTGCGCTCCGGATGGGTCAGGATCGGCGTCATCCCGGCCAGTTGCAGTTGGTAGAAGGTCTCGGTCAGCCCCGGCGGAAGCCCGTACTCCGGCACCTCCACCAGCAGATAGCCCAGCCCGTTGATGCTGAATCGCGCCGGATCGGCCAACGCCCGCTTCACGTTGTCGAACGACATGTGGAAGTCGCATCCCAGGCCCAGCGTCAGCGGAATCTTCTCGTCGGCCAGCCGCGCGCGCAACTCGTCAGCCCTGGCCGCGTTCACGCTTGGATCGAAGTCGTGGTAGCTGTTCGCGTGCGGCGTGCATACCACATGCGTGATGCCCTCGGCCACAGCCTGCCGCGCCATCTCGACCGAGGTCTCCAGGCTGTCGGCCCCGTCGTCCAGCCCGTGCAGCAGATGATGATGAATGTCTACCATTGCACCCGCAAGGGTATCACCGCCGCGCGTGTTCTGCGGCTGACCGCCTTACGCCGTGGCCAGACTGCGCGCCATCGACTGGAAGAGCAGCAGCCCATCGGTCGAACCAAGCAGGGCCTCGCTCGACCGGTCCGGGTGGGGCATCATGCCCAGCACATTGCGTCCCTCGCTGAGGATACCCGCGATGTTCTCCAGCGATCCGTTGGGGTTCGCCTCCGCGGTCAGCTCGCCAGCCGGTGTCGCATAGCGGAATGCGATGCGGTCGTCGCGCTTCAGCGCAGCCAGCGTCTCCGCGTCGCAGAAGTAGTTGCCCTCCATGTGCCCGATGGGCATCTGCAACACCTGCCCGCGTACCAGCCCATTGGTGAACGCCGAGTTCGCCGTCTCCACCCGCAGATGCAGGTGGCGGCAGACGTAATGCTGGCCTGCATTGCGCATCAACGCGCCGGGCAGCAGGCTGGCCTCGCACAGGATCTGGAATCCGTTGCATATCCCCATCACCAGTCCGCCCGCGTCGGCAAATCGCCGCACGCTCTGCATAATGGGGGCAAAGCGCGCGATCGCCCCGGTCCTCAGATAGTCGCCATACGCAAATCCGCCGGGGACGAGGATCGCGTCGCAGCCTTCCAGGTCGTGCGATTCATGCCACAGATACGTCACCGGAGCGCCCATCACCGCGCCCAGTGCGTGGTGCGTATCTTGATCGCAGTTGGAGCCGGGAAAGACCAGAACACCGAATTTCATAGCTCTAGATTAGCATTCCCGCACGGCGCTTCGCCGGGCATCGCGCACGGCCACGCACTCACATTGGCCAGCGTGTCCTTTACCAGCGGTGGCTCATGGTCAGGCGGACGACGCCCTGGTCGATGCCGGGATTCTCATATCCCTGATGCGCGTTCGAGATGTGACGATAGATGTACTCCACGCGAAAAGACGCCTGCGGACCTGTGAAGAACTGCACGCCGGGCCCGAGCGAGAACATGTAGTTCAACTGGTCGGCTTCGTCCACCGGAATATCGCGTGCCGAGACGACGAAGCCCATATCGATGGCAAAGCTAGGCTGGACGCGCCACCGCGGCAGCGCGCCGATCCGTGCGCCCAGTGGAGAGAAGCCAGCGGCGTAGGTGTCCTGCCGTCCGAAGAGCGCGTACAGAGGAACGCCCAGACCCCCGCCAGTGGGTATGCTGCCCACTTGCTCATGGGTCACGGAGACCACGCGCACCGGCGTCTGCGTCGTGATGTAGTTCTGTCCAGCGTAGGTGAAGATCGTACCGGTCACCGTCGGGTCGGTCTCCTCGAACAGTGGCATCAGCGATCCCTCGTAGTCGAGGCGGTAGCGCGCACCCTGGTGCATCAGGTGGGTGTACTCCGCGCCCAGTGTCCAGATGCGCCGTTGGCCGGCCTCGCCGATCAGAATGTGGCTCGAAGTATTACTGTAGCTTGACGAGAAGCCGTAGCTCTGCACCCGGCCCACTCCGCCGGCCCCGTCAACCGCCTGGCCCCAACCCGGCGAGCCCCATCCCCAGAAACATACAAGCGCGGCGAAAACTGCGACCAGTGCAGCCTTGAGCGGGACCAGTACAGCCCTAAGCGGGACGGAAACAACTTTGCGCAATCGGAGGACCTCGGAACGCAGAGGTCCTGACACGCCCTCCGCAATGCTCCAAGAAGAATACAGCATCGCAAGGGCACGTCTTCAGAGCCTGTCCTGAGCGAAGTCGAAGGATGCTGAAGCGATCGCTCTATTTGAAGTTCCGCGCCGGGTGCCCCAGGCTCTACGCGGGTGCCCCAGGTGCCTCGCATTTGGGCACCTGGGAGAGCGGCAGCCTGCATCAGCCATGCTGAAGCGATCGCTCTATTTGAAGTTCCGCGCGCTCTACGCCGGCACGTAGATGGCGTAGCCGCGCGGCGGGGCAGGGAACTCGGCGTTGCCGTCGCCGTCGGTGGTGCGCGCATCGGGCCATGCCTCGTCGTGCCCGTCCCACGCAATCGGCACAAACTTCTGGTTGACCCACTTGGTCTTCACCGATGTGCCACTCCACTTGTCTCCCAGATTGTTCAGCACATAGATCAGCCCCGGCTGGTCGACGCTCTCGTCCTTCCAGCCCACGCGCTGCATGATGTAGAGGTCGGGATCGGCGTGCAGAATCTGCGAGTCGCCGCCCGCGTGCTTGTGGTGCGCCTCAATCAGCGCGTCGATGCCGTTCGGCGTTCCCGTCCGCGCGAGGCCATTGTTGTAGTAGTCGTACCAGAAGACGCACGGGTAGCCCTCATGCACCATGATGAACGAGTAGGCCATCAGCTTGTCGTTGACGATGGCATTCGTGCCCATGTCGTGGTTGTCCACAAACGTCGCCGCATGGCGCGGCCGCTTCATCACCACCGAGCCGCCATCGGTCAGGTTGCGCAGGTCGTAGCTCGGCTTGTCGCAGACGTCCTTCAGCTTGTAGCGCAGGGGAAAGTCGAACGCCGCGACCTGGTTGTCGGTAAACTCTGCGACGCGGCTCAGCCAGCCGTCGATGTCGTCGGCGCCGGACCAGTACTCGCCCACCACGTACGGCACAAAGTTCTTGCCATCCTTGACGTAGAGATACTTCGCAAGCAGCCCGATCATCCACGCGCCAAATCCCTTGGCGTAGTCGAATCGAAAGCCATCGAAGCCAAGTTCCTCGATCAACATCCGCGCGTAGCGGTACATCGCCGCATACACCTCCGGATTGCGATGGCACAGATGCGGGTAACCCGCGAAGTTCTCGCCTTCCAGGATCACCTGCTCGTAGCGGCTGGGGTGAAAATGGTTGAAGTTGCGGGCGAATATCCCGCTCTTGGGGTTGAACTTCGTCCAACGCTTCTCGCCGTCCAGAGGGTTCACCTCCTCCTCGTCCCCACCCCCGTTGTGGTTGATCACCATGTCGGCGTAGAGCCCCACGCCGTTCTTATGCGCCTTTGCGATCAGTGCCTCCAGCTCAGCCCGGTTGCCGTACCAGGTCTTCTTGCCGCCCTTCTGGTCGAAGTCGCCCAGGTCGAAGTAGTCGTACGGGTCGTAGCCCATCGACGTGTTGCTCGATGCTTTGTTCACCGGCGGCAGCCACAGCGCGTTGAACCCTGCGTGCCCCAGTTCCTCCACCTTTTCGGCGACAAAGTTCCACCACTCGTGCTCTTTCTTCTCCTGCCGCGGCGCGTCCCAGTAGAATGCCTGCATCATTACTGCCATCGGTCGTTCTCCCGTTCTCCCATCACATTCTCTGTGGATCGATTCGAGCGGCCTGAACCAAATCAAGCCCTGTGCGTTTCCCTTCGTGAGATGCTGTAAACAAGCCTCAGGGTTGGACATGCAGCCGCATCGCGAAGGTCGCCTGCGCCTGCGCCGCTCACCCTTCGGGAACAATATGGACCCCGTCGCCCGGCTCCCGTGCTCGATGCGGCGTATGATTGGACATGTACACAAAGGCACACAAAGAATTATTTGTTGGGGCGCGAGGAGAAGCAATGCGCAAATTTTTCTCACTCCATCCGACTTGGGGACACTCCGCATGACTGAAGCGACCGCCGCAACACCGCCTAAACGCAAGGTCCTCGTGGCCGACGACGAACAGGTCATTGCCAACACGCTGGCCATCATCCTCAACCAGGCCGGCTTCGAGGCGTGCGCCGTCTATAGCGGAGAAGCTGCCATCGAGGCGCTCGACAGCTTCCAGCCGGACATGCTCATCTCAGATGTCATCATGACCGGCATCACCGGCATCGAGGCCGCCATCGCCATCCGCCAGAAGATGCCCCACTGCAAGATCCTGCTCTTCAGCGGCCAGGCTGCCACCGCCGATCTGCTGGAGAAGGCACGCCTCCATGGCCACGAGTTCGAGATCCTCGCCAAGCCCGTCCACCCCACCGACCTCCTCGCCAAACTCCGCGGCTGACGCAGAATCAACGTGGATGAACCCACTTCCTGACTTGTCATTCTGAGTGCAGCCCTATGAGTTGTCATTCTGAGCGCAGCCCACACGAGTTGTCATTCTGAGTGCAGCCCTATGAGTTGTCATTCTGAGCGCAGCCCACACGAGTTGTCATTCTGAGCGCAGCGAAGAATCCCCGCATTTCGTTTGCAGAGCGACGCTCCACGCCGTTCGCTATAGTGCTTCTCTTGTTGGTATAGAGCCGAACCCTTCAAGTCGTCATTCTGGCGCAGCCCCCACGAGTCGTCATTCTGGCGCAGCCCCCACGAGTCGTCATTCTGGCGCAGCCAGAATCTCAGTATTTTGTTTGTAGCTCCTCTACACCTTCAGGAGATCAGTTCTAAGATGTGGGATTGAGCCGCATCATCCCGCCGAAGCCGGCCTCTTCCGCTCCTTCACCTTCACCGCCGGAACACCAGCGTAGATGCCCCACGGCTCCATGTCGCGTGTTGCCACCGAACCCATCCCCAGCACCGCTCCCTCGCCCACGCTCACACCGGGGGCCACCGAGGCACGCGCGCACACCCACGCATACGCCCCCACCTCCATCGCGTAGGCCAGCAGCGGGAAGCGCGGATCGTCGGTATCGTGGGTCGCGCCGCACAGGTACGCCTCCTGCGACAGGATGGCGTGCGAACCCAAGCGCATCGGCGCAGGGTTGTATATCTCCGCTCCCTCGCCCGCGCACACCCCATCCGCGCATTCCAGGTTCCACGGGGCCCATACCCGCGAGCTTGGATAGAAATGGCAGTTCGGCCCCATTGTCGCGCCAAAGCATCGCAGCAGGAAGGCCCGCCACGCGAACATCGCCCGCGGCGACGGACGATACAAGATGGCCCGGCACGCGTTCCACAGAAACCGCCGCGCGCGGTCGCTCGCCGCGAATGCAGGCCGCAGATAAGGGTCCGCCGCCGTCTCCGCCGCTATGTGCTCCGCCGAGTTGTAATGCACCTGCTTCGCCATCGCTTTTGCTTTTGCCTTTGTTTGTTCTTGCTGTCATCCTGAGCGCAGCGAAGGATCCCGAGGAACTACGCCCAACCACAACATTCCGAACCTTTCTTCCAATCAAACTCCAGCTTTTGATCTTGCATCGGACCTCACCAACATTTGAATTCTGTCGTGAATATTAGACTCAGCACAACCGTCAACTGTTCTTCTCGATCGGTTTATATCTTGGCGTGGCCCGCGCCAGACTCTCGACACTCTCCATCGCCCGCTTGCTGGTGCGGTGATAGTCGAACTCATCATGAAAGCACTTCCTGGCGCGGATGCGAAGTTCCGCAATCTCCTGGGCGCTCAGAGCAGCCCAGCCGCGCAGGCTACTCTCGGTTCCCTCGATTGTATCCTCGCCCACAAACCCTGCCCCGCAGCTCACAACCTCCCGCCAGATGTTCACCTTGTCGGAGACGATCGCGGGCAGGCCGCACGCCAGCGCCTCCGCCACAACGATCCCGAAGTTCTCCTGGTGAGAGGGAAGCACAAAGACCTCCGACGACGAGAAGGCCCCCCATTTCAGCGTGCCATTCAGGCTTCCCGTCCAGGTAATCCGGCCGGCGATGCCGAGCCGCGCCGCCATCGGTTCCAGTTCCTTCCGCCATCCCAGTTGGTCGGGGCCCACGATCGCCAACTGCCACGCCTCATCCTTGCCCAGCGTGGCGGCATACGCCTCGATCAGAATGTCTGTCCCTTTCTTGGGATGGATTCGCCCCAGGGAGATCGCCAGCCGCTTGCCGCGTAGCTCCGGCCATCGCGCCAGAAACTCCCGGCTGGCCGCCACAGTGTCGCAGTCGGGACCGAATGTGCCATAAGGCACCACCATCTCGCGCACGCCGTACCCGCTGAACGACCGCCGCGCCTGCAGCCGCTCTTCCTCGCAGGTAAACAGCACCGCGGTTGCATCGCGCAGCGCCCGCCGCAGCAGGCAATGCCAGTAGACCACTTTCTTCAGATGCTTGAACGGATAGCGCTTCTTGAAGTAGGGATCGAGCATTCCATGAGGGAAGACGGCCCACGGAATGTCCGTGCCGGCAAGCGCGCGATGGGCGGCAATCGTGTTGTAGTTCCACACGCCGTTGACCATCACCACGTCGAAGCGCGGCAGGTTGGCCTTCAGCCACGGCATCGCATGGCGCGTGTAGCCGTATGTTCCCCAGCCCGGCCCGAGCCCAACCACATTGGCCGGAAAATCGCACTGCCGCACAAACTCAGGCGAGTCCAGCGAAGCCACCTCCACCTCATGCCCGTTCATGCGATAGATCGCGCAGCGTTGCTTGAGCCCCTCGACAGGTCCGCCCGTGGCCGGGTCGATCGACGGAATGAAGTGCAGGATTCTCATCGGCCATCCTTGAATCCCTCATCCATCACCACCTTGGCCCAGCGGCGTGTCCAGGGGGTCCCGCGTTCTGCCAGCAGGGCCATGCTGCTCCACTCGCGCCGCTCCGTGGCCGCGGCCAGCCACTGCGTCATCGGCACTCCGAACCCCGACTTCGGCCGGGTGATAATCTTCTCCGGCAACGGGCTCGCCGGAGATTGCGCCAGAAGCCGCTTGCCCGCTCCCCCTGCAAAATTCGTTTGACACAGTTTCAGCGCGTCCAGCAACGCGGCATCCACCAGCGGCGTGCGCAGCTCCAATGAGTGCGCCATGCTGGCCCAGTCGCTGTCGCGCAGTAGCATGTTGCGCAGATAGAGCGTTGAATCCAGCAGGCAGACCCCCGCCGCGTCATTC